>SAMEA3663025__coassemble_335_pt1 | contig 48372 bp, 42 predicted proteins | sample SAMEA3663025__metabat2_high_PE_042 | metagenome-assembled genome bin SAMEA3663025 (sample SAMEA3663025) | pig gut metagenome | biome: pig gut; feature: pig-associated habitat; material: faeces | place: France | collected 2012
TATCATAACTTTATATGTTTTTTATTTATTGTCCTTGACTTAGGGTACACATCATCTATCTAGAAGTTTTTTTATTATCGACTTTTAAAAACAATGTACTTTTTGTAATCAATTTAAACTATTTTATCTATTACTAGTCTAGAAAGCCCAATTACCATTTTCAAAGATAACTACTTCTTGATCATCACCGGTAATACCAACAATCTTCATGTCGCTAGTTCCAATCATGAAATCAACGTGAATCATAGAATCATTGACGCCCATATCTTCAAGTTCTTTCTTTTCATATTTTTCGTAATCTTTAATACAGTTTGTAAAGCCCATACCAAGAGCTAAATGGCATGAAGCATTTTCATCATATAATGTATTGAAAAATAAAATACCTGTATTATTAATTGGTGAATCAAATGGAATCAATGCGCATTCTCCTAAATAAGAAGCTGTTTCATCCATAGTAATCATTTGTTTTAATAATTCTTCACCTTTTCTTGCATGAACTTCCACAGCCTTACCATTTTCAAAGCGGACTGAGAAATCTTCAATCAATTCTCCTTGATATGACAAAGGTTTGGATGCATAAACAATACCTTCTGCTTCGCCTTTCTTTGGTGAAGTAAATACTTCCTCAGAAGGAATATTTGGATTAAATTCAATATTGGAGCCTAGTGCAAATTCGCTTCCTCCACAGAAGATTCCTTCAGAAATTAATCCTACAGTTAAATCTGTTCCGTTTGATGCAGTATAATGAAGTTTCTTTAAATTTAATGAGTTAAGATATTCACATCTTTTTCTTAAATCCAAATTATGATTTTTCCATTCTTGGATAGGATCTAATGTCATTCTTGAAGTAGCTAAAATTGCATTCCATAATTTTTCAACAGCGACGTTAACTTTATCGTTAGGGAAAACTTTCTTTGCCCATTCTTTAGAAGCAGCACCAACAATACACCATTGCTCTTTATTTTCCACTCTATCTAAATAAGGTTTCATTAAAGGATATGACTTCATTCTTGCTTTAGCAATTTTTCCTTGGTCAACACCTTTTAATGCATCAGGATCAGAGTCTTCAATAAATAAACGACAAGGTAAAACTTCACAGCGGTGTTCAAGTCTTTCAAGTTCCCATTTTTCAACTTTAGCAAGTGTTTCTTCAGATTGGTACTTATAATGAATTTTGCTTAATTCATCGTCGTACCACTCATTAATAACCTTTTTAGCGCCTACTTTATAAGCCCATTTAGTAACTTCACGAACTAGTTCAACCTGATTAGTAGAAGCATAAACCCTTACTTCTTGTCCTTTCTTTACATTTAATCCCATCTTAACAATTAATTCTGCATATTTTCTTAATATTGTTTTTTTCATTTTTTTATTCTCCTATTCTAATACTAGCGAAAGTATGGTTAAAACTATAATAATCAATAACAAAGATGAAAATAAAATAATATGAAACAAATTTTCGTCTTGTCTTTTCTTTTGTGTTGCAAGAAGAACACTAGTTTCTTCTTCACTTAATTCATTGATCGTATCTAAATCTTCATTTTTACAATGAGGACATTTTGCCTTTTCTTCTAAAGTAAAAACCTTACCACATTTTTCACATCTAAACGATTTCATAATTACCTTCTTACATTTCAACTTTTCCAAGCGTATCTTGTTTAATCTTCGTAGAGTAGAATTCTTTGATAGCTTTTACCATATACTCATTGTCTTTGGTCCCTGCACTTTCCATACAAGAATGCATTGCTAGTTGAGGAAGTCCAATATCAATTGTTGCAATAGAGGCATGAGAACAAGATATATTACCAAGCGTTCCTCCTCCTCTTAAGTCAGAGCGATTATTAAAGAATTGAACAGGAACATCAGCTTTAGCGCATATTTTCATAAATATTGCAGCGCTGTAGGAATCAGTTGTATATGATTGTGCGGCATTATTTTTAATTACTATGCCCTTATTCATTTCCACTTGATTAAGAGGATCGCATAATTCAGGATGATTTGGATGAAGTGCATGTGCATTATCAGCAGATACCGCAAAAGAGCGATTTAAGCAAGCAATATGTTCTTCATCGTTATATCCTAAAGATAAAGATATTCTTTTTAATGTATCTTCTAGGAAAGAAGAATCAGCTCCTTGACGAGTCGTTGAACCTACTTCTTCGTTGTCAAAGCAAGCATAGACATTTATATTATCTTCATTTTCCCCTTGGATAAAACCAAGTAAAGAAGTATATGCAGATTGAAGATCATCAAGTTTTGGAGAAGAAATGAATTCTTCATTTGCACCCCAAATATAGCCTTCACTACGATTATATAAGAATAAATCATATGTTAATATTTGTTCTTCTTCCACATTAAGTTCCTTAGCGATTAAGTTCTTCAATGTAATTTTATCTTGCGAAAGAGTAGGCATCATATCGATAGCAAAATTATATTTGTACCCTGAATTTACCTCTCTATTCATATGAATTGCCACATTAGGAATACTTAATAAATTATAAGGAAAATTAATTAATCTTGTATCAATACCTGTATCTAAATTAATAATAACTCGACCCGCTAAAGAGAGAGGACGATCAAACCAAGAAGAAGCAATCATTCCTCCATAAGGTTCTACATCAATTCTAGTATATCCTTTTCCTTCTAATTCAGATTTTGGTTTCACTTTAAAAGAAGGGCAATCAGAGTGTGATGCACATATAGAAAACGAATAATCTTCTAATCTACTTCCAACCTTAAAAGCGATAATAGAAGATTGATTTCTAGTTACAAAATAATTTTTTCCTTTAACTAATTCAAATGGTTTTCCTTCATTTAAAGGGATAAAACCTTCCTTAATAAGAATTTTCTTTATTTCTTCTACGGCATGAAACGCAGAAGGTGATTTTTTGATAAAATCTAATAAATTGTTAGATAAATCATTCATAATCTATCCTCCTTTTTTTTAATTATAGACCAATCAAAAGAAAAAGACTACTTTAGTAATAATAAAGTAATCTATTTTTCATCATATTTTGCTAGATTTTCTTCCATCAATGCTCTTACATAATTAGATATTTCACTAGCTTGCATATCTTTATATTCTTCATATTCAATAACCTTTATAAGATCTAAGTTTATTATTGTTCTTTTAAAAGGAGCATTTTTGTGAACACTCAAAGCATTAACACACGTAAATACGACAATTGGCTTATGACTCTTTAAGGCGATTTTAAAACATCCTGGTTTAAAGTCCAATAATCCCTTATTCTCTTTATTTCTTGTACCTTCTGGATAAACTCCAATACTATATCCTTTTTCAAGCATCAAACTAACCGCTTTATTAATAGTTTTTACTGCATTTTTAGGATTTTCTCGATCAATTCCCATATATAGATTACGATGAATATAATTACCAGCGATAGGAATTTTTAAATTAGACAATTTAGAAATAAAACAGATATGAGGTGAAGTGAAATTAGCGCCTATACAAATAGGGTCAAAGTTAGAACGATGATTGGAGACGATTAAACAATTTTCTTTAGGAAATTTTTCTTTAGAAGAAATAATCACTTTAGCTCTTCCCCAAGATAAAATCCACTTTAAAGTCGAATCTAATGTGAATTTATGATATTTAGATACTTCTTTATATTCCTTATGAGGATTAATAAATAAACTTGTTATATATAAATAAGCGATATAGATAATTTCCCATCCTATAAAAAACCCGCTAAAAATAGCTATAGGAAGAAAATAAGAAGGACAAGAAGAAAATGATAATACATTAAATACATAAAGAGCGGATGTACTGATTAAGCTTAATATTACAACTATTAAATTTATCATAATCAATTTACTCCTGTGGAACTAGTAATCTAATTGCCTTTTCTTCAATTGTGATTTTAAAGTAATCATTTCTAATGATTTCTCCATCTATTGATATTGCAAATTCTTGTGGAGAATATATCTCAACCTCTTTAGCTTTTTGATACTTTAATATCTTAGCAAACTTAGGATTATCAATATGTTCTCCATTTTCGTATTTGCTCATTAATTTAGCGATTGTGATAATGGAACAAGGACGTACAAATCCCACCTCGATAAGTCCATCATCAATCTCTGAACGAGGAGCACATTGATATTTTCCACCTACGTATTTTCCATTTGCTAAGGTACAAAGAAGCATTTTTCCATTTGGGTTAAGTAATTCATTATCTGCTTTAACAGAAATATGATTTTTTCTTCCAAATAATAAAGCTTTTCTAACCCCTTTTCCATATGGGTTCTTTCCACCCTTTTTCTTAACTTCATTAGCAGTTTCAGCAACATAAGAATCAAGGCCGAAGTGACATACATTAATACAATATTTATTCTCTTTTCTATTATTTACAACAAGACAGTCTATTTCTTTAATTTTACTAGAAAATAATTTATCTAAATCTAAAAATCTTTCTTTTTCTCCAAAATACTTAATGAAATCGTTACCTGAGCCAGATGGATAAATAGCAAGAATTGCTTGCTTATATCCGTGTATTCCATTCACCACTTCATTTATAGAGCCATCTCCTCCACATGCGACGATAACAGTGTCTTCCTCATGCTCTTTTAGATACGAAGAAACAAATGATGTTGCTTCTTTTTCTTTTGTAGTTTTATGAATTATATAATCTATTTTGTCATCATATCTTTTTAACAATTCTTCTAGTTCTTTATTTTTTAATCCATCACCCGCGGATGGATTGATAACAAAAACATACTTCATATTCGCTACTCCTATTAATATCATTATTATTTTAACAAGATATTTACAAAAAATGAAATAATTAACGCTTATTTTCCAAAAAATGAATAGGTCTAATCATGTATTTTTGCTTAATTACTTTATATATATAAGCAAGAGAACTTATTTGCGAGGATAAATTTAAATAAATAAGTTCAATATAACGATGAATATCTTTTTTCTCTTCATAGGAAGTTTCGAGTAAATCAAAAAGATAAGTAGGATATAATAGTCTAGCTAAAAGGAAAGTAATATCTTTTGAAGAAAATGAATAATGATTTAATGAATGTAAAAGTTCCTCTTTGCTAATCGCGTGGAATTTATATAGTTCAGCAAGATCTCTAGTGGGTGAATCATAAACCAAATTCAAAGGATTACATAAATCATATGAAGTTAGTCTTCTTAATCTTTTATGGGCAATAGTTAAGTAAGTTAATTTTTCTCCTTTATCAATAATGAGATCTTCTAAATATTGAATAGCATTATCAGCATATCCAAGCATATATAGAGTAACCTTTCGTAATTTATCATAGTAAGGTGAAGACATTGAAAAAGAATTTAGCACTTTCTCTTTTATATATGATGTTTTGTTTATCCATCTAGTTTTAATATCTATCAAATTGATTGGTTCTTCTTGATAAAGATAAGATATGTATTTACGATGAAAAAATATTACATCGTCAAAAGAAACATGGAATTTCTCTACACTTACTAAAACCACATTATAATCTTCATAAGGAGTTAAAAACACATTATTTCGATTAGCGCATATAGAAGCAACTTTAGCAAAAGTGTCATGCGTAATATTTTGACATAAATCATTTATCACACGCAATTCTTCTTCACTTTTTTCCACTCTTTCAATTTTAAAAACAAAATCTTTATATGTAAATGATCCTTCATTAACATTCACATCATATCCATATCGATCATAAATAAAAGACTTCATATGGAATAACTCCCAATTATTGTAGAAGGTATCTTCCCTTCAATAACATTCATGGAAAGAGGTACATCAACTTCCACTTCTTCACTTTCGTAAATTAAAGGTAAATATGTAGCTATATTTAATTTAACTTTTACATAAAGAGTTATTAAACATGAATTAATTCCAAAAGGATCAATGGAGTAATAAGAAGAAGCAATAACATCACCAATTAGACACATTTTTCCAGGAATTGTAGGACCAATATGACTAATAAGAGGAGAAGAATAAATAAGACCCATAGGAATCTCAAAGAAGGCATATTTCTTATCTTCTAATTTAGCCAAAATAGAAGAAGATATAGATACCATTAACTTATTAACAGTATCTATTTGATATGAAGATACTTCTTTTTCACTAATAACTACAGTTCCTAAATCACATAAAGATTCACTAACTGCCTCATTGATTAAAGATGTGGACAACACTTTTGATTTATTTTTCGCATATGTAAGATATACTTTCTCAAGTTTTTGTGAAGAAAAAGAAAGTATATAAGAGGAAGTAATTCCACATAAAATAGTCGTAAAAACACTTCTAAACAAAAAGGAGATACGCATATTCAATAATATGCAATATCTTCTTTCTTTATTTCATTAAATCTATATTTTCCTTTCGGTTTAATATAACAAATCCTTCTCTATTATATACATCAAGTCGATTATATGTAATTTTTGATAAATCAGGTTGAGCAAATATTCCTCCGGCTTCTTCCACGATTATTTGTGAAGCTGCAGTATCCCATTCTTTTGTTCCACTTCCTAAACGGAATGATACTTCCCCTTCTCCTTTAGCAATTAAACATGCTTTAATGGAAGAACCACATCTAGTAACTTTACTAATTCTATCTTTATTTTTTTCAATGATTTCATTTTCTTTAGGAGTTACGTGAAAACGAGATGTTAATATAATTAAATCATTTAACTTATCATTAACATGAATCGCTATAGGTTCATTACCTTCTTTTAAATAATAAGCACCTTGTCCCTTAATCGCATAATATATTTCCTTAGTCGCAGGAATAGAAATAACACCAACCACAGCTTCCCCTTTGTAAGCTAAGGCGATATTAGTAGTAAATTCATCATCTCTAGAAACAAAATCTTTCGTACCATCAACAGGATCAACAATAAATAAATAGTCATTATTTCTCCTTGATAAATCATCGCTAGATTCTTCTGTTAAAAAAGCATAAGAAGGAAACTTTTTGCTTAGTTCTTCTTTAATAATTCTATCAGCTTCTTTATCCGCTTCCGTCACTGGCGAATCATCACTTTTAATTTCAACTTCAAAAGGACGATTATATACTTCTAAAATCTTTGTTCTTGCTTTTAACGCTGCTTCGATGCACGCCTTCAATTCTTTTTGATACATTTTTATACCTACTTTAATAATTTATCTAAATCGTTAACAATATATTTATGATCTTCTAAATTATCTAATTTACAACCAGCAGCATATGGATGACCTCCTCCTCCATATTTAGCGGCAATAGGTTGAACCTCAACTCCTTTAGAACGGAATTCCACTCTCACTGTTCCTTCATCGGACTCAGAGAAGAAAACCCAAATAGGAGATCCTTTAATATTTGCCACTGAATTAACCATAGATGCGGCCGCATTATAATCAATGCCATATTCATGGATAACTTCCTTTGGTATAGGAAGATAGATTACACCGTGTTCCGTCTTTTTATAAGAAGAGAAAATATATCCTTTAAAGCGAAGACTCTTTTCATCAACTTCATATAAAACATCATAAATATTTGAAACATCAATGCCTGTTTCTACTAATTTAGATGCAGCAATATAGGCAAATGGATCGATAGGTTGATACAAAAAGCGTCCTGAATCTGTTACAAGTCCTAGGAATAAAGGAAGAGAGGCTGCTTTAGTTAATTTTAAAGATGATTTAACAATTAATTCAGTAATGATTTCACATGTAGCAATTTTGTCGTTATCAACATGAGTGATACATGCTTTAAATTCTCCTTGTTCAATATGATGATCTATTTTGATAATTTCTTTAGCTTTTTTAAAGCGTTGATCTTCAATTCTTTCTTCATTTGCACAATCTAAACATATAGCTAAAGAAGAAGCAATCGTCTCATCATCAACAATATCCATCTCTCCCATTAAAGAGAAAAATTTTGGCCATCCTGAACCAAGAGCATATACTTTCTTTCCCTCAAAATTATCTAAAATCGCGTTTTTCAACCCCATTTGACTACCGTAGCAATCACCATCTGGAATCACATGTCCAAAAATAGTAATCACATCATATTCTTTTATCTTTTCCCAAATCTTATCCATTCGTTTCTCCACCTTTGTTTGAAAAAGAGTCTCATATGAGACTCTTATTATTTAAAAAATATTTTTTAGAATGCTTTGCCTACGCAGCCAAACATTTCCATTTTAATCTTAACGATTTCTTTAATTGCTTCTGTTCCAGGAGCTAATAGTTTTCTAGGATCATAGCCTTTCTTTTCTAAATCTTTACCTGCTTCAATGTATTTTCTTGTTGCTTCTGCGAAATATAATTGACATTCTGTATTAACATTGATTTTACAAACACCTAAAGAAATTGCTTTTTTAATCATTTCTTCTGGGATACCTGTTCCACCATGTAATACTAATGGCATATTACCACATTCTGCTTTTATAGCCGCTAAAGCATCAAAATCAAGTCCTTGCCAGTTTGCAGGATATTTACCATGGATATTACCAATACCCGCTGCTAAGAAATCAATTCCTAAATCAGCAATTTTTTTACATTCTTGTGGATCTGCAACTTCACCACGTCCTGTAACACCGTCTTCTTCTCCACCAATTGAACCAACTTCAGCTTCAACTGTGCAACCCATAAAATGAGCGATAGATACGATTTCTTTTGTTTTTGCAACATTTTCTTCAAATGGGTAGTGTGAACCATCAAACATAACAGAAGTATAACCTGCTTTCAATGCTCTCTTTGCTCCTTCGAATGAACCATGGTCTAAGTGTAAAGCGACAGGAACTGTAATGTTCATTGATTCAACCATAGCCTTTACCATAGCGGCAACAACTTCATATCCAGTCATATATTTGTTAGCACCTTCTGATACACCTAACATAACTGGAGCTTTTAATTCTTCTGCAGTTTGTAAAATTGCTTTTGTCCATTCTAAGTTATTGATGTTGAATGCACCAACAGCATAATGGCCTTCTCTTGCTTTTTCAATCATTTCTTTTGCGTTAACTAATGGCATTTCTTTATCCTCCTAAATGCGTTTTTATTATTATATCACAATTCTTATTAAAAGAATTAGATTTCTTCATCTTCTTGGTATGTTTTTGATTCATCATTTTCAAGAGTATCATCAACAATACCTTCTTCTTCTTTTTCTTCTGCTATATCTTCTGGATCTAAATCTTCTTCCTCTTCTGAATAGCATTCTGACATATCGATATGAACTTTATCAAATGTATTTCTTTCTCTTAAATCCCAAACATTATCACCAAGATTTACAAATCTTCCATCAAGAATTAAATTTGTGTAGAATTTGCCAACCTTAGTTGCTTTTTCTTCTTCAGTATAATTTTGAACTTCCGCAACTTGATTCCATAAGTCATTAAAAGAAATTGATTCTACATTTTTTACAATTTCATAAGCTACATCTAAATTTGATTTATTCATTCTTTTTCTCCTTTACATTTTTTCTGGTGCACTGACACCGATTGTTTCTAAAGCATTCTTCATTACTATTTTGCTTGCTAAGCATAAAGCCAAGCGTGAAGCTGTTTCTTCCTTCTTGGATTCATCTATTACTCTACAATCAGAATAGAATTCATGAATTGCAGTTGCAAGTTTTTGAATATAATTGGTAATTTTATATGGCGCTCTTTGTTCAGCAGCTTGAGCAACTTCTTTTGGGAAAGAGGCTAAAATCTTTAAAAGAGCAATTTCTTTTTCCTCTTTAAGAGCTTTTCCTTCATAATCGAAGTCCATATCTTTAGCCTTTTCAAGCACTGCACAGATACGAGCATGAGCATATTGAGCATAGAATACTGGATTAGTAGATTCCATTTTAGAAGCTAAATCTAAATCGAAATCTAAATGAGAAGTGGAGGCTCTTGATACAAAGAAGTATCTAACTGCATCAACACCGACTTCTTCACATAATTCTTTCATAGAAACAGCATTGCCTGTTCTTTTGCTCATCTTATATTCTACACCATTTTTAAGTAAACGTACCATCTGAATTAATTCAACATCAAGAACATCTTTTCCGTAACCTAACATTTGTAAAGCTGATTTCATTCTTTCAATATAGCCATGATGATCAGCACCAAGAACATCAACTAATTTAGTGAATCCTCTTTGAAGTTTATCTTGGTGATAAGCAATATCTGGTAACAAATATGTATAAGCACCATCTGACTTAATGATAACTCTATCTTTGTCATCTGTAAAATCGGTTGTTCTTATAAACAAAGCACCATCTTCAGTATATTGATATTTTTTAGTGTCTTCTAACACTTTATCAACTTTACCTGCATTTCTAATTGCAAGTTCACTAGAGAAGACATCGAAATGTACTCTAAACATTTTCAAGTCATCGATAAGTTTATTTAATTCTAGTTCGGTTCCTCTTCTTTTAAAATATTCAAATGATTCATCTGAATCTTTTAAGTATTTATCTCCTACTTCATCCACCATAATTTGGGCAAGCTTTTTTAAATCGTCTGAATGATAACCATCTTCTGGGAATTCTAAAGAGAAATCTCCTAAAGCTTCGTGATATCTTACCCTTAATGATTTTGCTAGATTATTAATTTGATTTCCCGCATCATTAACATAATATTCACGAGTGACATCATATCCCGCTTTTTCATATAAACGACAGATGCAATCTCCAATGGCTGCGCCTCTTGCATGTCCTAAATGAAGATCTCCTGTTGGATTTGCCGAAACAAATTCAACATTTATTTTATCTTTATTCTCAGTTTGTGACTCACCATATTTATTACCTTTATCGATAATAACTTTAATGATTTGGGATAATGAATCAGCCTTCATAAAAAAGTTTATAAATCCTGGTCCTGCAATTTCAATTTTATCGACAATATCACAATGGAGTTTTTCAACAATCAAGGAAGCGATATCGCGAGGAGATTTATGTAGTGTTTTAGCCATTTGCATTGCAACGGTTGTAGCGTAATCACCATGAGTTTTATCTTTGCTTCTTTCAATAATTATTTTATCTAGTTCAATATCCGCGCCAGCTTCTTTTAAAGCTTGCTGAATAGAAGTCTTTAATTTGATTTCAACATCTAACATACTATCTTCTTCTCCTTCGTTGATGAAATTTGAATTACATTTCTTGCTAGTGGGGAAGATAAATCAGCCGCATCATAAAGATCGTATTCAAATTCAACAAATTCTTTACTAATGGAAAAATCTTTTAATAAAGTTTTAAAATATAAAGTGGAATTTGCCTCAATAAAATTATATTGGCAATCTTGTAAAATACCATTTTTAAATTTCATATCCATATATACAATATCATTTTTTTCTCTTATCTTGATGATATCTTTAGAAAAATCAATTTCAATATTGATTAAGCCTGTATCTTCTGAAAAAAATTGATAAAGATATTTTTTATAATCGTCATCTTGTTCAAGAACAACACCAGAATATTTTACTTTACCAACCTCATTTGAGGAATAATCTTTGGTTGTTAATTCTAATGACGCAAGTAGCTTTTCCATTTGATCACCCAATGGGTAATATATATTAAAATATATATAATTTCAATATTTCGTCTTCTTTTTTGCAATTAAATGCTTTTTTTAGAAAAAATTTATTAACTTAGAAAACCATTTTCTCTACCTTATAACTTAAAGTTTTATGAATTTATAGAAAGAAGAATAAAAAAGTCTTTTTGGTTCAAAATGATACTGAGGAATATATATATGAAAGTTATAAAAATATCTATATGTGGAATTTTAGCGTTTATTTGTATCATTTTGATTACTCTATTATTTTATCCAACTCCTATTATGCATCATCCTTACGAAGTAAATATTCTTTCTACAAGTGGAGAAAAAATCTTTTCTTTAATCAAAAACGAATATTCTTCGTATGTGACATTAGATAATATATCAAATGAAATGAAGACAACACTTATTGTAAGTGAAGATAAATCTTTTTATAACCACTCCGGATTCGATATTAAAAGAATAATTAAGGCTCTTTCTAATAATATTGCTTCTTTAAGTATCAAAGAAGGAGCCTCAACCATCACCCAACAACTAGCAAGAACCATTTATCTTTCAAATGAAAAATCACTAAAAAGAAAAATAAAAGAAGCGTTAATTGCCAAAAAAATAGAACAAAATTATACAAAAGATGAAATACTAGAATTATATTTAAATTCCGTTTACTTTGGTCATAATCTATATGGGATTCATGCCGCTTCCCACTATTATTTTAGCGTACATCCCTCTTCATTAGATTACGCACAAAGTGCTTTGCTTGTCGGTATATTAAAATCTCCATCTAATTATGCTCCTGACATTGATTTTGAAGCATCGAAAAAACAAAAAAATAAAGTTTTATATTCTTTATATAAAGCAAAAATTATTGATGTTAACACGTATTATGAAGAATTACAAAAAAAACTCAATTTTACTTACAAAAAAAATATAAAAGATAGTTTTCTTTATTATTATGATGCCTTAATAAATGAAGCGAAAAAATATGTGAATGAAAATACGTTACGAAAAGGACTCAAATTTACAACATATTTAGATAAACGTGTTCAATCTATAATTGAAAAAATAATAAATAAATATTCTAATCCGTATGATCAAATAAGCGTGGTGGTGATGAAACCAAATTCAGGAGGAGTAATATCTTTATTTGGAGGAAAAGATTATTCGCTTTCTTCCTATAATCGCAGCATCTTTTCTTCAAAACAAATAGGTTCTACTATAAAGCCTTTTATCTATTCAATCGCTCTAGAAAATGGTTTTACTCCATTAACAAAATTAAGATCAGAAAAAACAATCTTTAACATCGATGAAATAGGAGAATATGCTCCTAGTAATGTAGGTGATAGATATGCCAATCGTGATATTACTATGGTAGAAGCTCTTTCTTTATCTGATAATATTTATAGTAGTAAAATTACTTTACTGCTTGGTTCTAAATTCATCGCTTCCAAATTAGAAGAAATCGGAATAGAAGTTGAAAATGTTAATCCAACTATTGGTCTTGGTACTGTTGAAATGTCTTTAGTTGAATTAACTTCTATCTACAATGCTTTAGCGTCTAAAGGAATATATTATTATCCTTCATTCTTTAAAGATTTAAAAACTAGCTCTTCTAAACTATTAACCAAAGGCAAAAACAAAAAAGTAAAATTATTTCAAGAAGATACCGCTTTAAAAATGACTTATATGCTAAGAAGTCCTTTCGATAAAGCCTTTTTGTCCTATATGACACCATCTTTACTTTACTATGAACCTAGCGTTAAAATGGCCGCGAAAACGGGTTCCACTTCATCTTCTTCTTACGTGGTAGGATATAATAGTAAATACACAATTGGAGTATATGTGGGAAATGATGAAAACAAAGATGTTCACGATAAAAAACTCGCTAAAATATTATTTAAAGAAATAGTTTCATCCATAATAAAAAAAGATGAAAATGTTTTTTTCACACCTCCATCTTCCCTTAAGCCTTTTTCAATATTAAATACAAAAACTAACCAAAAATCATTTACCTATTATAGATAATTATTTCTTTTTTAGAAGAACAATTGCTTGACATTCCACTGCTTCTTCTTTTCCCACTTCGCCACATTTTTCATTAGTTTGAGCTTTTATAGAAACACATTCCTTATCGCATTCAAGTAAAGAAGCAACATTATTTCTCATTTCTTCAATATAAGTAGCTAATTTAGGTTTTTCAAGAATTATAGAAGAATCAATATTGTTAACTTCATATTCTTCTTCTTTCACTATCTTCATTATTTCTTTAATAATTAATGAAGAATCAAAGTCTTTATATCTTGCATCATTATCAGGAAAAAGTTTACCTAAATCACCTTTTGCAAGAGCCCCAAGGAGTGCCTCTCCAATGGCATGATACAAGCAATCGCCATCAGAATGAGAAACTGGTCCTTTATAAAAAGGAAGTTTTACTCCACCAAGAATCAATGTTCTTCCATTTTCTTCAAGGCGGTGGATATCACGAGATTGACCAATTCTAAATAATGCTTTCATATTACACATTGAACCTAATCAACATACAATCGCCATCTTTAACTAAGTATGTTTTTCCTTCCGAACGTATTTTTCCTGCTTCTCTTAAAGCTTTTTCTGTTTTATATTCAAAAATATCAGAACATGAATATACTTCAGCACGAATAAATCCTTTTTCAAAATCAGTATGAATGATGCCTGCACATTGAGGAGCACTCATTCCATTTTTAAAAGTCCAAGCTCTTACTTCATCTTCTCCAACTGTAAAGAAAGTAGAAAGATTTAATAGTCGATATGAAGTATGAACTAATCTATCTAAACCAGTTGAAGATACCCCTAAAGATTCTAAATATTCTAATTTTTCTTGTTCAGGTAAAGAAGATAATTCTTCCTCTATATTAGCGCATATTGGTACACATTCTGCATGTTCCTTATCAGCGATTTCTTTAACTATTTGATAATATGAGCATGATGAAGGAGAAGCATAATCTTCTTCAGAAACATTAGCTACATAAATAACTGGTTTTAATGTCAATAAATTATAGCTTTTAGCAAGAAGAAGTTCATCTTCATCTAATTCCACACTTCGTGCTGGTAGCTCATTATCTAATGCTTTTTTGATTTTGCTTAATACATTAAATTCTTTAACTGCTTCTTTCTCTTTTGTAGTATGAGCTTTTGTTTCCACCTTAGAAATCCTTTTTACCACTGTTTCTAAATCAGCAAAAATTAATTCTAAGTTGATAGTTTCAATATCACGACGTGGATCAACAGTATTATCAACATGGATAATTTCTGAATTTTCAAAACATCTTACAACGTGACATATCGCGTCGCATTGACGGATGTTTCCTAAAAATTGATTACCTAATCCTTCTCCTTTAGAAGCTCCTTTAACAAGTCCTGCAATATCGGTAAATTCAAAAGTTGCTTTAACTGTTTTTTTAGGATGAAATAATGATACTAACTTATCCACTCTTTCATCATTTACTTCTACAATTCCAGAATTTGGATTGATGGTTGCAAAAGGATAGTTCGCGGCTTCTACATGGGAAGAAGTTATCGCGTTAAATAAAGTTGATTTACCAACATTTGGTAGACCCACTATACCTGCTTTTAATGCCATAATTCTTTGTTCCTTTCATAATAAATAAGTTTCTTTAACTACATATAGTATCTTATCACGACATCAAGTATTTTACTATCATAAATCACCTATTTATCAAAGAAAAAGAGGGGAGCATTCATGTTGTTCCACCTCTTAAAATTTTTCCTTTAATTGTAAATACTAATACGCATCTTCACTTTTTTTAATTATTAATTTATGATCTCAATTTAAAGATTAAATAACTATTACAATCTTATCTATTTATTAAATTTATGGTAGATGATGATATCAATTTTTTTAGGGAAATTAAAGAAGAAATAAGGGCCACTAAAAGGGAAGCTGATAGTAAAACTATAAGCAAACTAGATTCTATCTTTATTGAAGATATTAAAGAAGTAGAAGACGATAAAGAAGAATAACTTATAATAAACAACAAGGAAAAACATGAAACAAAATATGAATAAAGAGCAAGTAGTAGTGAAAATGAAAAATAATAAATTAGTATTGATTTCTTGCAATACCCTCTAACAATATAGGTAGCAATCTCTTTCTTATTCTCTTCAAAGAATAAATAAGAAACCGTAGCGATCATTATCAAAGAAGAAATAAGACAAATAAGACAGAAAACAATCATAAAATACGAAATGTATTTCATAATATTATCAATCTCCTTATAAAAACTTAATAAAGGAGAAGAAAATGAAAAATAACTATATTTATCATTTAAGTATGATATCTTTTCTTCAACAATAACATTTTCATTTAGATTAATTATCACCTTTTCAATTCTCATTTTTTCCATAGATCCAAGAATGTTCTTAATATAGAATCCTAAAGGAAATGAAGAGGCTACATAAATAGATTTTTCATTATCTTCGATTAATCCTCTTACCACTAAATCGCCTGTATAAAAAGAATTTTTGTATAAATCTACGCTCTTCCTTTCTATCTTTTTTAATACCGCTACTGGGAGTGTCATTCCCTCTTCAAAAGGAATATCAAAATAATCTATTAGCCCTTTAGATACAACTATTTCATTATAGGAAGAAGGATATTCTCCTCCTATTAAACTATGTGAAGTTGTTATTACTTTTGTCTTAAATGAGTTTGTCTTAGAGGAAGATATTGCATCTCCAAGAAGAATCTTATTAGAACAGTACATAATATTTGATTGAAATGGTCCTAAGGAAGAAGAACAATATTCATTTTTATCGCTGAATTCAATAATATCATCTTCGTCTTTACCTAAGGCAAAAGTGTAATTAAATCCTTGTAGTAAAGCTTCATCATAAACCATATAAGAAGATGATGAGCAAGGTATAAAAGAATCAACATCACTTTCTTGTTCTAGTTTTAATAAATCAGAATAAAATATCCTATCTTCATTATTTATTGACACACAAAAATTATCATAATTACTAATTGTTTGTTCTACAGTTAACAAAACATCTTCTTTTAGTAAGTGTAAATTGTATAAATTCATTTCTTTTCTTTCTAAAAAGGAAGAAATAAAATAGTCACTGTTTTCTTTCTTTACTTTTAAAGCGTATCCTTTTTTAAGTTCCCAAGGAATAAATTCTTCCTTATAAAAATCAGAAGTCGTGATTAAACGCATCTTCCCTTCTAAAATTCTTTCATTCCAAAACGAAGAAGAATGAATGATATGATAGGAAGATGATACAACAAAATCAACAACTTTAAAATCGATAGTAATCTGATAATCCCATGAAGAATTCTCAACAATTAAAGATACTTTTAAAGGATTATTTCTAATCCGTTTATGAAGTATTTCTTCGTCTTCATTTAACCTAAGAACTTTGCATAATTCATAAATCTTATATAAAGGAAGAGCTAGAACAATTTGTTCATCATTTAAATTCATCTTTTCAAAAGGAAGATCTACTTCATCCATCAATAAATACTCACTGACACTTCTTACCCCTATTTTTTCAAAATCAACCACCTCTCTTCCACTTTGAAAGATCATGCGATTAGAGGAAGAAAAATTATCTTCAAAATTGTACGAATAAAAAGGAGTGATTTTTTCCACTTCCTGAAATTTATTTTTTAACGAATATGTTTCATCTAAAGAAGGAAAAAGTAATTCATCAACATAATAGCTATCATTTTTTAAAGATGCTAACACCTGATTCTCTTTATAATTATCTTTCAGAGTATCTTTTACGCTAGTATTTACAATATTTTTAATTTCAAGAGATAGTCCTAAAGCAATGAGAGATACTACTATTGTAAAGATTGACATCATCATACGTATTTTCTTTGTTTTATATATGCGGATTATATGACTAAAAATATATCTAAAGCTTAAAAAACTACCCTTTTTATTTAAAGGAATATCTCTTTTTTTCTCTTCTTGATTATAATCTAGTTTTTTATCTTTTATATATAAAATATCTTGGGCATATTCTTGCACTAATTCCTCTTCATGAGTGACAAAAATAATAATATGATTCTTACTTAATTTTTTTAAGGTCTCCATCACGATTATTTTGTTTTCATAATCTAATGAGGAAGTAACTTCATCGCATAAGATAATAGGTGTGTCTTTTAAAAGAATACTACAAAAAGATAATCTTCTTTTTTCTCCACCTGATAAAGAGGAAACAATTCTTTTTTGATATCCTTCTAAATTCATTTTCTTTAAAGCGTTATGAATACGTAAAGAAGATGCATTTTTTTGTATTAATAGAAGATTATTTTCCACTGTTTCATTTTCAATAAAATAAGGAAATTGATGAAGATAAGTAAAATAATTCCTTCTATATATCGATTTATCTTTTTCACTATGTATGTTTATTCCATTTAGATAATATTTTCCTTTATAATCCTCATCGATCAATCCAATGATATTTAATAAAGTAGTTTTTCCACATCCAGATTTCCCTTTAATAATATATATTCCATTATTTTCTAAAGTTAAATTTACTTCTTCTAAAACTTTATCATTTCCAAATTGTTTATGAATACCCACTAATTTAATCATCTACTTATCCTCCTTAAACAAATTATCAATATCGACTTTCCTTACTAAAAAAGAAGGAATTAATGAAATAAGATAAGAAGATATTAGAAGTATTATCAAAGCTAAAAAATCCTCTTTAGCAATGTATATTAATGAGATATCAATCTGCTTTTGATAAAAGAAGTTCTCTACAATTTTTAATACAATCATCTTTACTACTTCTCCAAGGGAAAAAGATGATATCGTTAGAAGAATTCCTTTAAATATAAACATAAACTGTAAAGAAGAATTATCCACACCAAAAACTTTATATAAACCAATTTCTTGATAAGAAGAAACAACAAAAGAAACAATAATTAAAATAAACAGCATAAAAGAAATAACAATACATATACTCATAAATACTTCTATTGCCATCATTAATAAATTGACTATAGAATTGAATTCTTCTTGTATCAATAAAGAGGATGATGTTACTTCGTATTGATTATCTTTTAATAATGCGATACTTTCTTCCACCTTTTCATTATTTTTAACTTCCACAAGTTTAGAATAAGAAGGAAATTCATCTCCCTCGAATGTATATAAAGATAAACGATCATACCAAGATATCTTTTTATCAAAATTAGAGGATAAATTCTTAACTTCCTCTCTTTTTAAAAAATTTATTGCATGCTGTAATGAATAATAAATTTTCGGTGTATTGAAAAATGAAAATTCTTTAAATTCTTGCTTCACACAGAAAGATAGATTAAAAGATAAGGTATCAATAATCACCTTTTCTCCTTTATAGGAGATATCTTTTTGTATCTTTAAAGAAAAATTATCTCCTAAGTTTAAATACTTTTGTGCTTCTTTATTGATTACTACATCACTAAATGTCTTAACATTTAATTTCTTTTCCTTTATTTGATAAGAACTTAAAGGAACAAACTCAATATTATCAATCTCTTTACCATTAATCCATAATGAAGGATATGATGAAAACACATTTTGTAAAGATGGATAAACATTAATATTATCCTCAAGTATTAATGATAAATCATAACTATTTGGGAGTTTTTCTTTCACTAATGTTAATGAAGAATTTTCTAAGGTGGTTTTTTCGTGAAGTGTCACATTAAATAAATTATAATCTAAAAAGTCATCCTTATGTTCATCGTAATATGAAGATGTATTTAATGAAAAAGAAAGACTGATCAATAAAAAAAGAAATGTCAAAGTAAAAGAAGATAAAGATGCTCCTATTCGAAATTTTCCTTTTTTTAGATTATTTATGGCAAGGTGAACAACATTACATTTCTTTCTTAATGAAGGAATAATCTTCCTTTTTTCCTTAGATGAAGTTTGATAAGAAATTGTCTTATTTTCTAAACGCAATAATGAAGAACAATATTCATTTATTAAAGTTATATCATGAGAAACCATTATCACTAAATGAGTCAATGAGATTTCTTTAATTAATTCCATAATTTGATGAGCATTACTTTCATCTAATGAGCCGGTAATTTCATCGCAAAGAATTATTTCTTTTTTATCAGCAAGAGCACGAGCGATAGCGACTCTTTGCTTTTCTCCTCCTGATAAATGGGCAACTTCCTCATCCCTTTTGTGAAATATATTTGCGCATTTTAAAGGTTCTTCTATCTCTTTATAAGCTTCTAGTTGCTTATACCCTTGGCAATAAAGAGGAAGAGCTACATTTTCTTTCACATTTAAGTAATTAATTAATTCAAAATCTTGAAAGATAAAACTGATATGTTCTTTTCTAAATTTTTCTTTATCTTTAATTTTCTTCCCTTGAAAATATATTTCTCCAGATGAAATAGATAATATTCCTGATATACACTTTAAAAGTGTCGATTTTCCTGATCCAGATTCTCCAACCACACCAAACAAACCAAAAGGAGGTAAAGATATATTGACATTTTTTAATACTTCTTTTCCATCATAATTTTTATTTAGATTAACAATTTCAAAATAAGACATAAAAAAATCCCCTTTATTATTACATTGAGGGGATTAATAAATCTTACTTTATTTTTGAATAACTTTCTTAGCTTTTTTATTAAAGTCATTACGCGTTAACATAATCACATTACCGCATCCTTCACATTTAATCTTAATATCCGCGCCTAGACGAATAACTTTGAAAAGCTTTGATTTTGTAACGCAAGGATGAGGCTTTTTCATTTCCACGATTGTACCTAATTCATATTCTTCATTTTGCATAAATTAATTGTTCCTTCTATAACATTTTAACACATTCATCATTAAACAGGCAGTAGTAATCGCGCCTACTCCTCCAGGTACTTTAGAAATAGCTCTCAATTTATCATTAGGTTTTACATCACCAACTATACCATCTTCTAAATAATGAATACCTGCGTCGATAACAATTGCTCCTTCTTTACACGCACTTGCATCGAGAATATGAGGTTTTCCTACCGCGGCAATAACAATATCAGCGCGACTTAGTAACGTAGGTAAATCTAAACTTCTTGAATGAGCGATAGTGACTGTGCCATTCATTTCTAAAAGCATCATACTCACTGGTTTACCAACAGAAATAGACCTTCCAACCACTAAAACTTCTTTGCCTTTAACTTCGATATTATAATCCTTAATCAGTTCGATAATTGCTTGCGCAGTCGCAGGAGCTATATATCCTTCTTTACAGATAAATAGTTCACCTAAAGATAATGGATTTAAAGCATCGACATCCTTAGATGGATTTATCTCATTGATAATTAATGATTCATCTGCGCCTTTAAAAAGAGGTCTAGTTACCATAATCGCATCGACATCCTTGTCTTCATTAAGTTCTTTAATCTTAGCGATATATTCTTCTTCACTATCTTTCATTGTGATTAAAGAAAAACGAATACCGAGTTGAACAGCAGCCTTTTCTTGCATTCTTACATACCCTAAAGATGATTCATCATTAGGATTAACTAAGACGACCATATGAGGCTTTCTTGTTAATAAAGTAACTTCTTCTTTTACCTTTTCTTTAATTTGATTTGATAATTCTTTTCCGCTTAAATATTCCATTTTTATTCATCTTCCATTTTCACTGCTGCTGGAACCTTTGGAAGTCCTGGCATTGTTAATATTGATCCTGTTAATGGTATTAAGAAAGATGCACCCGCGGAAAGATTTACTTCCCTAACATTAATTTTAAAACCTCGTGGTGTATTTAATACCTTTGGATCATCAGAGAATGATTGAGGAGTTTTTGCCATACAGATATAAGAAGAAGCATATCCCATAGCTACGTAACGCTTAATATCTTCTTCCGCTTTTTCTGAGAATTCTACATCATCAGCACGATAAATTTCTTGGCAAATTGTTCTAATCTTTTTCTTAACATCAGTATCATTATGATCATATAAAGAATGATAAGACGATTTATTTTCTTCTAAAGAAGCAACAACTTTATTAGCTAAATCAATAGCACCCACTCCTCCAAGAGCAAATCCGTCGACAAATGATACTTTATACCCGTTTTCCTCACACCAAGTCTTGAGCCATTCAACTTCCTCTTCATGATCGCTAGCAAAGTGATTGATAGCAACAATAGCATCAAGTCCAAACTTAGCAATATTTTCTAAGTGTTGTTTTAGATTGCTAACACCTTCCTTTAAAGCATCGATATTTAGTTCTTGAATATTCTCTAAGCTTTGTCCTCCGTGCATCTTTAATGCTCTAATAGTAGCCACTAAAACGACGAGTGAAGGAGTTAGTCCTCCAACTTGACATTTAATATCTAGGAATTTTTCAGCGCCTAAATCAGCTGCAAAACCAGCTTCAGTAACGACGATGTCTTTAAGTTTTAGCGCTAATTTCGTAGCAATTAACGAGTTACAACCATGAGCGATATTGGCAAAAGGTCCTCCATGAATTAAAGCTGGATTATGTTCTCCTGTTTGAACTAAATTTGGATTTAATGCATTATTCATTAACTTCATAATCGCATTTGTGATGCGTAAATCTTTAATGCGAATAGGAAGTTCATCATATGTATAAGCTACGATGATTTCACTTACTCTCTTCTTAAAATCTTCTTTAGAAGTAGCAAGGCAGAAAACCGCCATTAACTCAGAAGCAACAGTGATAATAAATCCATCTTTTCTTGTTACACCATTTACTTTACTTCCTTGAGCGATAGTAATATCGCGTAAAGTTCTATCGTTCATATCTAAAGCACGTTTCCAAACGACTCGTTCTGGATTAATATTTAGCGGATTACCTTGATAAATTGAGTTATCAATACAAGCAGAGATTAAGTTGATGGATGAAGTTAATGCATGCATATCTCCATTAAAATGTAAATTGATATCTTCTCCAGGTTCGACGGTGACTTTTCCGCCTCCTGTTGCTCCACCTTTAACGCCAAAAACTGGGCCTAAAGATGGTTCACGTAAACATAACATCACCGATTTTCCAATCTTATTTAATCCTTCGGTTAAAGCACAAGACATAGTGGTTTTTCCTTCACCTGCTTTAGTTGGAGTAATCGCAGTTACTAAAACTAATTTACCATCCTTCTTGTCTTTTAATTCGTCCATGATTGATAGGTCTACTTTTGCCTTATATTTTCCATATGGCTCAATGTATTTTTCATCAATCCCTGCCTTACGCGCAATATTATAAATATTTTCTAGTTCCATTTTATCTATCCCCTTTTCACTTTTTCATTATATATATAAATATATAAATAAGTCGACAATAGTTTGCTAAATTTAAAAAAGTTTGTGATAAAAGTGTTTCACAAACTATAATTTTTTAATAATATAAGCTACTGCACTTAACCCTGCACAAGATGGTGAAGGCATAATGGATGATACAAAATTAACATCTGTTTGTTCTACTTTACTAGAAGAAAAAATAACATCGACTTGGGAAAGATCAACTTCTTCTTTCTTTAGTAAGTAGCGTAACTTCCTTGCCAAAGGATCATCATGCGTCTTATTAATTTTAGTTATTTCTATATTAGAACAATCAATTCTATTTCCCATTCCTAAAGAAGAAATAAAAGGAATATTTCTTTTTTGCAAATATTTAATTAATAATACTTTGGCACTTATATCATCAATAGCATCGATCACATAATCAAATTCATAATGGTCTAAAAAAGATAGAGTTTCTTCATTTATTTTAAGTTTTAGTGTTTCTACATCAACTTCTTCATTTATGGCTTTTGCGCGTGCAAAGGCACAATCAGCTTTATATTTACCAATATCATACCTTGTAAAAAGAATTTGCCTATTTAAATTAGAGGGAGCGACTTTATCAAAATCGATGCCAACAATATGTTTAGCTCCACTTCTTACTAAAGCTTCAAAAGAGCTTCCCCCCACTCCGCCTAGACCTATCACACAAAATCGCATATTTTGTAATTTAACAAATCTATCTTCACCAAGTAAAGAACGTGAACGAGTAAAATAATTCTCATTTTCCATAAATTTCACCTAATTTCTTTAAAGAAAATTCATAAGCTTCATCTATATCATTAAACCATTTAACATCCATTTGATGCTTAAAATAAGTAAATTGACGTTTAGCATAATTTCTTGAATTCTTTTTTATTAATTCTTTCATTTCTTCTTCACTACTTCCACTTGCTAAACCGCTGATGATTTCTTTATAACCAATGGCTTGAAAAGAGCGAAGTGTAGCAGGATATTTTTTTAAAAGATTTCTAACTTCATCGACTAGCCCTAAAGAAAACATGAGATCTACTCTTTTATTTATTAATTCATAAAGTTCATCTCTATCTTTTGTTAACCCAACAAAAGTAACATCGTAAATTGGCTTATGTTCTTGAAGAGAAATAATCTCTGATTTTTTCTTACCCTCTTGTAAATAAATTTCAATTGCTCGCATCACTCTTTTGCGATTATTCATATGAATCTTTTTACTTTCTTCTAAGTCGATAGAAGATAGATAATTATGAAGTTCTTCATTGCTCATTTTTTCAAAAGAGGACATATCGACATCACTTTTATTTTCATTTAAAACAAAATCATAAAGGCTTGATTTTAGATAAAGTCCTGAGCCTCCACATATAATTATGGGAACATTTTTATTTTGTAATTCTTCGATTTTATTTCTAAGATTCTTTTGATAAGTGTATATAGAATATTCAAAATCTGGATCAACAAAATCAAAAAGATGATGAGGAACAATTTCTCTTTCCTCTTTAGTAGGCTTTGCTGTTCCAATATCCATTCCCTTATAGATTTGAAAAGCATCACCATTGATTATTTCCCCATTTAATGCCTTAGCTAGGCGCATTGCTAATTTAGATTTACCAACACCAGTTGGTCCTACTATGCATATCATCATAATTAAAATCCTGAGCGTTTAAACATTTTTTCAATGTCGTATTTAGAAAAATGAACAATAGTAGGTCTTCCATGAGGACAACAAGTAGGGTTAGAGCATGCAAATAGTGATTTAATTAAATCATTCATCTCTATAAGGCTCAACTTATCATGAGCTTTAATCGATGCTTTACAAGCCATTGTAGCAATAACATGTTTTCTTAATTCAATTAAATTTATTTTGGAGTTATTAATTACTTGGCTTAATAAAGTTTCAATATAACTTTCTTCGTTCACCTCTTTGATAAATAAAGGTTCTCTTACCACTTTAATAGCGTTCATTCCAAATGATTCTATCTCTAATCCAATTTGTTCTAAAAGCGCAACTTTTTCTTTAGTTAATTTCATAAGATCACTAGGATTTAAATTGATAACAAGAGGAATGAGTGGTTCACAAGTTGCTATTTTACTATTATATAATTTTTCAAATTTTTCATAATTAATACGCTCGTTCGCGGCATGTTGATCAACAAGATAGAAACCATCTTCCGCTTGACAAATAATATATGTGTTATGAATTTGTCCTATTGGAGTTAATAAAGGCATTTTAAATTTATTAACTTTTTCTTCTTTAACCTCATCTTTAGAAGAATCAGAAAGAACAGTTTGTTCTTCTTCATCAAAAGAAGGTAACTCCACTTTTAAAGGAGTAAAAGAAGTATCTTTACTAATAGTAGGTCGTTCAATTTGAACCTCTTCTTTATCCTCATCTTCATCCATAAGTAAAGACAACGATTCTTTTTGGGAAGAGGATATATTTATACGAGGTTTCTCACTATCTGAAATTAAATCTTTACTTGCAAATAAGGAAGAAGAAGCAAGAGGTTTATACTCAAGAAGTTGATCTTTAATTAAAGTATAAATTGAATCCGCCATTTGTTCATCATTTGATAAACGTACTTCTCTTTTAGATGGATGAACGTTAACATCAACAAGAGAATGTTCCACTCTTATCTTTAAGATTACAAATGGATATTTATTAGAAAATAAATGATCGGAATAAGCTTCAATTATCGCTTTTTGAATTTTAGGAACATAGACATTTCTTTCATTTAAAATCGTGATCATGAAATAACGAGTAGATTTACTAATTTCAGGGCGTCCTATATAACCTTCGATTGTGTATTCTAGGGTTTCTAAATGAACTGGTATCATCTTTTTAGCGGTATCGACAGAATAAATGCGTGATATTACTTCAAGTAAATCACCTCTTCCCGAAGTTTTGAATATTGGCCTATCATCAATATAAAAAGAGAATGCTACATCGCTTCGAGCAAGAGCTAAACGTTGCATCACTTCTAAAGAAGATGCATTTTCCGTATTATCAGTTTTTAAAAATTTTAATCTGACTGGAGTATTGTAGAATAATTCTTCAACGATAAATGTCGTACCTTGAGGAGCAGGATAATCGCTTCTTGTTGCTACTTCATCAATAACGCTTACCTTACTTCCTTTTGAAGAAGCGTGAGAAGTAATCATTGTCACTTTAGAAACCGCGGCAATAGAAGGCAAAGCCTCTCCTCTAAAGCCCATGGTTTTAATTTTGAATAATTCATATTCACTTAATAATTTACTTGAAGCATGACGTTTAAAAGCCGTAACAGCATCGTTTTCATCCATGCCAACTCCATCATCTTTTACAATTATCTTTTTCCTTCCCGCATCATATACTCTTACTTCAATATGTTTAGCTTCGGCATCTAAAGAATTTTCTACCAATTCTTTAATTACTGATGAAGGTCTTTCTATAACTTCACCTGCCGCGATCATATTGGCAAGATGGGAATCCATCACTTTAATTATTGCCATATCAATTCTCCATTTTCTTCTTTAATTCATAAAGGAAATTTAATGCTTGCAAAGGAGACATAGATAAAGGATCCATCTTTTTAACATCTTTAATCCATTCTTCTTCTTTCTTTTCTTCTCTTTGCATTACATTATGATCTGTTTCTACACCATTTTCTTCAAAGCCTTTTAAAATCTCATTGGCACGTACTAATAATTCTTCAGGAAGATGCGCTAAACGAGCGACGTTAAGGCCATATGATTTTCCCATCGCTCCATTTTCAATTTTATAAAGCAAAGTAATCTTATCGCCTTCAGTTGCTACTGAAACATGCACATTCTTTAATACACTAATTCGTTTATCGATAGAGGTAATCTCGTGATAATGGGTTGAGAACATAGTTTTTGCTCTGGTTTTTGATGCTATATATTCAATGATTGATTGAGCTAACGCCATGCCATCAAATGTCGCGGTTCCTCTTCCTATTTCATCAAAAATTAGTAAAGAAGAAGCGCTAGCATGTCGTAAAGCATAATTGGTTTCACTCATTTCCACCATAAAAGTAGATTGACCTGAAACTAAATCATCTGAAGCTCCTATACGAGTGAATATAGCGTCAAATACCATTAGTTCCGCTTTTTCTGCTGGTACATAACATCCAATTTGTGCCATGATAACGATTAAAGCAAACTGACGCATATAAGTAGATTTTCCACCCATATTAGGACCAGTTATCACTAAGATATCGGTGTCTTTATCCATATGGATATCATTTGGAACATATAATCCATTTCCCATAACTTTTTCTATAGTTGGATGACGTCCTGCAACAATATTGATTCTTCTTTCATCATTGAAAGTAGGACGAACATAATGTTCTTCAATAGAAATTTCCGCAAAAGAAATCAAACAATCGATAAAGGAAACAAGCGAAGCAAGATTTTGAATTTGTTCTGTGTATTCTGAAACTTTCTTTCTTAATGCAGTAAACATCTCATATTCTAAAGAGCAACGTTTTTCATCAGCATTTAAAATTAAAGCTTCTTTTTCCTTAATCTCTTTTGTAATAAATCTTTCTGAGTTTACAGTGGTTTGCTTTCTTTCCCAACCCCATTCATCTTTAATAAGTGGAACTTGTCCTTTAGAAACTTCGATATAATATCCAAAGACTCTATTGTATCCCACCTTTAAAGTCTTAATTCCAGTTTCTTCTTTAATGCTATTTTCAAGTGATGCCAGGAAAGATTTTCCATCTTGTGACATACTTATTAATTCGTCAAGAGTTTCATCAAATCCTTTTTTAAAAATTCCTCCTTCTTTCACAGTGATAGGTGCATCTTCTGAGATTGCTCTTTCAAGCAAATCTGTCAAAGGAATAAAATCATAATCCATGCCTTTCATCGATGCAATATGAGGATTATTTAGTGAATTCAAATCATGTAATAATTGAGGAACGATCGCAAGAGACTTCTTTAATTGCAGCATATCTCTTCCTGTTGCAGAGCCAAAATTAATCTTTGCCACAAGTCTTTCTAAATCATAAATATCTTTTAAGTCACGTTTAATATCATCCCTTGTGATGAAATTAGAAATCAAAGAAGCAACTATATCTTGCCTAATTAATATTTCTTTTTCATTGCATAGAGGTTTAGAGATCCATTTTTTGAGCAAACGTGATCCCATATTTGTTTGAGTTCTATCTAGAAGCCAAAATAAAGTACCATAACTATCTTCACTTCTAATTGTTCGAGTAAGTTCTAAATTATTTTTTGAAAATCCATCTATTTGCATCGACGCATTTGATCTAATAACTTTAGCTTTTTGCATATAATCCAAAGATGATTTTTGTGTGTCACGAAGATAATTTAGTAGACGAACTATATTAGATCGTTGTACTAAATCATAAACATTATTCAAGATATACTCATGTTCGATAGAAACAATATTATTGTTCATATAAGAAATTAAGGTATTTTTCTTATTTCTTATTTTAAGAAGCGCATTAGCGTCAAAAGAGGTACTAACAACAATTTCTTTGATAGATAAAGCATCGATTTCACCAATGACTACATCTAAATCCTTTTCTAAATTCTCGACAAATATTTCTCCAGTAGAAACATCGGCATAAGAAAAGACAAAGCAATTTTCATTAACATCCAAACAACCAATATAGTTGTTATCTTTCGCCTTCATATCAATGATTGCCCCTGGAGTAATAATTTGAACAACATCGCGTTCCACTATTCCTTTTGCGGTAGCAGGATCTTCCATTTGTTCAACAATACCAACTTTATAACCTTTAGAAATCAATTTATCAATATAGGAATTTACTGCATGATAAGGAACTCCACACATTGGAACTTTTTCTTCTGCACCAGCATTTTTCCCAGTTAAAACAAGTTGTAAAACTCGTGAAGCTATCTTAGCGTCTTCAAAAAATAATTCATAGAAATCGCCAAGTCTAAATAATATTAATGTATCAGGATGCTTTTCTTTTATACTTAAATATTGCATCATCATTGGAGTATATTTCGCGCCCATAAAAAAACCTCGCATTTAGTAAATAATATTATACAATATTTATTTACTACGAGGTAGATTAGTTTTTATTTTTTCATACTTTCTTATCTTAATAAGATACAAAAAAAGTTATAATACTCGAATTTCATCTTTCTTATAACTTTGTTTTTTATTCTTCAATTCTTAAAAGTAAAACGTGAATCTTTTTGTATAATAGGAAAGTTAATACGCCTACAAGCACATATCTTACAATATTAAATGGTAAATTAGCGCCAAATAAGTAGACAGCCATATAATTGCTTTCATTTATGTGTAAGAAAGAAGGCATCATGCCAAGCAATGGATTTATGCTTCCTCCAAAATAGAAATCAATATAGAATGGTATTAAAATTAACCAGTTAGCAACAAGTGCCACTACAGTTGCAATTGAAGCGGATATAGCAAATGCAGCCAAAGCTCCTTTAAGTGATTTATGTCTTTTATAAATAATACCAGCTGGGATTACTAAAGATAATCCAATTAATAAATCGGCAAGTTCACCAACACAAGCAGTGCCAGTAAATGGTAATTTGATTAAGCATCTAATAACAATAACAATAGCTCCCGCAATAGGTCCATATGCAAAGGATGTAATTAAGGCTGGGATTTCTGATACTTGAATATCAAGGAATGCTGGGAAAAGCATTGGTAAAGGGAATTTTACAAACATATAAAGAATAGTTGAAATAGCGCTCATGATACCCATTAAGGAAATCATTCTCACATTGATTAATTTCTTCTCCCCTTCATTTTCCCTATTTCTAAATCTTTCATTTACTCCAAGTAAAGTAAATACGGTACCAACAAATGCAATTAGTGTCACTAAAGCAAAATTAGTTTTATAATTCTTGCTATTATTCCATACCAATAAATTTAATAGTAAGAATACCACTGCAGCTACATAAAATAGCCCTCCTGTGATGTGGAGTTTCTTTTCTTTACTGAACTTCATTTTTTAACCTCCTGAAAAATAAAAAATCCTGAAGTCCAGGATCCATAGAAAAAGCAAAAATAATTTGTTTCTTCCATCCAGCCTATACTGTCGCCACTAGAATTGCACTAGTTCAACGCTTACGCGCTCGCGGGGTTTACCGCCGGGAGGAATTTCACCTAATCCTGAAACAAGATTATTATAGTTCATACTTAGAGACTAATCAATAGTTAATTTTCATCTTTATTCTCTATATATTTAGGATTTACATTAAGGGCTATCTCTTCTTCTAAAGATAATTCTTCTTGATAATCCTCTTTGCAATCGACAACAACAACTGCCTCTTGAAAAACTTCTATATAAAATAATGCTTCTATTTTTAAATCTATTTCTTTATTATCTTTTAAATCCATTGATACGCATGTAGGATATTTGTTGATGTATACAGCAGGATAAATTACATCATTTAATGTTTTAACATCGCGATATCCAATATTTATATCTTCGAGAAATTCGACAGTTTCAACATAGACTTCACTTTTTTGATTATTATTTTCTGCATACCATATCTGTATATCGAATGACCCTTTTAATATCACTTTTTTTCCTTTTATTTCCGTTTCATATTTCAAATTTATAATCCAGCAACCTAATGTCTTTGAAATATATTCATTAATAAAGATATTCTTTTGAAAACTATAATTTTCTTTTCCTCGTCCTACTAAAGTTTTACATGCTATCTCTCTTAACATTTCTTTCACCTACATTTATTCTATTCATTTATAAGATAAAAAAGACGAAATAGTTGTTTATAAATCATTACTCCCAATAAACATATTTATGATAAAAAGATTCTCTTTCTTTGATGGCATATTGAAGCAAAAAATAAAAAGAACTTTGATTTTATTCTCAGTTCCTTTATGTTGTCTTATTTTGATGTAATTATCTTATTTTCTTGATGTTCTTTTAATTCTAAGAACATATTATAATAGTCATACATTTTTTGTTTAGAAAAAGGAAATTCTCCATTTTTCATCATCTTTTTAACTCTTTCATTAACATGTTTAACTACAAAATCGAGTCGATTTGAATAAGCATATTTCTTTCTATGATACTCGTATTCTTTACTATCAAGTTGAAGAATCGTACCATCTGGAAGAAGTTTAACATCCAAATCATAATCAATATATTTGATCACATCATTATCCACTAGACTTGGAGAAGCAATATTACAATAGTACATAATATCATCTTCTTTAAGCATAGCTATTACATTGAACCACTCATGATAAAAGAAAATTGATATAGCAGGTTCTCTTGTAAACCATCTTCTTCCATCTCCTTCAATAACTTTTGTAGAAGTAGAAGCTATTACAATGTAATCATCATTGCACTCGACAATCATTGCGTTATCCCATGTTCTATGAAGAGATGAATCATGTTTATATGATTGAACATGCATCCATTTTCCTACATAGCTTTCATCTAACATACACTAATTCCTCGTTCTTTGCTATTATACCAAACTATAAGAACTTAATAAAGCAATTCGATAAAATTGCAGCGTGAAGAGTCACATTAAGAAAAATAAAACATCTCAAATGAGATGTTTCTAATAAATTATTCTAATATTTATTCATTTCTTTTGAATTGATCAAGCTATTAACAATACCAATTACATTAGAAACGTCTTTATTATATTGTAATAATGATTCCTTTTCATATGGTTTATCGTAAGGGATAACCATAATCTTATCACAATATGATAAAAGTACATATGTTTCTTTAGAGTTAATATTTATTACTAGATCTAATAGATTATCATCGATTTCAAAACTTGATAATGATTTAATCAAAGATGGAGTAATCACTTTTGTAACTTCTAAAGAAGAAGCATATACTTCAAATTTTTCATCTAAATCCTTTATTTTAGTTAATTCTAATCCATCAAGATTTGTTGGTTTACCTTCTTTAGTAGAAGAAAGATAAATGATGACTTTTCCTTCATTTTTTAATCTTAAATTAAATTTAAACATTTTTCCAACTGCTGGAACTTTACAGTTTTTATCTTTTAATGAATTTCCAACCTTGAAAGAAACATCGCTACAATAGAAATTTACGCCAAGCATTTTACCTTTAACATAATCCCTTGATTGAGTTTTGATTACATTCTTATAAATATCATTCTTTATTATTTCTTCTAAATCAATTTTATGTTTATAAGCTAATTTAATATCTTTTAGCATATAATTATTTCCATAAACATATGAATCGATATAAAGGCCGTATTTTACGATATAATCTTCCACGTAATCATTTATTTTCTTTCTAGTACGTTTTGTTTGGAAAAACATCAAAATAAAATAAAATGATACTAAAAAGATGGTTATGGTTAGCATTTGAGGGAAAAATGAAGCAGCGAATATCGCACCTGCAACAATGATTAAAAATACGATTTGTAGTATCTTTGTATTTTTCATCGTTTTAGTGTGGAATTCTGTAAAAGCTACTCTACTTTCATTAACTAATCTAACAGCTTCATCAGGATCTACGATTGGTTCTAATTCAAAGAAAGGAATGTCACCTTCATAATCAATACTAGGAGTTTCTTTTTTCTCTTCGTTAGAAACTACTTCTTCATTTTTTATTTCTTCATCTGTTTCTTTTTTTGTTTCTTTACAAGAATCATCCAAGGAAACATCGTTTTTTACTTCTAAGTTTTCTTTATCAAGCGTTTCTTCTTTTTTTTCTAAAACACTTTGATCTACTTCTTCAACTTTTTCTTTTAAAGTCATAATCATTCTAGCTCCTTTTACTAGGTAATTATACAATAAGTCTTAGATTAATAAAACAATATAAAAAGAATAAAATCTTTTTCTTTTATTGATAAATATCTCTTTTTGATGCATAATCTTAATGCGGGTGCTAGAAGAATCTGGCTGAGATTATCCTTGATACTAGGATGGACCGTTAACTTGATCTAGGTAATGCTAGCGGAAGGAAAAAATTGATACGATTCATCAATCCTTTTTTGCATCATCTAGGCGGAAAGGATTTTTATTTATTATGAAAAAAGATAAAATTTTATTTACCGTCAAAGATATTTGCGAAATTGCAATGCTTTGTGCTATCGCAATTGTCTTAAGCGTATTCTGTGAAATCAAAGTTGGAGCAAATGGAGGATCAATTGGATTTGGAATGATTCCTTTATTCTTAATTTGCTATCGCCATGGTTTTATTAAAGGCTTTATTGCAACAGGTATAATCTATGCTTTAATTTGTTGTGCAATCGATGGATATGGATTTGCATGCTTCCCTTTTGATTATTTACTAGCATATGGTTCTTTATCAGTTGTTAGTTTCTTCTATAAGCCAATTTTTGAATCTGAATCTAAATGGAAACCATATGTATTTATCGCTTTATCAATACTACTTGCTTGTTTCTTAAGATTTGTATTCCACGTTATTTCAGGAATGATATTATGGTCAACACCATTTGTAGGATCAATAACTTATAATATCGCTTATGTTGGACCATCTTGCGCTATATGCATAGTTGTATTCTGTGCATTGTATATTCCATTTAAACGTATTAATAATATGTTCCCAACAAAGAGATATTCTTTCTTCCCAGTTAAGAAAAAAGAAGTAGAACAAGATAATTCTACTTCCGAAGAATAAATGTTAATTTAATATATTATTAATAAGCAGCCGTCTAGAATCGAGATGGTTGCTTTTTTATTTGCAATAAATTCATTAGATACTCCTAGAGGGAAAGAAGATAATAATGTTTGATTTGTAAGCTCATATTTAAGATTTTTTAAGGTGACCCCTTTAGACACATCGGTCAAAGAAAATACGGAAATATAACCAACTCCTTTAAATTCTTTTGTTTCATTCATCAGGACTTCAAATGTTTTTTCTTTACCTTTTAAGATAATATTAATTCCTCTCTTCTTAAAGTGTAATAATTCTTGAATAGAAGCAAAACTATGGTCTTCTCTTCCACCAAAACAACCATATAAAACAAAATCTTTATATCCCTTTTTTATCCCTTCTTCGATAGCTTCATGAGTATCAGTAACATCTTTAATCACATCTAATTTAATTATATTATCTTCGCTAGGTACATATTTTAAGGAATCAAAATCTCCAACCACTAAATGAACTGGATATCCATTTTCCTTTAAAAATGAATACCCTCCATCAGAAGCGATTATAAAATCATCTTTATCATATGTAAAATCTTTTAGTGATTCCTTACAAGCTCCCACAATAATACATTTATTCATTTTTAATCACCTTTTATATTTAATCATAATAATTTCTTTTTGTCATATAGTTAAATAGAAAAAGGAGAAAAACCATGGATCGTATGCAACCACCACCATATTATGGATCACCTTATCAAGGAGAGATGCCACCATCTTCCTATCCTTATCCTACTCCTGGTGAAAGAAAAGAAGACCCCGAACCTACTGCAACTGAATTAAGTGGTAATTATTTTGCAGTTTTTATGGAAAAGAGCATTGGAAAAAGAGTCTCTATATTTTGCTCTTTCACCGATTCAGCCCAATGGCATGATGAAGTATTTACGGGACTTCTTGAAGTAATTGGTGATGATTTTGTGGTTATTAAAGACACTGCATTAAATAAATCCACCCTAATCATGAGCGTCTATATCAACTATATTGAAATAACTACTGATACAAAGAAAAAATAGTTTATTGATTCGAAAATCAATAAACTATTTTAATATGTGATTCCAATTTTATTTAAAGAAAAAATGAAGTTAATTATTTGATTTGAATAATAACAATCAGGAGTTACAAAGTAGAAATCTCCATCATCTTTCAAAATGATAAGTTTCATCATATCTAATAAATCCTCATTTGTTTCATTTTCTTTATTTGTTAATAGTAAAGAGGAGATAACAACTACATTAGTTTTTTTAAATTTCTCCATAAGAAGAGTGTGATCATGCATTTCTTTAAAATCTCTAAATATGAAAGTTGCCTTTTTGTCCACTAGATTATCTGGTAAGAATTCCACAGAAAATTCACTAGTATCCTCTAATTTATTCTTTCTTAATTTCTTTAATCTCTTTTCTTCTTTATCGCTTATACCCACGAATAAAGTATTATTTTTTAAAGCATCAATTTCTTTATGAACATAATAAGGAGTAAATTCAAGTTGTAAGGAAGCAAGTTCTTCACTAGTAGATAAAATCTCTTGTATTTTTTTTAAATATCTTTTCTTAAAAAATTTAAATTTAGAGAGTTGATATTTAATACATAATAAGTCAACATCATTTAATTTCATTGTAGAGAATGACATCCCCATATATAAATATTTTTCTAATAAGTTATCGCTCATAATCATCCTCCACTTATTTATATTCTAATATGATTTCAATCGTTTGTCGATTTCTCTTTTTTGTTCTTTAGCTTTTTCACTATCTCTCTTATCATATAATTTCTTACCTTTAGCTAAGGCAATTTCTAATTTGGCTCTACCTTTAAATAAATAAATTTTAGTAGGAACAATAGTAAATCCTTGTTCTTTTATCTTTTGATTAAGTTTTATAATCTCTTTTTTATGTAGAAGAAGTTTTCTTGTTCTTAGTGGTTCATGGTTAAAAATATTCCCTTGTTTATAAGGGGCGATATTCATACCTATAACATATGCTTCCATCCCTTTAATAATTACATAAGCATCATCTAAAGATGCAGAATGATTTTTTAATGACTTTATTTCTGTCCCTTTTAATTCAATTCCCACTTCTAAAAAATCAGAAAGAAAATAATTATAATGTGCTTTCTTATTTGAGGCGATAATTTTAATACCTTGCTCCATGTTTTCTTTCTCCTTTTTGTTTTCGTTTTTCTTTTCGTGAAATATGCTTATTTATTTTTCTATCTTGTACTAATGTAAAAGTTATTTGTCTATTTGTCAAGTTAACACTAGATACTATCACTTCCACTTTATCTCCAAGTTCATAACAGAGTCTATTTCTAGCTCCTCTTGCAGACATATATCTTTCATCAAATATATAGTAATCATCTAAATCATCAAAAGAAACAAATCCATCGATACCAAATTCTTCTAATTGAATAAACATTCCATTTTGCGTCATTCCACTTACAAATCCTTGATACTTATTTCCAATTTTATCTTTTAAGAATTTGCATGCCATCAAATCATCTACTGCCCGTTCAATAGTAATAGCTCTTCTTTCTTTAATAGAAGAATTTTCCGCGATAAAATCTAAATTCTCTACGAACGCCTTATCGATAGAAAAATCCTTTTGCACAATATAACGATCAATCAAACGATGTACTATTAAGTCAGGATAACGTCTTATTGGCGAAGTAAAGTGAGTATAACAAGAACTAGCTAAACCATAATGGCCTTTGTTTTCGATGCTATATCTAGCTTTAGCTAAAGATTTTAATAACATCAAAGAAAGAATCACATAACACTCATCGTTCTTAGCTTTATTCATATGAACACTTAATTCTTTTGGGGTAACATCTAAAGAAGAAAATGATGTTTTATATCCTAAGTGAGTTGATAATTTCATAAAAGAATCCATCTTTTTAGCTTTTGGCTGCTCATGAATTCTATAAATAAAAGGAAGTTTATTATTGAATATCTCTTCACTAACTTGTTCATTCGCACTGATCATTAAATCTTCAATCAATTCTTCCCCTTCTTCTTGAACTCTTTTAACAACTTGAAGAGGTTGACCTTTTTCATCACAAATAAATTTTAATTCTACCGATTCTAAATCGAGCGCGCCTTGTTTTTGTCTTCTTTTTCTAATTTTAGAACTAACTTCATTCAATAAGAATAACATTTCATCTATCTCAGGTGAGAAGTGCTTATCTATAGGTTCATGGTGAAGTAATTTATTTACATATTTATATGTTAATCGTCCATGAGATCTAATCACGCCTTTTACAATTCGTCTATTAATGATATTTCCTTTATTATCCACAGAAAAAATACATGAAGTAACTAAACGATCTACACCTTCATTTAAAGAACAAATACCATTTGATAGTTCAAAAGGAAGCATTGGTACGACTCTATCAGTTACATAAATCGAAGTTCCCCTGTTTAAGGCTTCTATATCTAAACTCGAGCCTTCTTTAACATAATGGGCTACATCGGCGATATGAACACCTACCTCATAGTTTTCACCCACTCGTTTTACTTCAACAGCATCATCAAAGTCTTTTGCATCATCGCCATCAATAGTGACTATTAAATGATCTCTAAAATCTTCTCTTCCTTTCATATCTTCTTCACTTACTTGAGAAGGAATTTGCTTTAATTCTTCTCTCACTTTGTCAGGAAAAGATATAGGAGCGTCATTAGCAAGAATTATTTGACTAATATCGACACCTGGATCATTTTTATTACCGACAATACGAACAATATCCACATAAGCAGTCTCTTTCTTTTGCTTTGTTACTACCCCAAGAGCAATGTAGCCTTCAAATAATTTTTCTTCAGTTGGATTGATTACAAAAGTCATTCCTTTTGATGCAATATCATTTACATTTAATATCCATTGACCATAATAATATTTTATTTCTCCGCATATGGTTTGTCTTGCTCTTTTAATAATAGAAAAAACTTCATATTCATCACGATAGTAAGAAGGAATCTTTTTTAAATAAACTTCATCGCCTTTAAAAGCGCTATTTAGGGATGAATTAGGTATATATACATCTTCATCTTGACCTACAATTGAAGCAAAGGAGAATCTATCCTTAATAGAAACAATAGTTCCTCTAACTAGTTTTAGTGATTCAGGAGTGGCATATTCTTTTCTTACACGTATAATTTTTCCTTCCTCAACTAATTCTAGTAACGCTTTTTTAGTTTCTTGAGAAGAAGAAAAAATCTCATATATAAGCGATTCTGAAAGAGAATGTTTTTTAAGCATATTTAATATATTTTCTTTTAACATAAATTTTCTCCTTTCGTTTTCAAAATAAAAAAGGGCATTGCCCTTTTAATAGTATTTCCTAGAAATACTTTGCTAATAATACAAACAAGAAAAATACAATACCTGTACAAAGAGTCAAAATAGAAATAACTTTTTCTGATCCTCTTTCTTTTGTTTTAGCAAAGATATTCATTTTTGATCCACCAGTAATTGCTCCTGATGCACCATTAGATTTACCACCTTGTAATAGGGTCAATATAATCATAAAAATTGAAACAATAATTAATACTACTTCCATGTTTACCTCCATCTTTAAAGGGTCTATTACATAATACACTATTTTTATTAAATATAAAAATGTTTTTTTTATTTTATAATTTATTTATTAGTATTATTTTATAAATATATGATAATATATTTTTACTTGAAAGGATGATTTATATGAAAAAACTCTTTTTTCACTCTCCTATAAGATACATTATTTCGCTTATTGTAGCCATAATACTTATTCTTATTCGTTTAGTTACTTCTAACGGATTTCAAAATATAGTAGCCTATTGCGATGGAACTTTTATTGCAGGAATGATTCTTATTTGTTTTGGCGGATTATCTGTCGTAACTTTCTTTGGAGGATTTGACATCTTTAGTTATAATTTCTCAAGAAAAAAAGAAGGTGCCTCCTCTTTATATGAATATTCTCAAATTAAAGCTGAAAAAAGAAAAAGTGGTCCTCTTCACTTTGTTCCTTATTTTGTTGTTGGTTTATTTTTTTTATTAATATCAACTATTCTATTAATTATTTTAAATTTACTATAATTTCTCATTCACATCGTAAAAAGAAGAGAAGATGGTCTCAAATGATATGTTCCCATTTTAATTATACGCACGAATTAATTTGACGTTTCGTATTACTTAGATGGGATTTTTATATGAGAGATAAAAATTCTTTGTATGAACTTGCTAATAAATATAAACAGTTTAATGAATATGGGATTAAGAATAAACATGGAAGAAGAAAAATTAAGATGAATTATCTGACCTTGAAAAGTCTCAATGTAAAATTTCTCTTCTAAAAGAAAAAAAGCATGCCAAAAAAATATTGAACTATAAAAAATGAACAATATTTATCAGATAAACTGAAGAATATTTATTTAATTATAATAATTGGAGATTACAAAAAAAATGAGCACAACACCTAATCAATATAGGTATTATGCCCAAGTTCCTTCAAATCTTATTTATTTTTAGAAATCGATTGTCTGCTTGACAAGATTCAGTTCAGAAACTATTCTTTTTTTATTTTGATTCTTTATCTAATTGAACAATTTTTTCTTTAAATTTGATTTCTTCAGCATCATTACAGTAAACAAAGTGACCAGGAATAATCTCTCTTAATGTTGGTTTATCAACTGAGTAATCATGTTCTAATTGAGGATTATAAATAATTCTTTTTCTTGTTTTTTCTGTAAGTGGATTTGGCTTTGGAATTGCAGAAAGAAGTGAGTTGGTGTAAGGATGTAATGGATGTTTAAATAATTCATCACTTGTAGTAAGTTCTACTATTTTACCAAAATACATAACTGCGATACGATCACAGAAATATTTAACAACTGATAAATCGTGAGCAATGAAAATAATTGTTAATCCCATTTCCTCTTTCAAATCATTTAATAAGTTAATGATTTGAGCTCGAATTGATACGTCAAGAGCAGAAATCGGTTCATCACAAATCAATAATTTTGGATTCATGATAAGAGCACGTGCAATACCAATTCTTTGTCTTTGACCTCCTGAGAATTCGTGAGGGTATCTTGAAGCATGGTCCGCAACAAGTCCAACCTTTTCAAGAATTTCTACAACTTTTTTATGATTTTCAGTTTTATTTGTTCGTCCTTGAATCATTAATCCCTCTTGAATGATATCTTCAACAGTCATTCTTGGATCCAAAGAGTCAACTGGATCTTGGAAAATCATTTGAATTTCATTAACTAGCTTACGTGGCGCATGAGAATTATCAAATCTTATTTGACGAATCTTTTTTCTTTGCTCACTTACAATGCGATTTTTTAACGCAGTAGCGTCATTTAATTCATTTTGTAATGTTTCTAAAATATCTGTTTTAGATTTTTCATAATCAGGAGATTGAGGGTCAAGAGCTGCTAACATCTCTTTCTTACGTTTTTCAATATCTTTTACTTTTGCATGATATCTAATTTTGGTATATTTAATTTCTTTCTTATTCCATCTATCACCAGCTGAAATACGATATCCTTTGTAATATACTGAACCAGAAGTGATTTGATGTAATTTAATAATAGAACGTCCAGTTGTAGTTTTTCCACATCCTGATTCTCCTACAATACCAAAACATTCACCTGTATGAACATCAAATGAAACATTTGATACTGCTTTTAATTTGCTTCTATGTGGTCCTGAGCCAAAGAAGAAGAATTGTTTTAAATGTCTAACTGATAAAATGATATCACTTTCTATTAATTCCTTTTTTCTTTTAAGAGAAGGACTAATCGAGTATTGATGTGATAATTTTTTATCTAATTCAGTACCATAAACTTCTTCACTAATTTCTACTATTTCTTCATGATCGTCAGCGCTAAGAGGAGATGCATCATCTTCGTGATAAGCTAAAGTACTTTTTAATTCATCATCCATTGATGAATCAATGTTTTTTTCTTTATTCTCCATCATTTGGTGCACCTTCTTTCTTTTTAACCTTTGATTCTTTTAATGCGTTCTTAATACGAGTCTCTACAATCTTAGGCATTTTTACTTTTGGAGCATCTGGGTGTAATAACCAAGTTGCGGCATAGTGAGTGTCTGAAATCTTAAACATAGGTGGTTCTTGTTCAAAGTCAATCTTCATCGCGTATTTACTACGTAATGCGAATGCATCACCTTTAGGTGGATAGATCATATCTGGAGGAGTGCCAGGAATTGCTTCAAGTCTTTCTTTCGAATCAATATCTGGAATAGAAGCAAGTAATGCCCATGTGTAAGGATGTTTTGGTTCATAGAAGATTTCTTCTGCTGTACCACATTCTACAATCTTACCAGCATACATTACCGCGACACGATCCGCCATATTAGCAACAACACCTAAATCGTGAGTAATGAAGATACATGCAATATGTCTTTCTTTTTGAATTTTTTTAATAAGTTCAAGAATTTGTGCTTGAATTGTAACATCTAAAGCAGTTGTTGGTTCATCACAAATCAAGATTTCAGGTGCGGCGGTTAAAGCAATAGCTATAACAATACGTTGTCTCATACCACCAGAAAACTCAAATGGATATTGTTTGAATCTCTTTTCAGGAAGAGGTATACCAACTTCAGTCATAATTTGAAGTGCTCTACGCTTAGCTTCTTTTTTAGTAATCTTTAATTGATCTAAATATGCATCTCTATCTAAAATATATTTTTCTTTTGCGTTCTTTATTTTTTCTTTATCTCTAGATTTTAATGCATCAAGAAACGATTTCGTATTTTCTTTCTTTAAAGGCCTATATTTTTCTATAACATCTTTTTTATATTTTTTAACTTCTATTTTAGCTTCTTTTTTCTTTTTATCTAACGCTTCTTTTAAAGGAGCAACTATAACTTTATGTTCATCATATTTTGCTTTTTTAAATGCTTTAAAAGCTTTTTTCTTCTCATTAATTTCTTTTCTAATTTTTGTTTTTTCTTCTTTTGAAAGAGTAGTATCTTCATTTAGTTTTTTATTAGATGCTTCAATGAAACTATCTAATGCATTCTTTTCTGATTTAATAATACTATTTCTTTTAGCAAAAGAATTTTTATATTTCACTAATTCTGTAGAAATTATTTCATTATACATTAATTTCAACTTATTAGAATTGATTAGCATAGCTTCGGTAATTTGCTTGCCGATTCTAACAATTGGATTTAATGAAGATAATGGATCTTGGAAAATCATACCAATTTTATGTCCACGAATTCTATGAAATTCTTCTTCTGAAACTTCTAGAAGATTTTCTCCTTGGAACATAATTTTTCCACCTTCAATAATGGCATTATTAGCAAGAATTCCCATTATTGCTTTTGATGTGACTGATTTACCTGAACCAGATTCACCAACAATACAAAGCGTCTCTTCTCTTGATAAATCAAAAGAAACATTTCTAACTGCATGTACAATACCATTATCGGTACGGAAACTTATTGTTAAATTTTCAACTGATAATACTTTTTCTTTTTCCATATCTATTCACTTCCCTTCAATGTTGGGTTTAAGGCATCTCTTAAGCCATTACCAAATAAGTTAAATGAAATCATCAATAGTGATATAATAATAGATGGAAAAATAATTAACATTGGGTGTGTACTATATGTGCTTTGATATTGTGATAACAATACACCAAAAGAGTCAACACCTTTTAATCCTAATCCTAAATATGCAATTGATGCCTCACTAAATATGACACTAGGAATCATCAAAACTGCAGATGTAATAATCGTTCCTAAAGAGTTAGGAAGAATATGTTTAAAAATTAATCTTTTGTCAGAAGCTCCAAGTGTGCGAGCCGCTAAAATATATTCTCTTCCTTTAAATCTATAGAACTGCGTTCTCGTTCGTGCTGCCGTTCCCATCCATCCTGTTAAACACAAAGCAATAGCAAATGTAACAAGATTACTACCCATCAAGATAATCGCTAGTGTAATAACTACAACAAACGGAACACCACCTAAAATATCACAGAAACGTTCCATAGCTAAATCAACGTTTCCACCAAAATATCCAGAAATTGAACCCCATACTAATCCTATAGAGAAATTGATTGCACTTACAACAATTGCAAGTAATAAGGAAGTTCTTAATGCTTTTAAAGAGAAAGTAAATAAATCCTTTCCTAAAACATCTGTTCCAAGAATAAAGTTAGGCATTGATTTATAACCCAAATATTTGTACATAGTAACATCACAATAAAATTCAATAGTGGTTAAGTCATCACGTTGTGAGACCTCAATATCATTAATACTTTGAATTGGGCATTTCTTCGCATCTAATACTTCAAAATCAGTAACTTTCGCAACTGGTTCTAATTCATAAGAATATTTACACCAGCCTTTTTCAACGTATGAATCTAATAATGTCTTACCGATTGGAAAATCTTGTTTTAATCCAAGTTGAGCTTCATAATAATCATAAACAAAAGATACTTTAGAAATAACTGCATTATATAATTCTCTTCTTCCTGTACATCTCCAATAACCATTTGGAAATCTATTTCCATTATCAGGATCTGCAGCCATATTACATTGTAAAGCGGCATCATTCATAGAAATTTCTTCATATAATTGTTTTAATTCTGTATCATCTGTAGATGATTTAAGAGTTAATTTTTCAATTAATATATATTGTTCATAATTTGGATTTTGAGGGATTTCTATTTGAATATAAGCTTTTTCCATATCACCAATTTCATTGTCTACCAAAAATTTGCTTAAATTAATTGAAATTGAATCATAAGAAGACATTAATTCTGTTAAAGCATATCTTGTTCCACTTCTTGATTGAGATGACGCTAAGAACAATTGATATTGTCCTAACTTACCATTTAAGTCATCCACATCATTAAATTCTAAAGAAAATGTTAAATCATCTTCTTTATATACTGGGAAAGAAACATAATTAACAGCATATTTGACATCATTACCAACAGTACTAACAAGTTTTAACGAGCCTCCGTGAGCATTTGTGCTAACGATATTAGTATAATGGTCTTCTTGTTTAGTAATCTTTACAACAGCATTTTTACTAAAACCCACAGGCGTTTCTGTAGAAACATCATAAGGAATATTTGAAAACTTCTTAGTTCCATCCCAAAAACCAAAACCAGCTTTAAATAGTTTAGGTTCTAAATAAGATTGTTCAGGAATATTTTTGCTAACATTTGCAGGGCTAAATATTGGTACAAAAATTGCTAAAATTGCAATAATCCCAATAATGAATGAAGCGACAACAGAAGATTTGTTTTTTGCAAATCTTTTCAAAGCATCTTTTGCAAATGTTGTTGGCTTAGTTTCAAATTTTGTATCATGAATCTTTTTATCTTTTTGAACAAAAGCGAAAGAATCTTCGGTTAATTCAAATTCAACGCCAGCTGCGTTTTTGCATGTTTTATTTTCCATGTTATTTCTTCGCCCCCATTCTAATTCTAGGATCAATAAATCCATAAGAAATATCTAATAATACACCCGCCAATAAGCCAAATGTTGTAAATACAGCCATATCAACAAATAGAACATTGTAATCAGGTTTAGAAATATTAATCGCTTCAATGAATAATGATCCAATACCTGGAATTCCATAAAGATTTTCCAAAATCATTGATCCGCCCATGATAGATAAAAATTCCGCTAATATTGATGGAACAATAGGAACCATCGCATTTCTTAAAGCATGACGAATGATTGCTTGTCTTTTTGTTAAGCCTTTTGTTCTTGCAAGTAATAAATAATCACTTTCCATAACTTCACATAATTCTGCACGAGTAAAACGACAATAACCTGCAATTGATCCTAACGATAGAGAAGCTACAGGTATAATAAATGCTAAAATTCTAGTTTTCATAGGTGCAAGACTACTTGGCCATTTACTTGGCAACCATCCTGTTTTATAACATAGTAAAAATAGTAAAAATGTAATCAATATAAAACTTGGAATGGAAATCAAAACCATTACTAAAGTTGAAATAACATGATCTGTTTTCTTATTTTTCTTTAATGCAGCAATAATACCTAGAATAATTCCAAGAGGAACAGAAATCAGTGTTGAAATAATATTTAATAGCATTGAAATAGGTAATCTTTTACCAATAATTACAATTGCAGATAAGTTTGGAGATATAACTCTTGATGTTCCCCAATCCCATCTTGTTATAATATTTCCTAACCATTTAAAATATTGAGTAAATGCTGGTACCTCATAATAATAATGCCATTGGTTAGCACCATCTTGATAAGACCACAATAATTTTCCCGCTGCATCATTTGCTCTAGCATAATCATATACGTATCCTAAAAATACTTGATTTTGAAAATATGAAAATTTTTCATTATTTGTACCAATTGGCATTTGGAATGGTAAAGTTTTCATTAATAAAAAAGTAACTGATAGAATAATAAATGCTGTGACTATAGCAAGACCGATTCTCTTCAGAACGTATTTCCACATATAATTCTCCTTTCTTTTGATACTCGTATATTATTATATAATATAATATCATATTTTTACAATTTTTTTCTCCTATATAGAAAAAAAGAAAACAATATGGTTAGCAAGAAAACTTACTAACCATATAATGTTTCTTAAAAATTAATTAATATAAGTTGTTTTATACTTACTAGCTTAATTTTGGGAATGAGTTATCAGGAGAGAGCATCATTGCTGATGATACTGTCTCAGATTCAACACCACAAATAGTTGAAGTTACATAGATATCAAAACTAAAGTTATAGTATTCTCCACCATTAACAAATGCAGTTTGATATTTAGCAACAATTTCAGCAGGAATTTCTACAGTCAATGTCTTTTTATCTTCAGATACTGTAAATTTTAAATTATCTTCTTCAGTAACTAGCCCACCATCATAGAAAGCACCAAATATAGCTACCCCGGTAATTTTAGCACTTGCATTTTCTGCATCAAAGAATTCAACAGATATTGTTGCAGTAGCTGATTTATCTTCGTTAAGTGTGAAGTTATCAGCAGTTAATTCTGTATCTTTTAAAACAAATAATGGAGATTTATTACCATCTTTTAAGAATGCGCCTGTATCAGCAGCTTGCCATAATGAATCAAATGACCAGTAGCAACCATCATAATATAAGTCTTCAGAAACTTCGCTTGTATCTGTGCCCCAGTTTAGAGTAAATCCAGAAGAATTATCACTCTTTAATACTTCAAAGAAGTTTAATGGGTTATATGCGTTGCCTGAGATTGATCCAAATCCAACATCAAATTGTCCAACCATCATTTTATTATAATAAACATCTGACCATACAGCACCAGCCCAGAATTTTACATTAAGTGTTAATCCGCCTCCGCAAGAATTGAATGCGTCTTCCCAATATTTCTTAACGTCAGCGTGGAATAGTTCTTCGTCAGAAGGTTCCTGCCAAGCAACTTCAAGTTCAATTGTGTCACCTTGTTTATATGCACCAGATGCAATTAATTCTTCACAAGCTTTTTTAAATGATGATTTTGCATGTTCAAGATTATAGCCATATTTTGTACCTGCTTGTAATTTTGCAACAGCATCTTTATGAGCTTGTGTACTGTTGTACATAATACCATTTTCTGGATTTGATAAGTAACTAGATCCAAAGTAGTTAGCACTTGGTGTATAACCATATTTTTCTGCAAATTGTTCTCTATTGAAAGCAAAACTTAAGCCAGAAACGAAATTATCATTTGCCATAGCTGGTTCGCATTCCCAATAGTCTTCTGTATTTGTTTGTGCAATTGTACCTTTTTCACCAAATAATTCAATCCATCTATCTTGAGTGCATGTATTGAAATTTAATTTGAATGTTGAATCGCCAACAGTTTTTGTTGTTCTTTCATCAGTCTTATATTGATCTAACATATCAGAAGGAATTCCAGAAGCATGTAAATTGCCAGCTAAGAACTCATTAATAACAGCATGTGGATCGGTCTTAGCAGCTTTTAGAATTTTATAATGGATACCTTCCATTTTATATCTATCTTCACTTTGACATTTATAATATTCATTTTTGCCAAAAACGATTTGAACATCTGATTCCCAGTTTTCAATATAATATGGTCCAGTTGATAACCATGTATCTACTGGTGTATAGCCACTATTTGTGTAATTACCCCAAGCAGCAACACCTTTAGCAAAATCGCCTCCACCTATAGTTGTAATAAATTCTGCAGGAACAGGTGCAAACATTGAATTTGATAAATAATACATTGCAAAGAATGGGTTGCATGGATTGTTGAAAGTAAATTCTAGATAAGATTTTCCTCCATCTTCAACACCCTTAATACCAATATTGTTCCAAGCCTCAGCATTAAATCCTGATGTAGATTTATTATAATAAACTGATGATCCTTTAATTGAACCTGAGCCACTTAAATTCTCACTACCTCTTGCCATACCATAAGCAGAAGTATAATAAATCTTATATGGAGTAATATAGTCTTCAAGTTGGACTTCTCTACCATTAAATTGACTTAATTTTGTTGAGCCAGTACGATATTTTAAATCATTGCCAACTTTAACTTCAATTCTATATTTTGTTGCAAGACCATTTGCATCTTCATTCAATGCAACTGGGCGGTTACCATTTGCAAGTTGTGAAACCCATTCGTAACCATCTTTAAAGTCTGTCATTTGAGTTGTAAAATACGAGCCTGAAACAAAGCCAATTATATTACCAACAACACTGCCTTTATCATTTTGATAATTGATTGTTTTTGGGTCTTCTGCTTGGTATGCATGGTAATATTTCTTCCATTCTGCTTTTGGCTCATTTGCCATCTCTTTACCAATATAGCCTTCGGATACGACTCCGAAACCATACCCTGGAATATATGTTGTTGTACCTTTAACAACTGCGTCGTCATACATGACATATGAACCATTTTCAAACATTGTCATTCCAGTTAAATTGTGCTTGACTGCATATGATTCTAATAAACCTAAAATTTTTGTTCTTTCCTCAAAAGAAGATGCAACATAAGATTTTGCTCCATTAGCATAATTTTTTGGATCAAATGTTCTATCTTCTGATGATGTAGCAGGTGCTGAAGTAGTAGCACTTGATACTGTTGAATCAGGAGCAGATGTAGCATCAGATGTGGCATTTGATGTTGTATCATTGCTTGCAGGTTTTTTACCAGTTGAACAAGCAGCGAATGATAAACCACTGATAATCATTGCAGAAACACATAATAATTTTTTTGTTTTCTTCATGAAAAATTTTCCTCCTTAATTTAATCTTTATACATTTTAGCAAATACACATACGGTCATTTCTAAATATGTATAGTCACATTTTTACCACCTTATATAAATAAAGTCAACAAATTTTTTTTTATCATTTTCACAAAAGACAAAAAAGGCCATAATTGTTTGTATGGCGTACACATTCATAAACTTTTAACACCTTTTTTTACTCTTTATTTAGCATATCTAAAATATGCAAATTTCGGCTTAAAACTAGTGATTTATATACAATAATGAATATTATAATTATTTTGTGTGTTTGTGTAAAAAATACATCTATTACCATTTTTTACTTTTTTACGTACACGTTACTTTTGCTTCATTTTCTTTTAGAAAGCAAAGATAATACAATGAATACATTTTCATAATTCTTTTGTTTAAATGTATATATATAATTGATATAATAATTAAGTAATTACAGAGAAGTTAGAAAGCGTAAAGTGCGTATTTTGAGGAAGACAATTTACGACGAACACATTGTGGCGGTTTTCTAACGCGTCCGCTGTGTTAATGTCAGAGCGGACCTTTGCGAACAATATTCGGGAGGTCTTTTTTTATGAAAGAATATTTAAAACATTTATGGAAAGAAAAATTAATTATTATATTAGTTCTTTTTTCCTCTTTTTTATTAGGTTTTACTCTAACTAG
>SAMEA3663025__coassemble_345_pt1 | contig 44319 bp, 39 predicted proteins | sample SAMEA3663025__metabat2_high_PE_042 | metagenome-assembled genome bin SAMEA3663025 (sample SAMEA3663025) | pig gut metagenome | biome: pig gut; feature: pig-associated habitat; material: faeces | place: France | collected 2012
AGGTATTATTAGCTTAGACCGGTTTATACTAAGTGAATAAAAAAGTAATTATTGAACTTCAAGATATTGTAAAAAGTTACGATGATGAAGTTATTGTAAATCACTTGAATTTACAAATTTATGAGAATGAATTTCTCACATTACTTGGTCCATCTGGATGTGGTAAGACTACCACATTAAGAATGATAGGTGGATTTGAAACCCCTGATGAAGGAAGAATAATTTTAAATGATAAGATAATTAATGATATCCCTGCATATGCTCGACCTATTAATACAGTGTTTCAAAAGTATGCGTTATTTCCTCATTTAAATGTTTTGGAAAATGTTGTTTTTGGTCTTAAGAATTCATCCTATGAAAGAAAAGTATCTTTATATGGAAAAGAAAAGCTTGAGGAAGAAGTACTAAGAAATCGTAAAGCGGGTAAGAAGGGTAAAATTACGCGCTTTGAGATGAATAAGGTAATCAAAGAAAAAATTTATGAGGACGCTAAAAAAGCACTTGAATTAGTAAATTTAAAAGGCTATGAAGAAAGAAATATCAATCAACTTTCAGGAGGTCAACAACAACGAGTAGGTATAGCTCGTGCGATTGTTAATAAACCTAAGATTTTGCTCCTTGATGAACCTTTATCTGCCCTTGATTTAAAGTTAAGACAAAACATGCAATATGAATTAAAGGAAATGCAAAGAAAATTAGGTATTACCTTTATTTTTGTTACCCATGATCAAGAAGAAGCAATGACGATGAGTGATAGAATTGTAGTTATGCAAGGTGGAGTTATCCAACAATTAGGTACACCAAAAGAAATATATAACGAGCCAAAGAATAGATTTATTGCTAACTTTATTGGAGAATCAAACATATTCCGTGGTGTGTATGTAAAAAAAGACACTATTAAATTTGATGATATAGAGATGAATTGTGTAAATTATGTTTATGAAGATGGTGAAGAATGCGATATCGTCATTCGTCCTGAAGACTTTGATATCGTTGATGCTTCAAAATCAAATTTAAAAGCGGAAGTAAGAACTTGTATATTTAAAGGAGTTCATTACGAGATTTGCGCTTATTATAAGGAACAAGAAATAGTGATTCATTCGTATGAAGAGGTTAAACCTGGTGATATAATTGGTTTAAAGGTAGATCCATACGAAGTTTCATTAATGAGAGTAAACAAAGATGAGTAGGTATTTTAAGAAACTTGGTATTCCTTACCTAGTATGGCTCTTTCTGCTAGCGATTGTTCCCGCTATTATAATGGTTGTTCTTTCCTTTTTAGATTGTGAAGGAACTGATTTTTCTTCCGCATCATTAACATTAGTAAATTTCGCCCAATTTGGTTATTCTTCTACATTAATTGCTTTTTTAAATAGTTTACTATATTCATCAATTACTACTATAATTTGTGCTGTTATTGGTTATATTGTTGCTTACGCTATTTTCCGTTCGCATTTTAAAAATAAATTTTTAATTTTAACTTTATTAATTCTTCCAATGTGGAGCAATATATTATTAAGAGTAAATGCGTTAAAATCAGTAATGGAACCACATAATATAATCGTTTCTTTATTAAATAAAATGGGAATAAATATTTTAGGACCGTCTCTTGCTGGAACGCCTCTAGCTATTATTATTGGTCTTATTGCTACTTATTTACCATTTATGATATTAACCATCTATACAGCATTAGAAAAAATTGAATATTCTTTAGAAGAAGCAGCACTTGACTTAGGATTAACCGATTTTAAAAAATTTTGGAAAGTAGTTTTTCCATTATCTTTTAAAGGAATAGTGACAGGATCCATCATGGTATTTTTACCATGTATGTCAGGTTTTGCAATTCCAGAAATCCTTGGCCAAGGTAATATCGTATTAATCGGTAATGTAATTGATATGTTATTTAGAAATATGAATTATAATGTGGGTGCTTTATTAAGCGTTGTTATATTAGCTCTAATTATTGGAGCAATTGCACTTGTTAATAAAGTCGATAAGGAAGGAGATACGTTAATCTAATATGGAATACGAAGTAGCAAAAATTCAAGAGTATGGTTATAAAGACCATACTAAAATAAAAAAATTTTGGAATGTCTTCTCTAAAATTATCGTTGCTCTTACAATTTGTTTATTGTATATATCAATTGTAATCATATTTATTCAATCTATTAATTCTTCTTCTAATGCATCAGAATTTGAACATTTTACATTAAAATGGTATTTCTCTATAACTTCAAATCGTGCTTTATTTAATTCTTTAATCAATACTTTTGTAATATCAATAAGTGCGACACTCATTTCTACATTTCTTGGAACAATGATTGCAGTGGGTATCTTTTCCTTAAGTAAAAAACATCAAAAATTATTGCTTTTATTAAATAATATTCCTCTTCTTAATGCCGATATTGTAACTGGTATTGGTTTAATGTTAGTGTTTTCTTTACTGATTAAAATATTTCCATATTTCTTTGGATGGAAGACACTTCTACTAGCGCATATGTATTTTACTTTACCTTATGTCATTTTATCGGTATTACCTAAAATTAAGGAATTAGATAAAAACATGTTTGATGCGGCAATCGATTTAGGAGTTAGACCTTATAAATCATTGTTTTTAGTCATAATTCCAGCCATAAAAGCGGGTATATTCTCTGGATTAATTCTAGCTTTTACAATGAGCTTTGATGATTTTGTTATTTCTTATTATACAACTGGAAATGGCTTTGATACATTATCCATTTGGATATATTCTTCAATTGGTAGAAAGAGTTTATCACCATCTGTCTATGCTTTTTCAACTTTGTTCACCATATGTTCAATGTGCGCAATATTATTAATGAATTTACGTGGAAGAAAGGAGAATAAACATGCTAAGAAAAAATAAAATAATTATGTTTTTATTTCCTTTATTAATGGGTACATTTGTTACGACCTCTTGTTCTTCATCAAATAAGCTCCTTATTCTTAACTGGGGAGAATATATTAATGATGATTTAGTTTTAGCTTTTGAAAAAGAATTTAATTGTCAAGTGGTTATTTCAATCGCGGATTCTAATGAATTATTTTATTCAAAACTGAAATCAGGTACCACGGTTTATGATTTGATTGTTCCATCTGATTATATGGTTAAAAAAATGTATGAAAACAATCTTTTACAAAAAATAGATTATTCACGTCTTTCTTCTTATTATGAAGGAATGTTTCTTCCTGGAGTATACGGAATAGAAAATGAATTCTGTAATAATTTTGGATTTGAAGAATATGCTTCATACCAAGTACCATATTTCTGGGGAACTTTTGGCCTTATGTATAATAAGCGTAAAGCTGGTGTTGAGGAAGCAGTTCTTCGTTATGGTTGGGATGCTTTATTTAATAAAGCAAACCTACCTAAAGGAGCAAAGACTGGTATGTATAATGTACCACGTGATTCATATGCTGCTTGTATGTTTCATCATGATTTATCACCAAATCTAGTAGGTAGTGAATATCTAGAATTAGTAAAAAAAGACTTAAAAAATGCTAATTTTGATCAATGGGGTACTGATGAACTTAAGAAACAAGTTCAAAAGGGAGATTTGGATGTAGCTTTTATGTATACAGGTGATTTCTTAGATATGTATTATCAAGAGGAAAGTGAAGAAGTTCCTTATGACATCTATATTCCCAATAATACAATTGCTTTTATGGATTCATTTGTTTTAACAAAAAATGCTCGCCATGTCGATTTAGCGTATGAATTTATGAATTATTTCCTGGATGTTGATAATGCTATGGCTAATGCTTCAGTTGTTGGATATTGCACTCCACTTCAAGAATCTTATAATAAGATTGTTTCTTTAAAAGATTCTTTAGATCAAGGTGAAAAGAACTGGGCTCAAGCCATGGAAAAATATTATCCTTTACCTAAAGAGGATTGGCCTAAACCTTATCAAGGTACACCTCTTACTAATTTTGATAAAGATTATTTAACTAAAGTGACTAATTTGGTTAATGACGTAAAAACAAATTAATATAGTTCATACAAAAAAACAGCAATTTTTATAATGAAAAATGAATAAATTTATATTTATAAATATAAAAATTGTTTATAAAACAAATTTATGGAGAAAATATATGTGATAAAGAGCAACATTTTAATAAAAAATGTTTCTTATTTTAAAAAATATTATTTGTGAATGTAATTATAATTACATTTTAATTGCATAGCGCGGTAAATATTGATATTATACTAACAGGGTATGTTTAAATTAAGGAGGCCCGAAAAAAATGAAAAAATCTAAATTATTAGTTATTTCTGCTTTAGCATTAAGTGGTGTATTAGCATCATGTGGCGGAAGCAAACCAGCTAACAGCTCTCAAGAACCAGCTGAAAAAGTAACAGTCAGAACTGGCGTTGGAATGGTTAAATCATCATTTAACGCTGCAAAAGGCGAATTATCAACATATATTGGCGGTGCTGTTACAGATGGAACAAATGTAAAAGCTACTCAAGTTGACTGCTTAGTCATCGCAGTTAAAGCTGGTGAAACAGCTCCAACATTAAATAGTGAATCAAAATATGTTAATAAAGCAGTTGAAGGACAAGCTATCATTTCAAAATTAGACTTAGGTGCAGATTATGGAATGGGTGAAGGCGGAACAGGTTACAAAACAAACTGTGATGCAATCAACACATTATTTGCTACAAAGACAATTGCAGAAGCTGCAAATGTTACAGAAGTCGAAGGTGTTAGAATCGTAGGTAATGATTTAATCGCATCTGGCAAAGAAGCTATCGCATATTCAGTTAAAGATGTAATTACATCAAAACCACAAGATGGTAAAGCCGCTGTTGACAACTCAGCTCAAGTTGAAAAAGGTTCAAAATTATACTTTGGTCTTGGATATTCAACTTCATTCAGTGCTAAAAAAGCACAAATGGATATTACAATCTTCTCAGGCTTATTCAAAGAAGATGGAACAATAGTTTCAGGTCGTTTAGATGTTTCTCAATATAAATTTGCTCAAGATGCTGAAAAAGTACTTACAACATCTGGAGGAGATCTTTCTAAACAAGAATTAGGTACAGATTACCACATGGGAACCGACAAGATTGATGAAGTTTATGTTCAAATGGACGTATATACAAAAGGTTTACAAGGAATGAAAGTTGCTGAATTAACAGCAGATACAGAAATTTCTGGATGTACAGTTTCAACAGGAGCATATGTTGCAGCAGCAAAAGATGCTTTTGCTAAAAAAGTTCAAGTAACTGCTTAATTACTTATCAGTCCAATTTATTAAAGGATTATTTGATATCAAATAGTCCTTTTTTTACTAGATAATGTTTAACAAGAAAGGAGGATTGCTAATGAATAAAAAAAGTTTATTTTTACTAATAATTCCTCTTCTTTTTTCTTGTGCTCCCAAAAAGGAAATCGAAGTTAAAAAATTTGAAATTTATCCTCGAATTATAGAAAGTGGCGAGTTTATTAGTCCTTTGAATACGGAGGTATCATTAATCTCATATTTGAAGTACAATGCATCTACATATCAAGAAATATGCAAGAACGTTGAGAATACTATTTGGAATATCCACTATTTCGTGGATTCATATCGTACATATGAAAATATTGACGGTATTGAGTCTTTAAATAATTATTATGGAAAAGGAACATTAAAAGTTGATCCTTTATTAATTAATTTGCTAGATACCTCCTTTACAGTTTGTGAATTGACAAAAGGTTTATTTAATCCTACTCTTGGTTGTTTAATCGATACGTGGAAACCATATTTTGATAGCGGTAAAGTTTATTCTTCTATTCCTAGTGAAGAAGAAATTAATAAAGTAAAAAACTCTTACATTCCTTATAATCTATTAAGAGAATATATAGTTTTAGATAGCAAGAATTCAACTGTTACTTTTAATAAATATAATGAGGAAGAAGAAATTAAAATTAATTTAGGAGCCATTTCTAAAGGCTTCGCCCTAGAAGAGGTTAGTAAAGTTCTTCCACAAGATCCATTTATCCTTTCTAGTGGTTCATCTTCTATCAAATGTTTGTCTAAGTGCCCATATCAAGAAAGAGATTATTATATAGTAAGTTTAACGGCTCCATTTCTTAAAATACCTGATGAAACAGGAGACTATCCTTCCTATCAATCTTTAATGAACATCAAAATCTTTGAAGATGAAAATCTGTCTACTTCTGGAGATTATGAAAAATTTATTATAAATGAGGGAAAAATATATTCTCATATATTAAATCCAGATACAGGTTATTCTTCTTGTCTATTTTCAGAAATTTCTTTAGTATCTTCTTTATCTGCTGATATACTAGATGGTCTTTCTACCGCGCTTATGAATACAAATTCTCTTGATGAAGCTACGAAAATGATTTCTTTATTTGAGAATATTTATGAAAAAGAGATTTCTTATGCATTTATTATAAGAAATAATTCTCAATTTGATATTTATTTATCCTCTAGTTATAACAAGCGGATATTACAAAAAAATAATAGTATTATCGACCAAATGAATACAATTTAAAAAAGACAAGGTGAACTTGTCTTTTACTTTACTCTCTCAATGTAGGTTATATGTTTATCAAATTTCATTAAAAATAATGATGATATAAAGGCGGTTAAAGATCCAGAAATAATACCAGTAAACATTAATATTGGTAAATAAATTATCAAACCATAAGTAGAATAAATAATCATTACAACAATAATTTGACCAACTCCATGGAATACAGCGGAAGTAATTGATAATCCATAGATACTAAATAATTTTAAATAATATATAATTACACAAACTAAGGAAGATAAAAACCATCCACTTAAGGAGAGAAAGAAGCTTACTGAAAATAATCCAGTACGAATTAATCCTACAATTAATACTCTTAAAAACCCTATTGAAACATATTCTTTTGGTGAATAATAATATAGTAATATAAGTCCTACCGTGTTAGCTAAACCAAGTCTAATACCAGGAACAGGGACAGGAATAGGTACAAGTGATTCTAAGATAGATAAAATGATACCAATAGCTAAAAATAGCGCAAGTTGGCTCATTTTTTTTATTTTTTGATGATAACTAGAATAGGATTTGTTCTTCATACAAAACTCCTCCTATAACTATATCTCCTCCTTCAGAACTTGAAGAAGAAACAATTTCAATTCTTATTTGATTAGGTATACAAACAATAGGTAAATTTACAACATTAATCCAACCTTGTTTTGTACATGTATGGTTAGGACAGCGTACTTGGTAAGCTCTAACGCCTTTACTCTTGCTTAGTTCTATTACAAAATCTCCAAGAAGAGAAGGATAATCATCTTGTTTTAAGGTAATATATTTATCTTCTTGTAAAGAATTTAAATCAGTGGTTAATTCTTCAATAATGATGTTTTTATGTGCAATTTGGACATAGCGGTGGTTAGAACTTGATTTATTAGAAATAAGAATACCCACTAGAAGACACGAGGAAATAAGTGTAGATATTACCACGATTAAAATATCCCATTTTTTGAATTTTATAGAAAAATTATTATTCAAAATAAATCACCTTTGCTTTCGCACAGTCTTCTACTATTTTTAAGGAAGAAGAGAAAGTTGAAGTTGATTTAATAAGTAATGTTTCTTTGTCAGAATCTAAATCAAGAATAATGATATCTAGATCGAAAGAAGGAAATTCATTTAGAACTTTCTTTCTAAAGGCTAAGATATCTTGTTCGCTTTGACTTAATAAAGCTGTAGAGAAGGCATCTAATTGTCCTGCATCGAAAGATTTTGATACTAGAGTGATAGACTCATGTAGTTGTTCTGGTTCACCCGAATATGGATTGATAATATGGTGACGGCGTATCTTTTGCCCATCTATATTCATTTCATATGATTTGCTACTATAGTTTCCGCTTGTTGATAGATTTACTTTATCGTAAATATTAAAAGTGAAAGCTCCTACACGAACATATAGACTTCTAGGATCTGCGAAAGTTATTTCTTGATAATTCTTTTTTGTATAGTTAGGCTTTGATAAATGAGAGATAGAGGAAGAGCCAGAGTTAAGAAAACCAGAAGTATAGTTCTTAGATATTAAATCGTCTTGAATCAATTTAGTGGCATATCCCTTGGCAATAGCGCCCGCAGTTATTAAAGGACGATATAAAGAAGAAGCAGAGTCTCTTTCTAAAAGTTCATCGATATAATAAATATTTTCTAAAGTATTGAAAATAACAGAACATTTTTCATCATTAAAAGTAAGAAGATGTTTCGCTTCTTCAACAGTAGGTGTGCTATAAACAAGCCTTTTTAATAATTCATTGTTCTCTTTATTAAATAAAGGATCTAATAATGTGTAAGGAACATTATCGCTACATTCTGTTAATATCTCATCCCAAAAATCAACAAGTCTTCCTGAAAAAAATGAGAAATAACCAGATGTTAATTCCGTATATCTAACACCTTCTTTTAATAAGTCATATAATTCCTTTGGACAAACAACTTCTTTATTAGTACCATACGAATCATTGATGGTTTTTAAACTAGTATAATAAGAAGTTTTTTCTTCGTTATTATAATAATAATGATGTCTATCAAAGATATAATGGTAGTATTTAACGTCTTTTTCAAAAGTTGAAGTTAATGTTTCTTCAAAAGAATCAGGATTTTTAATAGAATCAGAAATGAAATAACGTAATGTCATATCTGCGGCAAATGGTTTTACTGTTGAATAATCGCTAGCGGTAATATATGACATAACGGAATATTTAATCCATTTTCCTTCTTTAGATAAAGAAGAAGCGCATGAAAAAAGAAGAAGTGGTAATATAGATACACTTGATAAATACTTTATTTTTTTCATACGCTACCTCCTAAAAATTAGATAAAGTCTAGTTGTCAGGCAACTAGACTAATTTTTTATTATTTTATTTGATATTAATTACATTACCATCTGGACCAGGGGTTGATGATAAGTAAGTTTTTATTTCCTCTTTTTTTGAGGCATTTGTTGGTCTACATGCATTTAGGGAAGTTGATTTGCCTTCTACGATACTTGTTGCAAAATCGTGGCAACCAGCAAATCCACAACCTCCACAGTTAGCACCCGCTAGTAAAGAAGCTACTTTGTCAATACGAGGATCTTCTTCTACTTTTAAGAATCTATTAGCAAGAGCTAAAATAATGCCAAGAACAACTGAAATTAAGAATACGACCAAAGCCGCGAGTAATACATTAATCATTGTTTTTGTTTATCTCCTTTTCTTTATTTTGTTGAGGATGTTTGGAACATCCTATCATTGCACATCCTTCACATTCAGAAGAAGGATCTTTACATCCTTCAGGTGCCTTTGTTCTTTTATTAAGAAGATAAGTACCGATAAAGAGAAAGACGCATATTATTACTATTACAATAGATAGGATGATTCGTGTTACATCATTTAGTAAGAATATCATTAAAATTTAAATCCAGTGAAAGCAATGAATGCCATAGCCATTAATCCGGCAGTAATTATAGCAATTGCATTACCTTTAAAAGAAGATGGCATTTGTTGATTATCTAAACGGGTACGGATAAATGAGAATGTAACAATAATAAACATATATCCAACGGAAGTAGATAAAGCGTAAACAATAGTTTGTAATAAGTTGTAATCTCTTGCAACTAAATCTAAACAAACTTGTAAAACAACGCAGTTAGTAGTAATTAATGGAAGATATACTCCAAGAGCTTTATATAGAGATGGGAAGAATCTCTTAAGTACGAATTCAAGTAATTGAACAAATGAAGCGATCACGAGAATAAATACAACTAAGCGTAAATAAGACGCCATATCTAATGCCACTAATAAAAGGTTTAGAGCATAACCGATAATTGAAGAAAGAAGAACAACAGCGATTAATGCTAGTCCCATACCAACAGCAGAAGATGTTTTCTTGGTGACTCCAAGGAAAGGACAGATTCCTAAAAATCTGCTTAGGATAATGTTGCTACCAAGCATAGCTGCGAATGCGATAGATAATAATTCCATAATTATTTACCTCCTTCTGCTTTAAGTGAAGCAGCAGTGTTAACTTTTTCATCAAGTTTCTTTTTTGCTTCTTTTTGTTTCTTCTTTGCTTGTGCTAAATTCATAAAATATGTATATACAGCAACAAGTAAACCAAGTGTGATAAATGCACCTGCGTTTGTTTGGAAGAAGGAAATTGTATACTTAGCAGGAATGATTCTTACTTCATTACCAGCCCAAGATAGACATCCTGAACCAATTAATTCACGGAAGAATGCAACGATAATAATTGCACCTGCAAAACCACATGAATAACCTAATGCATCGATAATAGAATCAAGTGGTGAATTTTCTTCTTTTGAAGCAAAAGCTTCAGCTCTTCCAAGAATGATACAATTTACAACGATTAAGGAGATGAATGATCCTAATTCTTTATAAATTGAATATGAAAGATAAGCGTGGAATATCATATCTACTACAGTAACTAGTGTAGCGATAATAATAATATAAACAGGTATTCTAATTTCATTAGGAATAATTTTTCTTAGTAAAGAAATAATGATGTTAGAACAAAGTAAAACTGCAAGAACACATAAAGACATATATACAGCAGATTCAATCTTTGAAGTAGTACCAAGAGCTGGACACATTCCAAGGAAAATGACAAGAGTTGGGTTTTCAAATAATAAACCGTTTAAGAAAGTTTTTAATTTTTTATTCATTGTAATAAACCTCCTATAAACTCTTATACTCACTTAAATAATCATTTAAGCAAGTTTCCATAGCGCTACTTACTGCATTATAAGTGACAGTTGAACCAGCTTTGTTATCTGCAAGATTGTTTAATATAGAACCATCTTTGTCTCCTTCAAGTCCTGCTAAGAAAGCGGAACCTTGTTGAGATTCTTTTGATTCTGTAACAATAAATTTTAAAGCTTTTCCATCTTTATATGAAACAGTAAATTTTACATCGCCTCCAAAGCCTGCGACTGTACAATTATAAATTGTGCCAATATAAGCTTCCGAAGCATCGTATGTAATTTTTTTCGCTGTTACACCAGCTTTTGCTAATGTATCAGTTATTTCACCATCTTTAATATTGGAGAAAGTGAAATGCTCTAAATAAGCAGCATTAACTCTAAGAGCTTCATCTTTTTCAATCTTAGGAGCAGTGAAGTAATTTGTTAAAGCAAGTAAGCCTCCACATAGTCCGCCAACTATACCGAGGAATAATGGTAATTTAATAACTTGTTTCATTATTTAGCACCTCCGTTTGCTTGGTGAATTTCATAAGCAGTTGTTATAGCTGTCTTTAAACCACTAGTTGTAAAAGTTGCACCACTAACAGTAAAGGAATCTAAAGAGTCAGTTGTTAATGATGAATAATCAAGATCCGCTAATGCATTGTTTACTTTATCAGAATATGTATTTTGTGTAGCGGCGAATTGAAGAACAGAAATATTTAATATTTTATTTGTACTATTTTCAAATCCAATATAAGCGATACAATATTTCTTTTGTTCCCCATATTCTGTTTCAATCATTTGATTAACTCTAACGCAATACATCATACCAATTTCATTTTTATTTTCTATGATTGCGTATTGGTTATCAAGAGTTACTTCTACATATGAGACATCGTCTTTTGGTTTTGTTAATGTTGCTTCTCCATTACCTAATTTATAGAAAATTGGAGCATATAATTTTTCATTTTCAACTTTTTCTTCAACAGGAGCAATTGTGTAATTTTTATCTTTGAAAGATTGAAGATTTAGTTTTTCCATGATGAGATTGTATTCTTCAATTGCGATGCCATTTACATCATATACTTCTCTTCCACCATTACTACCCCAAGCAACACCAACGCAAAGTAATACAGATAAAGCAGCAGTACCAAATGTGACTGAAGATTTAACAAGAGTATTTTTGTTAGTTTTTGCAGTGATGAAGTGATCGATTGCAGGAGAGATTGTATTGATTAACATGATTGAATATACAACACCTTCAACATTGTTTGTCGCAATTCTAATTAATACTGTGAGTAGACCACCAATTATGCCGATTAAGCAATTACCAAGAGGTGATGTAGGAGTTGTGACTGGATCTGTGAACATGAAGATAGCAGCAAACATAGCTCCGCCAGCACATAAATGATAAAGGACATATAATCCTGGATTATTAAATCCTAATACTAGAGCAATTAGAATAGAAGATACAGCAATTGTGCCTAAATAGAAAGCAGGAATTCTCCAGTTGATTACTTCTCTAATTGCAAGGACAATACCAATAACTAAGAGGGCGATGCTGAAGACTTCACCCATAGCACCAAAATAAGTACCAAATAGTATATCTTTAACTCCAAAATTTGCAAGTGCATTAGAACCTAACCAACCAGTTTGTGATTGGATAACTCCCGTTAATGTAGCACCAGTTGAAGAATCTACACCAGCAATACCTGCAGGTGCGGATGTATCAAATGTGAGTAGAACGAATAAACGTCCAGCTGCAGCAGGGTTGAAAATGTTCTTTCCAAATCCACCGAAAACATTTTTAGCTATTACAGTTGCAAAGATGGAACCGATGATGATGACATAATAACTTGTCCAAACTGGGCAACATAATGTAAAAATCATGGCAGTAATCCAAGAATAGTTATGAACTAAATCATATGGAATCTTTTGTTTTAATGTTGCATCTTTTTTATTTTTTAAAACTGTAGTAATAACATCACAAACTAATGTTGTTCCAAGTGAAGTGAGCATTAAGAAAATAGATTGAAGACCATATTTAATGCCTAATTTAACAAAAGACATTACAACAGCAAGAATCCATATAATACCTAAGCTGATTCCAAGCTCAATCATTATTTGTAATGTTGATTTTTTTCTCCTTTGATAAGGAGCGTTACTTTGAATATAAGCCATTTTACTTCCTCCTTATTTCTTTGGTTGCGCTTGAGCTAATTTAAATTTAACTAAGCGCTTTGTATTTTTCATGCATTGAGTTAATTCAATACGAGATGGACATGAATGAGAACATAATCCACATTCAACACAAGACATAACATTTAATTTAATAGCTCTATCGGTATCTTTCGCAATAAAAGCATTACGAATTTCTACCGGTTGAAGTCCAGCAGGGCAGTGAGCGGTACAAGAACCACATCTTAAGCAAGGTTCTTCCACTAATTTTAAAGGTTCCAAAACAGTTAATGAACCCATTTGCATTAGTAGAGGAAAATCAGATGTTGTGACTGAATTACCACACATTGGTCCACCTGGAATTAGTGTTGCGTCTTCTTTGGTTAGACCTCCACAAGCATCGATTAGTTTTGTTGCTAGTGTACCAATAGGACAAATCACGTTTGTAGGATTTTTAATTAATTTTCCAGAAACGGTGATAGTTCTTGTAGACACTACTTTACCAGTTGATAAAACTTGACCTATAGAAATAACAGATTGAGCATTATTCACAACGATGCCAGCTTCTGAAGGAAGACGTTCATAATCTTTCTTAGTGATTTGTTTGATTAATAGTTTTTCCCAACCCATTGGATAGACATCAGGAACTTCTTGTAGACGAATGTTATCTTTTTCATCTTTAAGAGCAGCGAGCACTGCCTTTTTAACTTCATCTTTATGAACTTTAATCGCGATGATAGCTTCACTTGCCCCGCTTGCTTTCATCAAGTATTTGCAGCCTAATATCAATTCTTGAACTTTATTTTGCATTACTACAAAATCTGTTGTTAAGAAAGGCTCGCATTCAACACCATTAACAATTAATGTGTTGATTCCAGATACGTTATTGTATTTAACGTAAAGTGGGAAACCAGCACCTCCCATACCGACGATACCAGCTTGCTTAATCGCTTCGAATATCGCTTCTTTGGAATCTTCAATTGAAACAGTTTTTAGAGGAACATCTTCCTCATTTTTTCCATCACTTTGAATAACAAGGTGAGGAATAGGTCGTCCAACTTGTGGGCTATAAATATTCTTTGATGCTACAACTTTACCAGATACTGATGAATAAATAGGTACTTCAAAATCAGTTCTTGCGCCGATTTTTGTTCCTACTTTTACTTTGTCGCCTTCTTTAACAGTATAGGTAATAGGTTTACCATTAGGGGACATAGTAGGAAAATATACTTCTTCACCTTCAGTTGCTTCTAATGTAAGTACTTGAGCATGTTTAGATAATTCTTTATAACCATTTAAGTGTTTATGACCGAGTGATCTAAATAGAAACATATATATCTTTTCTCCTTGTATTTGATATTATATCAAATATCCCCTTTATATAGGAATACTATATTGCTAGTTTTAACAAGAATATTTCTTTTTATGATACAAAAAGATATACAAATGTTGAGAATTTTAATTATAATTTTTGTTACAAATAAAACAATTGTAAATTGATGGTAAATATTTAATTTTTTTTGTATATGTGTTACATTAATAAAGAAAATAAAGGTTGGGAAATTATGATTGATTTAGAAAAAATAGGGAAAGTTATATCAAGAAAACAATCTGATCAAGATGAATATTTTTATGATAGAAGAAATCAAACTATTATAAAAAAAGATCAAAAATTTATGTCTTTGATTTATGGTGGACTAGATAAATCCGATTTAAAAAATATGAGTGAGGAAGATCAAGAATTCGTCGCTGATTTTATTGATCTTTTGGTGATAGAATCTAAAAAATTAGTACCTATTCCTCACATTGATTCAAATTTAGAAATCAAGTTAATGAAAGATTTTTGCCAATATATAAAAGAAGAGAATGTCGCTCATTCAGTAGAAATAAAAAAAAGTATTGGAGGAAAAGGTACTTTTGCGCGTTTTAAGTCCAAAATCAAGGAATTTGGCTATGAAAAAGAGTTTGATAAATTTAGACAAACAATAGTGGAAGATATCGCTTATGATTGGGCTGTTGAAAATGAAATTATCGAAAATGAATATTGCTTGCAAGGATATGAAACACTCTTTAACACCATGAAAAATGTTTTTGAAATGGAACTATGGAAAATGTTCAAAGTTGAAAATTTAATCCATGTCAAATATGATAAAAAAGATTATTATTTTACAATTTATGGATGGGATAATTCTTTCCCAGGAATCGAAGTACTAATCGGTTCAAAAGGATTAGAAGCTCATAGTTTTATTTTAGATGGTAAAGGATTTAATATGTCACCAACACTGATAGTTTCTTTACAAGATTGCTATCGCCTTCAATTTAATGAAGAAAAATATTTGAGTGATGATGATAAGACTCTTTTAAAAGATATCGATATGGTATTTGAAAATAATTCATATCCTCAAGTACAAAAATTAAAAAGAGGTTTTATCCCAAATAATAAACTTTGTGAGGAAGAATTAGTACAATTAAACCAAGCTTTAGAAGCATTGATGAAAGCTTGTTGTACTTATTTAGATAATCCAATATTTATCGATTATACACAATACGAATTATATATTAATTTAGATAAAAGGATTCCGTTCATCTCTAAACGTAGACTTTTTACAAATTGTGAAATGATGATTAATCCTATCTGTTTAGAAGAAGATAACATTGTAGTAGTTGATAAGACCGTGGAATTTTTTATTGATTGTTTAGATTCTAGAATCGAATCAGAAGTTTCTTTACATGACTTATGGGGATATGTTCTTATCGGTATAGATGAAACAACTGGATATATTGAGCATCATATTTTTGATACATATGATGAGCATAATTCTTTGTTAAAAATGCAAAATGATATCATTGCTGAATTCTTGATCAATGGATTCCCTTCAAAAATTAAATGCGCTAATTATCTAGTGTATGATATGTTTTGTTCGTTAAGAGATTATGGAGTAGAAGTACTTGCTGTTGATCCTAGTGATACTATCATCGACATATTTGATGAGCTAGATGAATTACCACTTAATAATAATGATGAATTTGTTCACTAAAAATAACTATTTATGAAGTTCTTTATATAATCTTACCCCTTCTTTTAGACGCTTTAATCCTTCTATGACAATACTTTTAGGACAAGCAATATTGATACGAATATGATGGTATCCATCCCCATGATATTCTCTTCCTTCTGAAACAAATAATCTTGCATTTTCCTTTAAAAAAGAGCAAAATTCGACTGAATTGTTAGATAAAGAAGAGATATCAACCCATAATAAATATGTAGCGTGTGAATGAACGACTTTAAGGTCACTTATTTCTTTTTCTATATAACTATATGCATATTCTTTATTGTGTTGTATATAAGCTCTTAACTCATCTATATAGTCATCGCATTCGTTATAGCATGCTTCTATAGCTTGGATGATGAAAGCGTTAGGCTCTGCGATTTCATCGTTGTTGAAACCGCGATTTATTTGATGACGTAAAAATGGATTATGACAAACAACCGCTGCTCCTTGAAGACCTGCGATATTAAAAACTTTTGAAGGTGATAAACAAGTGATCGATATGTCTTTTGCAATCTCAGAAACAGAATAAAAAGGAACGTACTTATAAGATGGATCTACTAGTTCACAATGGATTTCATCGGAAATTACTTTGACATTATATTTATATGCAAGCATTGCAATACGTGATAAGTCTTCTTTAGTATATATAGTTCCAGTTGGATTAGCAGGATTACATAAAATCATTAAAGTTGATTGTGTATTTTTCATTTTTTCTTCTAGGTCATCAAAATCAATTTCATAATGGTCTTCATTAAAAACTAAAGCAGATTCTAGAGGTCGCGCTCCATTATTGATGATCGAATTGAAAAAGATATTATATGTTGGCGTTAAAAGAATAACATATTCGTTAGGATGAGTTAATCTTCGTACCATCGATGAGATGGAAGGAACTACGCCAGTGACAAAAATAATATCCTCACAAGGAATCTCAACATTATGTCTTCTTTTATAAAAAGAAGAGATAGATTGATAAAAAGAAGGAGGTATGGTTGAATAACCTAAAATTCCATTATCTAAACGTTTTTGTATAGCTTGTAAAACTTTAGGACAAACTTTAAAATCCATGTCAGCAATCCACATTGGTAAAATATCATCGCCAACATCATATTTAACAGAATTAGTATCTTTTCTATTAATTACTTCATCAAAATTGTATTTCATTTTTAATCCTCGACTATTATTTGACATTGAGTGTGATCGATATCATCATCGTCTAAAATAATTTCGTCCACACCTTTACATATTATTTTTCCGCTTAATGGATTTTTAATAGAATCTACACTTGTTAGTATTTTTGCGCTAACAGAAGAATATTCAAAAGCAAGAGTAGTATCGTAAATTTTACAATCTTCCATTATTAAATTTTCCATATAACAAAATCCTTGTAAAGAAGAGACGGTGCATCTAACTAATTTGACATTTTTAGAATTCCATCCAAAATATTCTCCTTCAATATATGAATCGTAAATGGTGATATTTTCACAATTCCAAAAAGCATCTTTAGTAATGAATTTAGAATTATGAATCTCTACATCTTTTGCTCCATCAAAAGCATAATCTCCATCAATATATAAATTATCTACTTTTACAGAAGAACAACCCATTCCAAAATATGGACCACCTATCTTCACATTTTTAATAGTAACATTGTGACAATTCCATAATGTTTCCGTGACATCTTTATCATTGAAGGTAACGTTTTCTAGAATAAGATTATTACATTTTCTAAAACCTTTTACGGCTTCGTAAATAACATCTTTTACTACGATAGAGGATGTATACCAAATCCCAGCACGTGCTTCAGCAGTAAAACGGGAATTAATTACATTAATGGAAGAAGAATACCATAGTGGATATTTCCAAGAAAATGTGCACCTTTCTACAAGAATATTTTTACTTTCTTTTAAAGGTGATTCTCCGTCAAAAAAAGAAGAATCGCTGATATGAGTATCGTAGCATTTGAATAGTGCTCTTTCTCCTGTTAAATTTTTACTTACTATTCTTTTCATAAAAATACCTTCCTACAAAAATTTCTTTTTAATTATAGCAAAAAATGTAGATTTAATAAATATTTACTATGTAAATCACCTATCTTGTTTTGAAGATTTTTCAAAAAACTATATAGATATAAATTGTTTTTTTATATAATAAAATTAATAAGAGATAATTTGAGAAAGGGTGATTGATGATGAATCCATATTTAGTAATATCTTCTTGTAAAGATAAAGCTGATGGCGAACTATACGAAACATGGGTTCGTATTTTTAGTGACATCAACAATACCTTTGAAATAGATCAAGATAAATTTAATTATTTAACAAATCGTTTAGGAAGAGCCTATATTATATGTTCAAGAAGAGATAGAAATAAAGAAGCATACGTAGATGAAGAAGATTGCAAAGAATATACAGCTTTGTCTTATTTAGAAAAAGAAGAGAATAATTCTTTTAATGGAGATTATCCATTTTTTAATGATGAAGACATGGAACTAGCCTATAAAGTGTTTTCTTTAAGAGAGATTGCTTTAATTCAACTGGGGGAATTAGAACTAATTGCATGCGGTAGAAAAGAAGATTTTAATTATCGCCCACAAATTAGAAAGGGACTTCTTTACGAGATAAAAAAAGATTTCTATAACGCATATAAATGTTATGAAAATATACCAGAAAATTGCATTAAACTTAGATATGAGTCTTGTAAGAAAAAAATGCAAAATGAGCATAATGAAGCACTTGTAGAAGTTAGAAGATTGATTGAAGAAAAGAAATACGAAGAAGCTTACACCTTATCAAATAAATTAGTGAATCAAGAATGTGATGAAGCTAAGGAATTACTTGGAATTCTTTTAATAAGAGGTTTAGGAGTAGCAAAAAATATTAAAAAAGGATTTGATTATATCTACAGTCAAGCACTTACTTCTTCGTACGAGGCTAAAAAAACATTAGTTAAATTATTCGATGAAGGAATTATCAAAGGACTTATCGATGAAGATGAAGTAGAAACAATTTGTCGCGATGCATCAAGAGGCAAAGATCCTTTCTTTTTAGAAAGAGTAAATCAAGGTTTCCGCGATGAATCTAAAGAAGAAGCTCTTAAGAAGATGATTGATAAAGGAGATGCTACTGCATTATGGTTACTTGGTAAAGAACAGCTTGACCAAGATAATGAAGAAGGTACTTCTTTAATTATTGAAGCAAGCGATAAAGGAAATGTTGAAGCATCGCTATATTTAGCTAAAACTTGTGAAGAACTTTATTCTAAAGAAGCAGCTAGAGATTATTACGAAATTGCTTCTTCGCAAGGATCAATTGAAGCGTTAAAGTGGATTGGAGAAAATTCATTGTTCATTGCTTCTATTCCTTTTTATCAAACAAGTAGTTTTATTAATGACAAGGTTCTACAAGAGCATATCAAACAATATGAAACCTATTTAGAATGCGCTAAAAGAGGCGACGATGATGCTATGATAAAGATCGCGGTAGCTTTGATGAATGGTTATCCGATAAAAAAAGATATAGATACAGCATTATCTTTCTTGCTTAAAGCAGATGAATTAGGGAATTTAAAGGCTAGTTACTATATTGGTCAAATCTATGAAGAAAAAGATAATACTAAGGAAAGTAAACAACTAAGTTTATCTTGGTATGAAAAAGGAGCAAGACAAGGAGATGCTCTTGCCATTTCTCATCTATATACGTCTTACCTTCATGGTGATTCACTAGTGAATAAGAATATTAAAAAAGCAAATAGATATATGTATATGTTACATAGTGAAGATTAAGCACTCAAAAGAGTGCTTTTAATTTAAACGTTTTTTGTCTTTACTAAAAACATATACCTTTTCACATATACAAATAAAACCATACATGATAAGAGCTACAAAGCATAAAATAATAACACCCATCATTACTAAATCCATTTTAAACACTTGACTTCCATATACAACAATGTAACCAATACCTTCTTTAGAAACTAAAAATTCACCAACAATTGTACCAATCCAAGAAAGACCGATATTCACTTTTAGTAAAGAGAAAAGGCTATTGATGGAAGAAGGATAAATAACATTGAATAATATTTGAATTCTAGAAGCTCCCATCACTTTCATCATCTTAATTAAAGAAGAATCAACGCTACAAAAATAATTTAATGAAGATATGATGGTAATTATTAAATTTAATGAGATACATACTCCAATTATTCCTTTATACGATGTTCCAAGAATGATAATGATTAAAGGACCAAGCGCGGTTTTTGGAAGAGCGTTAAGTGTAGTTAAAAACGGATCGATAATCTTTTGAATAAGAGAAAAAAAGTAAAGAATTGTCGCACATAAAATACCAAGACTAGTTCCAATAATAAGCCCTAATATTGTTTCTATTGATGAGATATAAACATGATGAAATAATCCTTCTTTAGCATACATAATAAATGTGTTAATGAAGCGACTTGGCTTAGAATATAAGAATACATTGATGATACCTATGTTTGAAAATAGCTCCCAAAGAGAAAAAAATAAAATAACAATTATTAGTTGAGATAATAATATAGTGATTTTCTGTTTTCTTTGATCCTTAATAAAATCATTTTTAGTAGTAATCCTTTTCATTATCTTCACCCTTCATAGTATATGATAGATTAAGATTATGAGTATAATTAAAGCCTATTTTATTTATTCTATGTATTTATTTATAATTATAAAAATATATGATTTTTAGCTTAAAAACTTAATTCCATAAAAAAGAGAATTGATCTTCTACAATTATTCGATACCTTCTCCTTTCTTTCTTTATAAAAAAATTACTATTTATAGTATATTATTGTCGAATTAAAGAAAGGGAGGCACTATTATGAGAAAATTACTGATTGGTATTTCTATAACTTCGGTTGTAGGTGTTAGTGCTAGTCTTTTATCTTCTTTTGGCGGTTTGTTTAAAGGAGGTAAAGTTTCCATTTCTTCAATATCGGGAGAAGCAACAACAGAAGCTATAGGCGCTTTTCATAAAGCAAAACAATTGCTCGATAGTGAAGAAGAGTATTTTATTAAAGGTGTTGGCTCAGTAGATGCAAAAAAAGCAGGAATGAACCTAACCACACAAACGATTTATGCTGTGACTGCTCGAAAGGGAGATTCTTATTTAATTGAATCAAATTCCTATTCTGGTTTAGTTAAGTGCGCTACTAGGGCATATTCTTTAGATGAGGGAGTTAGAGTATATCACGGATCTAATGTTTCTAAAGATGGTTCTACTGCATCATGGAATGAAAAAGATTATAAAGATTATTCATCTGAACAATATGAGGAAGATTGGGGAAGACCAATTACTTCCCAATTCAATTACGTAGTTTCTGAAGAAACTGTATTAAGTCAAGAATTAATTTCTGCAACAAATGGTGTGTTTGAATATTTATTACGTTTAGATACTGAAAAAGCTGTGGATGGTTATAGAAGACAAATGAAAACAATTTCTTCTTTACCTGAAAAACCAAACTTTTCCCAAGTTGAATTTAGATTCATAGTTAATGCTGATGGTTATATTCTTTCATCGACTACATATGAAATTTATAAAACTAAATTTGGTGGATTCTCAGCAGATTGTGTTGGATCTATCACTTCTACTTATTACTATGGGGATGTTGCTATTCCTTCTTTGAATGAAGATTCAAAATATACAGGAACTAGCAAAATTGATTCTACAAGTTCAATTCCTTCTTCTTCTATAGTAAGCGAAAAAGAATACACTCCATTAGAAAAAATAATTCTAGGATTTACAAGTGAACCTTATTCTTCCTTTAATGCTACTTTACAAATTAAGAATCCTTCATTAAAGGAAATAGCTAAATTAAACATTACTCTTTTCCTTGATTTAAATGATTTAGAAAAAGTTCAAGTACAAGGTAATATTTCTTCATCCACACATGGATATTATTTTAATGCTTCTTTCCATCTAGATTTAGGAGAAAATGTTTTATATATTTATTCCTCAAGAGTAAATATTAAATTTGATATTGCCTCATTACAAGAAGCGACTGATCGTATTTTAGGATTTATTAATCAATTCTTAGATGAAAAAATTAGTTTTGAGATGCCAGAAATAAATCTAGATGAACTTCTTGCTTCATTAAATGATTCAGTTAGTGAAGATATTACTAGTGATGGTGAATTCAAATGGACGCTTCAAGCGTTAGGTAGTAATATAGAGATTTATGGAGCACAAGATACATTTGCTATATCTAAGATTATCCTTCCTGATGTAACTATATCTTCTTATCACCTTTCTTTAGATTGTGATGCTCTCTCATTGGATGCTTCTCCAATAGTGGATAGAAATATTGATGAAGAAAAGACGTTAGATTTAAATACCACTTTAAATTTCCTTGATTTTATTCAAGGCTTTATCTCTGAAAAGAGATTTGCATTAAATGTGGTTGCTTCTAAAGTAAATTCATTAGGAGAAGAATCATATACCTTTGAATGTAATGGTCAATTTGATTTAGAACAAAATATTGTCCAAGCTGATTTTGATTTTGTCGATGTAAATGGCTCTCATTTAATTAATGTTGGATACCAAGATGAATATGCTTATCTTTCTTACCAAGATAAACTTAAAGGCAAATTAAGTAAACAATCATTACAAACTACATTTGATTTTGTTATTTCTTTGCTTGATGATGAAGAATTTATTAATAAAATAGGTTCATTAATTACTATCGATGCATCTTCAATGGATTTCATTGGGGCTATTAAAGAAGGTAATCTAGATACACTTATTCCAGAAAATACTATTTCATTTAATATAGATAAAGAGAACGTATTTGTTAAACTTGATTTAAAGCCATTTGGTATTGAAGGAAATGTTGAACTAGTTATTAAACCTGATTTTAGCGGAATTGATTATCTAAATTTTGTTATTTGTGATAATGAAGAAACGTTAACAATTCTTGCTTCTTTAGTGGAACTAAAAGAATTTAGCGATGTTGATTTATCTTCTTATACAGATTTCTCTTCACTTACTCGTCTTATTCCTCTTATAAAAGAAGCAATATTTGATTATGGTAAATATGCCTTAAGTGGAAATTTAAAATTATCTATTCCAATCCTTGGTGATTTAAATATTGGCTTAAAAGCTGATATTAGAATAGGAGAAAAATTTGGTAAAGCAGATGGAAAGGTAGAACTTGATGTTGGTATAAAAGCGCTACTAACTGATGATAAGAGTTCTTCTTCTGCTCCTTATAATCCTCCAAGTGGATATAGCGTATCATCAATTAAAAAGAGAGTGACTACTCTTTATATTTATGAAGACTCTGTAATAATAAGACGTGTTGATAATGTCGAATATAGAAAAAATATATTCACTTCATCTAAAAGTGGTACAAATGTAGCAATAAGAAAGTACACATTTAGTGATTTTGAAACTAAATATATGGAAATCATTTACTTCGCTTTAGGTGTTACTGATACGGCACAAGGTATTATTGATGATCAAATAAAGAAAGCTACTCCAAGTGAAGAAAATGTTGATTATTCACAAATAATCACCGCTTATTCTTTCCAAGAATGTGAACAAGGAGGCATTTATAGTATTGATACTAATTTAACTGCTTTACTTCAAAATGCTTCTTTCTCAACGCTAAATATTACTTTACAAGATGATGGAAATCAACTTACTAAGTTAAGTGCTTCTACTAAAATTGCTTCAATTATCACAGTATCTATCGATGTGATATTACAAGATTTAAGTGTTGATGTTCCATTTGATGAATTTGATGATTTTGTTTCTTCTTATCGAGAAGGAATTACTTTTACTGAAAATTAATTTAAATAACTCTTAGCAACGAAACTTGTTAAGAGTTTTTATGTTTTATAAATAGCATTTATGATAATATTAATTCTTAGAGGTAAGGTGATATTATGAATCAAATCTTAGAATTCTTAGAAACAAGATTAGTTAATCAATATGGAGAAGAATTAGCTAATAAAATAGTTGAAGGCTATAAGGTGAAAAGAAAAACAACATTGCGTGTAAATACCTTAAAATCTACTTTCCAAGATGTTTTAAAAATATTTGATCAAGAAGGAATTACTTATTCAAGTGTTGATTTCTTTCAAGACGCGTTAATATGTGAAAATAAGAACGAATACGATTTATCAAAGCTTTCCTTATTTGAAAATGGAGAAATATATCTACAAAGTTTGTCATCAATGATTCCACCTTTATGTTTAGATGTTGATGCATCATCGCATATTCTCGATATGTGTGCAGCACCTGGAAGTAAGACTACGCTTCTTGCTTCATTAACCGATAATAAGGCATGTATTACTGCATGTGAAATGAATCCTTTACGTGCAGAAAAATTAAAATATAATATTGCCAAACAAGGATGTAAAAAGGTGACGGTACTAGTAAACGACGCTAGAAGATTAGACGAATTCTTTTCTTTTGAAAAAATATTATTAGATGCTCCTTGCTCAGGTAGTGGCACTTTATCTTTAGAAGATAATAAAGTGTTTACTTACTTTAATGAAAAATTGATTCTTAAATCGTGCAAGACACAAAAAGAATTATTAAAAAAGGGATTCGCTCATTTAAAAAAAGGTGGAACATTAATTTATTCTACTTGTTCAATATTACAAGAAGAGAATGAAGATGTAGTATTAGAAGCTTTAAAAGGAAAAAATTATGTTATTGAAAACATAGATATAAAGGATAGATATTTGCATACCTTGCCTTGTAAGATAAAAGGAGCGTTACTTGTAATGCCAAATGAATATTATGAAGGCTTCTTTATCTGCAAAATAAAAAAGTGTTAAGAAGAAAAAATATTAACGCCCAAAATTGTAGACATTAAATTTTAATTAAACTAAAATACTAAAGTCAAGAAAAGGAGGAATTATGAAAATTATTAAATCCTTAGCAAAATGTGTTAGAGAATATAAAAAAGAGAGCATATTAACTCCTATCTTTATCACTATTGAAGTATTGATGGAATGTTTTATGCCACTTGTTACATCGCAATTAATTAATATTCTTAATAGTAGTAGCGATGTAGTAAATATATTAGGTTTTGTCGAAATAGATAGAAGAGATCCTAATCAATTATTATTAGCAATAGGAATATGTGGAGTTCTTCTTACTGTGATGGCTTTTGTCTCTTTATTTGGAGGGGCAATGGCGGCAAAGTTTGGAGCAAAAGCAGCTTCTGGTTTTGGCAAAAATGTTAGACAAGATGTTTATTATAAAATACAAGATTTCTCTTTTGCAAACATCGATAAGTTTTCTACTTCATCTTTAGTAACAAGACTTACAACTGATGTTACAAACGTACAACAAACTTATGGTATGTTAATTCGTCTTGCTGTAAGAAGCCCACTTATGCTTGTCTTTGCTGTTATATTATCATTTACATATCATCCTACTCTTCCTTTATTGTTTTTGATTATAATTCCAATTCTTGTAGTTGGTTTATCATTGATCTTTAAATTTTCTCATCCGCTATTTGTTAAAGTATTTCATAAATATGATAATTTAAATGAGAGAGTTCAAGAGAATGTTAGAGGTATAAGAGTAGTTAAATCATACGTAAGAGAAGAATATGAAAAAAAGAAATTTGAAAAATCATCCAGAGAAGTATGCGCTGATTTTACTAAAGCAGAGTCGATTATTGCTTTGAATAATCCTTTGATGGTTTTAGCAATGTATATTTGTATGACTGTCATTTCTTACGTTGGAGCAAAGTTAATAATTACTACACAAAATCAAGCATTAGAAATTGGAGATTTAACAGCTTTGATTACATATTCAATGCAAATTCTTTCTTCACTAATGATGTTTAGCTTTGTTTTCTTACAGGCGGTTATTTCTTCTGAATCCGCTTCAAGAATTGTTGAAGTGTTGAATGAAGAACCAACTTTGAAAAACCCATCAAATCCTCTTTATGAAATTGAAAATGGCGCTATTGAATTTAAAAATGTCTCATTTAGATATAGTGATAAAGCAGAAAAAAATGCTTTACAAAATATCAATTTAAAAATTGAATCTGGAGAGACGGTTGGAATAATTGGAGGAACGGGTTCTTCTAAATCTTCCTTAATTCAACTCATTTCTCGACTTTATGATGCTAGCGAAGGAGAAGTTCTTGTCGGTGGTCATAATGTCAAAGAATACGATTTAGAATCACTTCGTAATCAAGTATCTGTCGTTCTTCAAAAGAATGTTCTTTTCTCAGGAACAATCAAAGAGAATCTACGTTGGGGTAATAAAGAAGCAACCGATGAAGAGATGAAAAGAGCTTGTGTTTTAGCGCAAGCTGACGAATTTATATCTTCTTTCCCTGATAAATATGACACTTATATTGAGCAAGGTGGAAGCAATGTATCAGGTGGACAAAAGCAAAGATTATGTATTGCTCGTGCCTTACTTAAAAATCCAAAAGTAATCATCTTTGACGATTCTACATCCGCGGTTGATACTAAAACTGATGCCCTTATTCGTAAAGGATTAAAAGAATATATTCCGCAAACTACGAAGATTATCATCGCTCAACGTATCGCTTCAGTAGAGGATGCAAATAAGATTGTAGTCATGGATAATGGTATGATCAATCAAATTGGTACTCATGAAGAATTGTTAAAATCAAATAAAATATATCAAGAAGTTTATTATTCACAAAATAAAGAACAAAAGGCAGGTGATTTAAATGCCTAAGAATATGAAAAAACCTTCTCCACGTATTCCCAAAGGAACATTTAGAAGACTTATGAAAGATATCTTTTCTTTCTTCCCACTTAGTTGGGTTGTTGTCTTTGTTTGTTTGGCTTTAGTGGTGTGCGCTAATGCTTCTGCATCATTATTTTTAACTCAAATTACTAAGTTTACAATTGAAGGAGTAGAAAATGGATGGGAAAGCGTAAAAAAAGGAATGTGGAATCTCCTTTTTGTTATGATTGCGGTTAGAGGAAGTGGTGTCATTGCATCAACGATTCAAAACCTTTTAATGGCGCGTATTACGCAAGGATCTTTACTAAAAATTAGAATTAAGATGTTCAACGCCATGGAGAAATTACCAATCCGTTATTTTGATAGTCATAATTCTGGCGATATTATGTCATATTATACTAATGACACAGATTCGCTTCGTATGTTAATTTCTCAATGTATTACAGCCTTAGTTCAATCAGTAATCATGTTGATTATTTTATTAGCAATTATGTTATCTACTAGTATTTGGCTTTCACTTATCATCTTTTTAGGAATTGTAGTCATGTTTAATGTGACTAAGAAAGTGACAGGTAATGCAGGACAAGGCTTTATCGCTCAACAAAAGAATATTGCTCGAGTTGAAGGATTTGTCGAAGAGATGATGCATGGTCAAAAAGTAGTTAAAGTATTCTGTCATGAAGAAGAAGCAAAAAAAGATTTTGATAAACTTAATGATGAATTAAGAAAAGCGCAAGAATTCGCTGAAAGCAATGCATCTAAAATGGGACCAATTACCATGAATATAGGTAATATCATGTATGTTCTTCTTGCCTTCTTAGGTGGAGTATTAATCGCTTTATCTTTAAAAGGATTTAATGTTTATAATTTAACGATTTTTGGTATAAAGAAAATTGAATTAAACACATTCTTACCAACTCTTGTTGCTTTCTTGACTTTATGTAGACAATTTACCAATAACGTAAATCAATGCACACAACAATTTAATCAAATAGTTATGGCTTTAGCTGCTGGGGGAAGAATATATGCGTTAATCGATGAAAAAGAAGAAGTAGATGAAGGCTATGTTACTTTAGTTAACGCTAAGTTTAATGAAAACGGCGAAATTGAAGAAAGCAAGGAAAGAACTAATATTTGGGCATGGAAGCATCCTCATCAAGATGGAAGCATTACTTACACGCAAGTAAAAGGTGATATTAGAATGTTCAATGTTGATTTTGGATATGTTGAGAATAAGATCGTTCTTCATGATATTACTCTATATGGTAAACCAGGACAAAAGATTGCTTTTGTTGGTTCTACCGGAGCGGGTAAAACGACTATTACTAATCTTATCAATCGTTTCTATGATATCGCAGATGGTAAAATTAGATATGATGGTATCAATATTAACAAAATTAAAAAAGATGATTTAAGAAGATCTTTGGGAATCGTTTTACAAGATACGAATCTATTTACAGGAACAGTAATGGAAAATATCCGTTATGGCAAATTAGATGCTAGTGACGAAGAATGCATTCAAGCAGCAAAACTTGCAAATGCACATGACTTTATTACAAGATTACCTAATGGATATAATACGATGTTAACAAGTGATGGAGCAAATTTATCACAAGGTCAAAGACAACTTCTTTCTATCGCTCGTGCTGCAGTTAATAATGCACCAGTGATGATCTTAGATGAAGCGACTTCATCTATCGATACAAGAACAGAATTATTAGTGCAAAAAGGTACAGATGAACTTATGAAAGGAAGAACTGTATTTGTGATTGCTCATCGTCTTTCTACGGTACAAAATTCTAATGTTATCGTTGTATTAGAACATGGTAGGATCATCGAACGTGGCACTCACGAACAACTAATTAAAGAAAAGGGTAAATATTACCAATTATATACCGGAGCATTTGAATTAGAATAAGAAAAAACACTTAGTTGACTATAATGTGAAACTAAGTGTTTTATTTTTATTTATTTAGCATGAATATGATTGGTTCATCTTTGATAATTAAAGAATCGCTAATTTCTACATTTTGGTTAGTGATAATGTTAGTAACATTTAAAGAAGAAATATCGAGTTTCACCTTTTTACGCTTAGATGTAAAGTTAAAGATACCATAACAAGTTGAAGAATTTAAAGTATACTTGATAATAGCGACATTAGTAGGAGATTTCATTATTTCCATATTTCCATCTTTAAATATAACGTTTTTCTTTAATGCAATAAGAGTTTTAAGCAAATCTACCATATTATATTTATTGTATTCGCTCCAATCTACTTCATCATAATCAAATAATGAAGGAAGATGGGTAGTCGCTGTTTCATCTCCGGCATAAACGAAGTTTGTTCCTTTGATAAAATAAGTTAATGATGTGGCTTGACGTACAAAACTTCTTTCATCTTTATACGAAGAAACACGAGGTAAATCGTGATTACAAATACAACGAGCTTTGATACCTTTTATGGTTTTTAGTTGTTTAGAAACTTGAATAAGGTATTTATTAACACTTATTTCACCTTTTAAGAATTTTTCTTGATATGGTCTTATATCATAATCATAGATGACATCAAATACTTCTAATGATTTGTTATCGCTCATCGCTGGATAACCCTTACTCTTGAGCCATTTAACGAAGCCTTTGTCTACTGTTTCTCCTAACATAATTAAATCAGGATTGATTTTTTGTAATCTTTTTCGTGCTTTCTTCCAAAAAGCAAAAGGAACTAATGAGCATACATCGCATCTAAATCCATCTATTCCCATCTTAGTCCATTTAACTAAATAGGAAATCAAGACTTTATGAAGGTCTTTATTTTCATAGTTTAAATCAGCAACATCTGACCAATCCGCTACTTTGTTAACGATGTTATTATTTTGATCATGAACAAAGAATTCAGGATGAGTTTGTAATAGGTATGAATCCCGAGATGTATGATTATAAACGACATCAATAATAATTTTCATTCCTAGTTCATGGACTTTATTAATCAAGGATTTCAAATCTTTTTCACTTCCTAGTTCATCAAGAATTTTAGAATAATCTTTGATAGAATAAGGGCAACCGAGTTCTCCTTTTTTTTGAACTTGTCCAATAGGGTGAATAGGTAATAAATAGACAATATCACTACCTAAGTCTTTAATTCTTTGTAAATTCTTTTCTACTCCCTTGAAGTCATGAGTGGAAGAATATTGACGAGGGAAAATTTGATAAATAGTTTTGTTGTATAAATTTAAATCGCTATCTTTTGCCATAAGAACCTCCTAAATGATTCGTCTTTATTATACCTTAAAATCTTTATCCATAAAAGGTGGATTTTCTTTCATTTCATCCTATATATGCAGTTGCATAAAATAATTTTTAGGTATATTATCTATTTAACTTTTGGCTCAGCAATAATCACGGGACTAAAATTAATTACATCTTCTATCGCACTATGGACAAAAAGATCAGGACAAGTCATGTCAGGAGTTTATAATTTTTCTGATTATGCAAAATACCCATTAAGCATTTATAATAAAGCAACACCTATTAAGTATATGTTGTTATTCATTATTCCTTTTGGACTTATAATGACATTACCGACTCAATATATTATCTTTGGATTTTGCAACATATTTCCAAATGTCTATATCTTGATTGTTACGATATGTGCGATGAGTTTATTATTTATTTTTATTGGAGTTAAATTATTTAATTTAGGTTTATATTGCTATGAATCAAGTGGAAACTAATACGCTATTTGCTTGCGTTTTTTAATTCATTAAAAGAGGAGGAAAATAAAGAAGAAAACTCTTTTTCCTTTCTTCTTTTTAAAGGAGAAGTATGAAAAGGTATTTGTAGTTCTTTAGTGATTGATGAAGGAAGGCTAGACATAAAAAGAATTCGATTAGACATAGCGATAGCTTCTTCTATATCATGAGTTACAATTAACGCGCTTATCCCTTCTTTTTTGATGATTTGATAAACATCTTCTTGGATTAATAATCGCGTTTGAGCATCGAGACGTGAAAAAGGCTCGTCTAGAAGAAGTAAAGAAGGTTTTAATACTAAAGTTCTAATTAACGAAACTCGTTGCCTCATACCTCCCGAAAGAGAAGCAGGATAAAGGTATAAAAATTTTTCTAAACCATACTTTTTACATAATGAAAGGGCGTAATCAATGTTTTCTTTTGTTTTAATCTTCTTTATCTTTAAACCTAAGGTAATATTATCAAAGATATTCAAATACTCTAATAAGGTATCATTTTGAAACATATAACCAAGTTTGGAGGTACAATCAACTTGACCTTCATAATCTTTATCTAGCGAGGATATAATGTTTAATAAAGTGGATTTTCCACATCCAGAAGGACCAAGTAAAGAGACAATTTCATTATCCTTTATTGATAAAGAAATGTTCTTTAAAACTTCAACATCTTTTTTCTTAGAGAAATATGTTTTATTTAAAGAAGAGATAGTAAGAAGATTTTCCATCAAAAATTCACCTATTTTAAAATATGTATCTTATAAAAAAATGCGCATTAAATAAAAAACATTTCTTTTTTTTAAATAGTGGTTTATAGTTTAAAATAGAGGAAAACTTATGAATAAATATATTAAGAATTTTTATGATTTACATTCTTTAGATAAAGTAACATCATATAAAGCTATTCTTGAAAAGAAAGATTGGCTATTTCAAAAATTATATATTCCTTATACTTTTGATAAAAAGGAAGAAAATGGAAAAGAGCTATATGAAGAATTATATGCTTTAATGGATCAAGCTGTACTATTTAAAAAATTAGAATTAGACGATGAAATATTTGAAGAACATCTAGATAAAAAAGATAAGATTTTAGAAAACTTCAATAAAGATTTTTCTCTTTTATATCTATATTCTCACTTAACAAATAAAGTGAAAAAAGGTACTTTTTTTGTTGAATATGATTTTACAAAAATGAGCGATAAGATGTATAAGGAACTTGTGGCAAACTTTTTCCCTTGTATTTCTTCTTTAAAAGATTTAGACCTTTTCTACGATGAAAATAACATTATCGATTTATTGAAATTTGCTATGTATGGAGAAGAAGGAAAATGGGTGTTAATCCTTTCTAAGAATGCTTTATTAAACGATAGATATTATCTTCCATTTGCAAAAAAAATATATTTTAATTCTTCTTTAATTACTAAAGATCAAGAAGAAGGACTAAAAGAAATTTCCCAAAGATGTTCTATACCTATAGGAGAATATTATGGAGATTAAAGAAATATATGATGCTTTATATGCTTATCGTAAATATCCGCTAGAAGAGAAGGAGTATTTATATCCTATCTTCTTAACAACTTTATCTCTTCTTGAGAGTCGATTGAATGGCGTACAAAAACCATTAAGTAAAGAAAATAATATTTTATTGATAATTGATTATTTAATTCATGAACATTTCGCTCTCCTTGCTATGATTAAGGAAGAATATGAAGAGGAAATGAGGAATTCTTCTTCTTATAAAAATCGTTTATCTTTGATTGTCTGTGACAAAATCTTCTTTAATGAGTATGTTAACTATGAACCAGTATCTTTAATCAGCAAATATGATACACTTATTTCTACGCCACGATTTATTTTAAATTTTATATTAAATCAACTATCTAATCTTTCTAGTCGAAAAGAATTCGTTTATCAAATTTTGTTTGATGCAATTCAAAAGGGATTCCTTTTGTCAAATACAATCTTTGATTTATTAGTGCATGGCTCTGAAACAGAAGCTTTTTCTACATGGCGTACAATGCATGAAATGGAATGTGTGATAAAGGTTTTATACGAACATCCTTATTTAGAGGATACCTATTTTCTTCACATCCGTTACAACGAAGCATTTAGAAATGAATTAGAAGATAAAAATGAACAAGAAAGATTGATATTAGAATTAAAAGAAAAATTAAAAAAGCATAATCTTAAAGTAAAAGATTTAAAGAAATATATCGAATATGGTTGGATGTATGAGATAAAAGATCAAGAGACTATATATCCTGATTTTAAACTAAATTTTAGAAAAGGCCTTGAATATGTTGCTGGATTTTCTTCCTATTCTTCACTTTATGAAATGAGTAGTGAAATCGCTCATAGCTCTCCTTTACTCATATATTCAAAAAAGGATTTCTTTAGAGATGTATCTATATTATCAGTTTATGGAACATTTTTACGTTTAGAAGAAATATTCTTCAACCTTTTAAAAATGCAACAAGATTCTGATATTATTTCATATCAATCAATGAGGGATCAACATATTAAATCGATGCATATCATGTATGCTCAATTACAAGAAGAGTATAAAGAAAAATACAACATCGAAGAAACAAAGACAGAATAAAAAATAGAATTATTTTGCAATAATTCTATTTTTTTATCTTTTTTAAGTGAATTTTATACATCTTGGAAACATGAGTCACCGATGAATTCACGAATTATAGAGTTGCATGGAACCCATTTATCATCCATATCGATGAAGAATTTTAAGAATTTAATTAAGCGCTCGGCAAGTGGACCATAGTCAGATTCTTTATCAATAGCTCTTAATAAAGGTAGGGCATATCTTCTCATAACGCATAATTCGTATGGAAGCAAGGAATTGAAAACGTAGTCTGCATCTTCTTGTGTAGAATAAATCCATTTAAATTCACCTTTTCTTACCGATGCCCACATTGACATAGTTTCTTCAGCGGATGAACCACGGAATTTGTAATCGCGAACGATTCTTCTAAGTAATCTTAAATCCGTTAAAGAAATTGGGTTATGATTATCGATATTAACTTGGGCTTGTGGAGCAATGAAAATCTTATACTTTTGATGTCGCGCCACTAAAGAAGTTAAGCGATCGTTTAAGGCGTGAATACCTTCAATAATTAATATTTCATTCTTACCAAGTTTTAAAGTTTTTCCAGGTACTTGTTTACCAATCTTGAAGTCAAAATGAGGTAATGTTACTTCTTCTCCGTTTATTAAATCGAGCATGTCTTGGTTGAATTGATCGATATTTAATGCTTCAATGCATTCTAAATCAGGTTGTCCATTTTCATCTTTAGGAATATATTTCTTTTCAAGATAATAATCGTCAATAGAAATACGAATTGGAGATAAACCACGTGACATAAGTTCAACGCGTAAACGATTAGCAAATGTTGTTTTTCCAGAAGATGAAGGACCTGCGATACAAATCATTCTGATATTAGAAATATCTGATAAAATCTTGATTCCAAGTTCGGCAAGCATATTGTTGTGATGCGCTTCACACATTGTGATAAAATCCATTTGATTTTCTTTGGAAGCCCAATTATTGATTTGAGAAACTGTTGATGTTCTAACGAGTTTTCCCCATTCGTAGGATTCCTTTAATACTCTTCCAAATGTTGGAGCATCTTGGAATTCTGGAATTTTTCCTTTTTCTTCGCTACGAGGATATTGGATAATGATTCCATTATCATATATTCTTAAAGAATAATCTTTAATGTGACCAGTAGAAGGTACCATATGACCATACATATAGTTCATATATTCAGCGCAAGAATATAGGTGAACAGTTTTTTCAGGACGATATTTTAATATTTCGATTTTATCGTCAAATCCTTTCTTTAGATATATTTCTTTTGCTTCTTCATTTGGAACAACTGTTCGAATTAAAGGGTAATCTTGATTGATTATATTTTTAATTTCATTATCTAATAATTTTAATGATTTTGAATCTAGGCAAGGTGCATCTTTAGTAAATGTTAAAAATATAGAGCGCGAGATGCTATAGGAATATTTTGTGGTAGCACGAGGAAATACTCGAGAACATGCCATAGCGACGATATAGCGAAGGGAAGTTTCATAAATTCTGATTGCGTCATAATCTTTTTGAGTTAATAATTCAACTTTGGCATCATAAAAAACTTCATAGTTTAATTCTCTTAGTTTATTGTTTACTAAAGCTGCGATATAATCATGTACATCGCCATCGATTAAATCGATTAATTTTACCTTCTTTGCAAACTTCAATTCTTTTTCATTTATTGTGATAGTAAAAATGTGATCCATCATATTTTATTTATTCCTTTCTTAGTACCTAGAAAAGCAGGTAAAGATATAATAATATGCTTTGAGATAATTTGCAAGAGTAAAATGTAAGCACTTACATAGAAATTTAAAAAAACTTTTTTATTATATAATAATAAAAGGGAATGATTTCTTCAAAAACACATATAATATGATTAGAGAATAAGAAAAAATTGAAAAAAGGTATTGCAAATACTTATTTAAGATGGTATTATATTCAAGTCATCGCAGGATAGAGCAGCCTGGTAGCTCGTCGGGCTCATAACCCGGAGGCCGGAAGTTCAAATCTTCCTCCTGCAACCAATGAAAACTCAGCATCGATGTTTCGATGCTTTTTTTTACTTTTTATTTATTATTTATGCTTTTTTTATCATAATTAGAGTGATAAAGAAAAAAATCACTTTTTTTAAAAAAATGACTTGCATTTTACTCTTTAAATAGTTAATATAATAAAGCGTGATGCAATGGATCAGTGGTGTAGCGGTTAACATGCCTCCCTGTCACGGAGGAGACCGCGGGTTCGATTCCCGTCTGATCCGCCATTGCCTCGGTAGCTCAGTCGGTAGAGCAAGGGACTGAAAATCCCTGTGTCGCCGGTTCGATTCCGGCCTGAGGCACCATCTAAAGAAACTAAACACGATTTTTAAAATTTCGTGTTTTTTTGTGCCTTTTTTGCACTTTAAAAACACCGTAGGTATAATATGGTAAGAGGCAAAACTTTCTAGGTTCGAACAAATTCGAATCAAAGAATTGAATTTATCATTTTTTATGTTATACGTACACGTCAAATTTCAACACCTAATATAAAAGAAATACGATTCAGCATAATAAACTGGATTCTATTTTTGATATAATCCGCCAAAAACCGCCAGGGAGAGTTCAACCCATCACTTCATTTTTCTAATCTCTTTTGAGTATGGAAGAATGTTTTTTCCGTTTTCTTTAGAAGTATTTTCGTAAGAATCAAAATTCTTTAGAATCGACAAAACTTTCGAACCTTAAGCAATATAACAAGGAGATTCGATTATGAAAGATAATAAAATATTTAGAAGAATTCATAATTGATCTTGTGAAGCTTAATTTATCGATAAGTATATTCTCATTTTGGTCATTCTTTTTTTCTTTGTTAATAACATCCTAATATTTTTTTCATAATCTATAAAGGGTTGATATTGTGGAAATTTTATTTGGAATATTACTTCCTTTTTTTGGAACAAGTATTGGTGCGAGTTTAGTTTTTTTTATCAAAAACAAAATCAATGATTTTGTTGAAAAAATATTATATGGATTTGCGTCAGGCATAATGATTGCCGCTTCTTTTTGGTCATTAATTCTTCCTTCGTTAGAAATGAGTAAAGATAATTCTTCATTATATTTTATACCATCAGCATGCGGGTTATTTCTTGGTATTGCTTGTTTATTTTTTATAAAGTATTTCTCTTCTAGAATAGATAGGAACTTGCAAAATGAAGAAAAAATATTAAAGAAAAAAACTATGATTATAACAGCCATTACACTTCATAATATTCCCGAAGGAATGGCGGTAGGTGTTATATTTGCTTCTTTTTTAAATTGTTCATCAACAATAACATATATGATGTCGCTTTCACTTTCTATTGGTGTTGCGATTCAAAATATACCAGAAGGAGCTATTGTATCTATACCTGCATTAATGGAGGGAAAAGGTAAAGTAAAAAGTTTTCTTATAGGTGTTGTTTCTGGATTAGTCGAACCAATCGCGGCTTTTATTACCATCATTATGTCTTCTTTTTTAACAATAGTTCTCCCATATTTATTAGCTTTCGCAGCGGGAGCAATGATATATGTAGTGGTTGATGAACTAATACCTGAAGCTTATAAAACAGATAGAAGTAGCACTTTTATATTTCCTTTTATATTAGGCTTTATTTTAATGATGACTTTAGATGTAATGCTAGGATAATTTTAAGTCTACAAAGAGGAGAATATAAAAATTCTGTCTAAAAAAAATAGAATATGTCGATTTAGATTTTTTAAAACGAATAAATAATTTATTATTTATTCGGGTGAACAAATATGAAGAAAGTTATTTATTATAGTGATGAGCAAAATGATGATTTTTCACCTTTAACTATCAACGCTAGAGAAGTACCAGAAAATTTTTCCTATATCTCTAAAAACGTTGTTTTTAAAGCTGTAAGTTGGTTTTTATATAACATCATTTGTCGTCCTATTGCAAAACTTTATTTAAACTTTGTATTCCTTTGTAAATTTAAAAATAGGAAAGTGTTAAAACAAGTAAAGAAGCAAGGTTATTTTTTGTATATAAATCATACTCAAACTGCCGCGGACGCTTTTTTACCAACTTGTGTTATGGATCGTAAAAAGAATTATATTGTTGTATCACCAGCAACAATTTCAATACCCGGAATAAAGAATTTAGTAAAAATGCTTGGAGCTGTTCCCCTTGCATCTACCTATAAAAAGCAAAAGGAAATGATTAATTGTTTAGATAGTGTTATAAGAAAAAAGAATGTAGTAACAATATACCCTGAAGCTCATATTTGGCCATATTATACAAAGATAAGAGAATTCTCTGAAGGATCTTTCATATATCCTGTCAAATTTAATGCACCAGTATTTGCCGTTACTAATTGTTATAAGAAACGATTAATTGGTAAAAAGCCACGCATTGTTTCTTACGTTGATGGACCTTTTTATCCTTCTAAAGATTTATCTAGAAAAGAAGCTATGATAGAATTAAAGGATAAGGTATATAATGCAATGGTGGAAAGAAGTGAAAAAGAATCTAACTATGAGTATATTACTTATATAAAGAATGAGAATAAAGGAGAATAGGTTATGGCATTATCATCATATGTTTACGAAAATGAAAATGGAGAAATCGCTTATTTAGCGGGCTTAATTAATATGCTTGGAGATATGTACTCCTTGCGTTTAGAAAAACTAGGACTTGATGAAGGACAACTTATTTGCTTAGATGTGTTTAAGGGAAATGAACTAGTATTTGAAGAAGAATTAAAAAAGAGATATAAAAAAATAAATGAAAAAGAATATACAATAGGATCTTCATTAGAAAAAGAAAAATTGGACATCGAAAAAATGAAGATTAAGTTAAAAGAAGTCGATGAAAAAATGGAAGATATTCTTTACATATGCTTTAACAAAATGATTTCTTCAAAAGGGTTAATATCACTAAGACAATTATCAAAAGAAATCGCGGAAGATATCATATTATACACGGAGAAAGACTTTTCAAAAATAAAAATTTTTAAAGTTTTTGGAATTCAAAATAATGACTTTACACATGCCTATGATTACTTAGGAAGGCTAGAAAATGCATATTTGATGGTCAATAACGAGATTTCTATACTGTTTTTAAGTGGTTTTGATGACTAAATATAAGTAATGGTGCCAAAAATATGTCTATTGATGATTAGTTTGTTGAAAAAAGTTTCAATTGATAATATTATTAGATTGTAAACAATAATATTCGCGAGTGTATTATTCTTGATGGAGGTAAATATGGAAGACTTTGGCAATTTAGTTTACGAATCAAAAACATATAATATCTATCGTAATGGAAAAAATGCATACAAGATTTTTAATTCGTCTGTAAAAAAATCACATGTTCTACAAGAAGCAATTAATCAAACACTTGCTGAAGAGACATCAATCTCTGTTCCTAAAATTTATCAAATCTCCCCTAATCAAAATGATGAATGGATGATTTCATATGAATTTGTCGAGGGATTATCTTTGAATACATTAATTGATAAACATCCTGAAAAACAAGATATGTATATCGATTATATGATTAAATTACAAACGAAAATTTTTAATGAAAATGCATATTCGTTTAATTCATTAAGGGAAAAATTACAAAAGAGAATTAATGAATCAAATTTGTCTCCTCAAATAAGATGTAAATTATTAACTAGATTGAGTGTATTACCTATACAAACTAAATTATGTCATGGAAGATTTATTCCAAATAATATTGTTATTACTAAAGATAAATTACCTTATGTTTTAGATTGGGGAGAATCAACACAAGGAAATGGGGCATCAGATATAGCTAATACTTATTTATTATTAAGATTAAATTATGGCGATGATTTTGCTGAAAAATATTTGTCAAAAATAGAGCAAAAAACTGAATATACCATTAAGCAAGTCAAAAGATGGGTCCCAATTATTGCTGCATCATTAATTAATTATTCTGAAGGTGAAACTCAAGAATTCTATACAATGTGTGCAAATGCAATTGAATTTGAAGATAAATAAAAAATGCTTTATAAAAATTATATCTTCTTTACTTTTAGAGTAAGAAGATATTTTTTTTGCAAAAATTATATTATTAAATATAATCAATTGTTTTTTTGATATCTCAATGGTAAAATTTATCCGTTTGAAAGTGAGGTTTTAATATGGCTAATCAACCTAAAGAAGTGGCACATAAAAAGAAAACTTCTAGTGCTTCTAGTAGTAGTTCTTCAACCAAAAAGTCTGGTAAAAGTACAAAGAAAGTAAAAAAAGAAATTACTAAAATTGCTAAGAAAAATCCTATTGGAATAGTATTTATAATCGCTTTTATAATTGTAGGATTATTAGGAGGATTTTTAGGAATATCAGTTCTTACTAAGAATGATGCTTTTGAAATGAATGAATATGTTCATCAAACTTCAAGAGAAGAAGTTACTGAATTATTTGGTAAGGAAACATTGGAATATACGATATTGCTTTTAGAAGAAGAATATCAAGAACCAGGAGCAACATGTATCTTTTTTGGAAAAGAAAATGATGTTACTATCACTTATTCATATCGAGAAGACATTTCCTATGATCCTATAGATGTAGAAACAGTTGATACCTCTATTAGCGGATTTTATTATGTAACATACACAAATTCGACATTTAAATATAAAAATGTTGTTCTTATAAGAACTATTCAAATAATGGAGGTGGAAAACAATGGCTAAAAAATTATCTATTTTGTCTATTGTAGGATTAAGCGTAGTAGGATTTATAGGTGGAGTAGCCGTTGGTGCGTATGCAAGTTTAGCTTTTTCTCCTCTTCCAGATTCTTATGAAATTCCAGAAACAGAACAAGCACATAATAAACCAATAACAACAACAGGTACTGATTTTACTGTAGAAATGATTAAATCAAAAGACTTATCAATCCATTTTATGGAACTTGGTAATAAATATACTGGTGATTCTACATTAATTAAAGTAGGGGATGTCGAGGTACTTGTCGATGCAGGAAGCAAGACTTCCTCTATTGAAACGATATATAATTATACTTCACAATATGTTGAAGGTGATTTAGATTATATTATTGTTACTCATGCTCATGAAGATCATTATGCTGGTTTTTCAACATCGAAATATGAAGATTCGCTATTTGGTAAATATAATGTAGGTTCAGGAACGACTATCATCGATTTTGCTCAAATCACAACTAACAAAGCTTCTAATAAAATGTATAAGTATTATCAATCTAACTTAAATAGCGCAACAAATGGAGGGGAAGGTGCTAAACATTATAATGTTTTAGAAGCTTTAAGTGCTTATGAAAATGGAACCATTTCTCTAAGTGAAGATGTGTCATTAAAATTCTTAGATCAAGAATATTACCACACCAAATCATCTACAGAAAATGATCATTCAGTTTGTTTCTTATTATCACAAGAGAATAAACATCATTATTTGTTCACTGGTGATTTAGAAGAAAAAGGAGAAATCTCTTTAGTGGCTAAGAATCCTGATCTCCCTGTAGTAGATTTATATAAAGCTGGACATCATGGTTCTAAAACTTCATCTAGTAAAACATTACTTGAAAAGATACAGCCAAAAATGTGTGCGGTATGTTGTTGTGCTGGATCTAGTGAGTATACTAAGAATAATGATAATCAATTTCCAACTCAACAATTTATTGATAATATTGCCCCTTATACTGATAAAATTTTTGTGACTACCATCTGTAAAGATTATGATAAGGGATTATTTGAATCTCTTAATGGTAACATTATTGTTTCTTGCTCAAAAGAAGACGAGGGTATCAGTGTAAATTGCTCCAATAATATGACTTTATTAAAAGATACAGAATGGTTCTTAAGTATGAGAAAAATGCCTGATAGTTGGAAAAATTAATATGATAGATGTTTATGTTTTTAAAAATAATCATTTTGGAAAAAATATAACTTTACTTAATCTTACACCTTTAAATCATATTTTTGCTTATGAGGAAGAGGGAAAAAAATTGTGTTCTTTTTCAGCGTATTACTTTTTAGAAAATAATCACATCAATGTCGATTTTATAAATGGTAAACCTATTGATAAAAATGGAAAATTCATTTCCATATCTCATTCATCAACCTTAGTGGCAGTAGCAATCGGAGATAATGAAGTAGGAATAGATATTGAACTAATAAAACCTTTTAATGAAAATTTGATTAATAAAGTTTTTTCGCTTCAAGAGAAAGAACAATATCAAAAAGGAGATATAGATTTCTTCTTTAAAATTTGGGTGAATAAAGAAGCTTATTGTAAAAGATTAGGCACAGGATTAACTTGTTATCCAAAAGATATTGAAGTAACAGGATTTATTGATTCTAATATTATTTTTGTTGACGATAAAAGATATTATTTAAGTGTTTCCTTAAACAAGGAAGAAGAAATTTCTTTTCATCTACTAGACGGAAAATTTGCTTAAAGCGCTAATATTTCTTTACAAAAACTGTATTGTTACATATAATCAAAAATGTAGAGGGGAGTAGCAAGTTATTTATATAACTAGTTAATCGTCAACACGATGAGAATCCGGTTAACTATACTTCTTCTTAATGAAAGCAATGCAAGACTTCTACAATTCTTTTTTGTAGGAGTTTTTTATTTTGTAAAGGAGGATATTTATGAACTATTATACAAAAACAAAAGAAGAAGTAGCATCTTTATTAGATACTTGTGAAAACGGGTTAACTAGTGAAGAAGCAATTCAAAGAAATCAAAAATATGGACTTAATAAACTTGCTGAAGCTAAGAAAGAATCATTGCTAAAGAAGATAATTGCTCAATTAATAGATCCGATGGTGTTAATTCTTATTATTGCCGCGATTGTGTCTATGGTTATTTCTTTAATTGAAGAACATAAAGTTGGAGCGGATGTTTTTGTAATAATCTTTGTTGTTCTTTTGAATACGATACTCGGAGTAGTACAAGAAGCTAATGCAGAAAAAGCTATTGATTCATTAAAGAAAATGACTAGTGCTACATCAAAAGTGATAAGAAATAATGAATTAGCGTTGATTCATTCAAGTGAAATTACTATTGGTGATGTTGTAGTTTTAGAAGCAGGAGACTTAGTTCCCGCTGATGGAAGAATAATTGAAAATGCTTCTTTACAAATTGAAGAAGCAGCCTTAACTGGAGAATCTGTTGCAGTAAATAAAACTGATGAACCAATTGAAAATGAAGATTGTCCATTAGGTGATAGAAAGAATATGGCCTTTATGGGTTCAACAGTCGTTTACGGAAGAGGTAAAATGATAGTTACTTCTATTGGCATGGGTACGGAGATGGGAAAAATTGCTTCTTCTATTAATGAAGTACAAAATGAAGAAACACCTCTTCAAAAAAGATTGAATCAATTAAGTAAAATTCTTACTTTTTTAGTAATTGGTATATGTATAGTTGTCTTTGTTTCTTCTTTAATTAGACATGGGGAATTTTCGCTAAATGGGGTGATTGATTCCTTTATGGTTTCTGTCTCTTTAGCAGTTGCTGCCATACCAGAGGGACTATCCGCGCTTGTTACTATCGTTCTTTCTTTGGGTGTTACCAAAATGAGTAAGAAAAAAGCAATTATTAGAAAACTTAGCGTAGTGGAAACTTTAGGTTGTACGCAAGTAATTTGTTCTGATAAAACTGGAACATTGACACAAAATAAAATGACAGTAGTGGATAATTATACTTTTAATTTTCCTTTGCTAATCAAAGCGATGGCTCTATGTTCAGATGCTTATATTAATAATGAAGGTGCAGTATTAGGAGAATCTACCGAAGTCGCTTTAGTGGAATATGCTTTAAAGAATGGTTTTAATAAAACCAAGCAAGAAGAATTAACTCCACGTATTAACGAACTACCATTTGATTCAATTAGAAAAAAAATGACTACTTTTCATAAAAAAGAGGATGGAAACATTATTTCATATACTAAAGGAGCACCTGATGAAGTGATTTTGAGTTGCTCATTCTATGAAGATGAAAAAGGTAATGTCCTCCCTTTAACAACAGAAATAAAAGAAAAAATATTATCTAAAAATAAAGAATATGCATCTAAAGCTCTAAGAGTTTTATGTGCAGCTTATAAAGATAACGTTATTTTTGATAAAGATATTACTCCTTCAAACTATGAAAAGGATTTAATCTTTATCGGATTAGAATGTATGAAGGATCCTTTAAGAGAAGAAGTTAAAGATGCGGTTAAATCTTGCTCTAGTGCAGGAATAAGCGTAGTTATGATTACTGGAGATCATAAAGATACTGCAGTTAGTATTGGTAAAGAATTAGGCATTATTAATAGTGAAAAAGAAGCATTGACAGGTTCTGATTTAGAAAAAATGACTAATGAAGAATTACAAGCAAATATCTCTTCATATCACGTATTTGCTCGTGTTCAACCAGAACATAAAGTACGTATTGTTGAATCTTTAAAAAAGCAAGGTAATATCGTGGCCATGACTGGTGATGGAGTTAATGATGCTCCTTCATTAAAGAAAGCTGATATTGGTGTAGGTATGGGAATTACCGGTACTGATGTTACAAAGAATTGTGCCGATATGATTCTTGCAGACGATAATTTTTCCACAATTGTTGTTGCCGTGGAAGAAGGAAGAAAAATTTATGATAATATCGTTAAAGTAATACAATTCCTATTGTCTACAAATATTTCTGAAGTAGTCGCAGTATTTATTGCAACATTAATTGGATTTACAATTTTAAAACCTACTCATATTCTTTGGATTAATCTAATCACTGATTCTCTTCCTGCATTAGCTCTTGCCTTAGAAAAAGGTGAAGATGATATTATGAAAAAGAAACCTCGTCCAAGTGGTGAATCACTTTTTGCGCATGGACTTGCCTTTGATATTTTATTTCAAGGCTTAATCGTGGGACTTCTTTCCATTGCTTCTTATTTATTAAGTATTCATGTATTTACTTTGACAGAAAAGGAAGCGATGACAATGGCTTTCTTAACATTGTCATCAACAGAGATTTTTCAAGCCTTAAATATGCGTTCTAATAAAAAATCGCTTTTTGAATTACATTATTTTAACTATTATTTATTAGGTACAATGATTATTTCTTTTGTTTTATCTGTGATTATTATATATGTTCCTTTCATCAATCATCTTTTTGATTTTGCTCCATTAGATTTTAATATGTTTATATTAGCTATTGGCTTAGGAATTAGCATAATTCCTTTGGTTGAATTATATAAATTAATAAAAAAATTAATATATAGAAATAAATAGAAAAAAGGAATTGTT
>SAMEA3663025__coassemble_360_pt1 | contig 40160 bp, 35 predicted proteins | sample SAMEA3663025__metabat2_high_PE_042 | metagenome-assembled genome bin SAMEA3663025 (sample SAMEA3663025) | pig gut metagenome | biome: pig gut; feature: pig-associated habitat; material: faeces | place: France | collected 2012
TAAAATATCTTCCTGATACTTTTCTGTCTTCAACGGAAATTCAACAATAAAGTTTGTCATAATATTCACCTTACTTTCTAATATAATATTCTCTTTTAATATCTTTTCCTTTGTATCTTGGGCAAAATACAAAATGATAATTTATCAAAGATACGGTTGTGTTTGTGTGTCTATAATTATTTTTCATACATATATTATATAATAATATATGTATGAAATCAATAGAACCATACACATTAAATTATAAAATATGTTAATTAAACAACTAAATGCAACAAAGTAAATAATATAATCGTTACGACTCGTTGCAATTACATTTTAAATTTGATTTATAATAAAATTGCCTTCTTCGAACAGGAAGGAGTGTTGCATTATGAAGAAGGGATTAAAACAATTAAATACAATTCAAAGAACCAAATTACAAACATTATTAAAGGTCAAAAAATCATTACAAGAGATATCTGATGAATTAGGAGTTTCAAGATAAACTTTATATAGAGAAATACTTAGAAATTCATATCATGTTTCGAAAGATACTTTGTATGTTAAATCTTCTTGCATTCATTATTTAGAATACCTTAAAGGTCAATCAAGACTCAAATTTGCATGTCCTAATAATTGCATCAAATATGAACCTGGAAGGCAAGATTGTTTAAAGAAATACCCATTTACATGCAATAATTGTCGTAAGAAAGCTAAATGTACTTTCTTACATTATTATTACGATCCAGAGAAGGCTTCTAATGAATATCATTTAAGACTTCAATGTGCAAATGATGGGCCTAAGACAAAAGAAACAGATATAAAGAAAATCGATAAAATAGTTTCTCCTTTAGTAAAAAAAGGCCAATCAGTAGAAGCAATATTAATGAATCATCCAGAAATAAATGTATCAGCTTTAACTATACGAAATTGGATTGCAAAAGGAATACTTAATTGTAAATTATCAGAACTAAGAATGACAGGAAGAAGAAAACCATCATCAAGTTATAATTATTCCAAAAAACATGATTATACTATTCTATCTTCAAAGAAAATAGGTCATAAATATACAGACTATCGTCTATATATGAGTGAGCATCCAAACGCACTTGTAATTCAATTAGATACGGTTATTGGTTGTATCGATGGTAAATACAGTGTTTTAACAATTCATATCGTTAATTATAGGTTTCAATTCGGGATTTTGTTAGAAGCTCATACTAAAGATGAAGTATTTAAGAAATTATCAGAATTATTCACTTCTATGAAAGAAATTGAAACTGCTGATGGTATGCCTTTTTATTCAACTTTTACTGAAGTTATTTTAACAGATAATGGGCCTGAATTTGATGCCTTGCTTAATTTTTGTGATCAAGATTCTAACATTCATGTTTTCTATTGTCATCCTCTTTCATCATTTGAAAAAGGGGCATGTGAAAGAAACCATGTTCTAGTTAGATATATCCAATACAAAGGATGGACGTTTGATGGAATGAATCAAGATGACATTCAAAAATTATTTTCCAATATTAATTCTTATCCAAGAAAATCATTAAATGGAAAAACTCCTTACCAATATGTTGAAGAAGATACGCGTTTTGGTAAAGAGTTTCTGGATCTTATTGGAATAAATAAGATTCCTTGTGATGATGTTATTTTAAATCCATCATTACTTAAGTCAATCAAGAAATAATTATATCCATTTTTATTTCTTAATTTAGTAGTCCGAAGAAGGCAAATACCCTATATACTCGTTGCATTTAGTTAAAAAAATTGTATTTTTAACTAATTCTTTTAAGTTGCGCTTCTTCAACTAATATTATAATTCATACGACGAAATTTGAAACATATTTATTTTTTCATATTAATTTTTTATATTTTTTCTTGTTTTTACACATAAAAATTGCTATTTCGAAAAACTTCAATTATATTATTTACTTTGTTGCATTTAGTTGTTTAATTAACCTTAATTTATAAAATTAAATTATAAAAAATGTGCTATCCATCCCACTCCTAAAGGTGTGGGCTTTTCGCACTATTATTTGTAAGTGGAACAAAAATACTTTCAATTGTATTTTTTAAACTGTGATGATGATTTGAGTTACTGACAAAATCATTTTTATTGTAAGTTTTACCATCATTAGTGGTAACTTTAATTCCATCTAATCCGATGTGGACGCTTTCACCATCTTCTGATGTAACATGAATTCCTTTTTTACCAATGTGAACTACATCATCTCCATCTTCAATATGAATTCCACCTTTAAATTTGACTTTTGCATCACCGGCATTGATGTTGATATTTAATTCATCTTCTTCATCATCGTCGTCTTCGTCGTCATCGTCGTCTTCGTCATCATCATCTTCTTCATATTTTATTTTTTCATTCTTTTCTTCTTTATTAATTTGCTCTTCTTTATTATCTTTTACATATGAAGCTGATTTATCTAAATCTAATAATTCATCTAAGGAAATACCATATAATTTAGCAAGTTCTACTAAATTATCTGTATCTGGAGAAGCCTCCGCTCTTTCCCATTTAGATACCGCTTGTCTTGATAGCCCTAGTTTGGCTGCTAGTTCTTCTTGCGAGTAACCATTTTTCTTTCTTAATTCATATAATCTATTTGCTGTTTCGATATTCATAATCGTGTTTCCTCCTCTTCACGAATTAATAATGACTTATTTATTATTGGTTGCTCAAGCAATTCTAGTTTGAATCTTAGGCAACTATTGGTTGCGGTGAATTTTTTGTCTATTTTTAGGCAATATTTTATAATAAAAATTTTAAAATTCTTCTTTTAATTTTCTTGAAAATAATGAAATTATAGTATTTTTTGGATCCGTTTTTAAATATAATATCGAATACACAGCATTACAAATAGGTAAATCAACCCCATATTTTTTTCCTAAAGAAACAACCGCTTCTACAGTAAAGTAGCCTTCTGCTAGATTTTCATATTCTATTCCTTTTACAAAGCATTCACCAAACTCACGATTATGGGAATGCTTAGAAAACACAGTAGCTTCGTAATCACCTAAATGGCATAATCCATAAGCTGAGAGTTCATTTCCTCCCATAGCTTTTATTAAGCGAGATATCTCTCTAGTGCCTCGAGACATTAAAGCTCCTTTTAAAGAAGATAAATGAAGACCATCTAGTATGCCAGCTGCAATACCAATAACATTTTTTGTAGCGGCTCCTATTTCGTTACCTAATAAATCTTTACCATAATAGAAACGGATTAAATCAGAAGAGAATAATTCAATTAAATATTTCTTTGTTTCTTCTTCTTTAGAATCTATAACCATACAATTTGGTATGGAAGAAAGAAAATCTTGCGCATGTCCTGGTCCAATCCATACTCCAATATGATTAGAAGCATCCATATTATCTTCTACGATTTGACTTAAGCGACGTAACGTCTTTTGTTCAATTCCTTTCATACATAAAACAAAATATTTATTCTTAATATCATATTGTTTTAATTCATCCATTAGGCCTTGCATACCTTGGGTGGAAATAGAAATCGCTATAATATCGAAACTAGAAATAGTTTCTAATGAAGTAATTAATTTAACTTCTGGCTCTAATTTTAAATAAGCATTTCCTCTTTTTTCTTGTAGTTCCTTCATATTTTTGGAACTAGCTCTTCCATAAAGGGAAACATCTAATCCTAATGAGTTTAAATACCAGGCAATAAATGTTCCCCAGCGACCACATCCTATAACTAACACCTTTGTTTTCATACAATACATCCTCTTTTAATACTTAAAATTAACACTGACGATTTCAGAGCGACCATTAGTTCTCATTTGAAATCCCCATGCCCCATAACCACGGGTTATATATGAAGTAAAATCCCCTTTTTTATATATACCATCAATATACCACGTTTTATACATAAGACGATAAAAAATACTAACAGGAATTTGAAAAGGAAACAATTGTCCTTTATGAGTATGTCCTGAAATTTGAAATGAGGCTCCTTCTTTTAAAGATTCACGATAACTTTGAGGTTGATGATCCATCACTAAAAAAGGAAGATTAGTCGCGGAAATAATTTCATTAAGTTCCTTTCTAGAAGGATAGGAATAATCTATTCTTCCAATAATCTTTATTTTTTCGTCGATGACGACCTCTTCATCAAGAAGTAATCTAACATTAGTCTTTAGATAGAAATCCTTAATTTCTTCTAAAGTATTATATTTTAGTTCGTGATTACCAGTTATGGCAAATACTCCATATGTAGATTTTATATTATTTACGTTTGTAATAAAATCATTTTTATTGATCTTATCTATATCACTATCTATTACATCACCTATAAAAAGAACAATATCTGGTTCAAGATTATTTATTCTTTTTACCATCTTAGTAAGATTTAAAGTCGAGCCAAAAGAAGCGTAATGAATATCTGATAAGCATACTATCTTTAATGAATTATCTCCTTTTCCAGCATCAATTTTAGTAACAGAAGGGACATGTAAAGATAAAAATCCATATCCTACAATAGACAAAGATAAAAAACAAGAAACGAGAAAAATAATGAACTGATTAATTTTTCTTTGAACAATGTCTTTTTTTATGAATTTCATCATGATTAAAAGAATTATCTTTAATATTAGTCCAAAGAGAACCAAATAAAGAAGGAACGCTAAGATGCTGAACCCTATATTTCCTAATATCTCAATAATTCCACCTACTCTAGTAAAATATGAGATCATACTACATAAAGGAAAAATAATACCGATAAGCGTTATAATTATCCAATATACAATACGAAAATCTTTTTTTATTACAACATACAATTGATTGTATATTATCCGTCCCACTAGCACATAAGCAAGAAAATATGCGATGAATCCTAAGATATATAATAAAGTTGTCATACTATATCTTTCCTTTCATTGTAGATACATATATTATAAATCATTTCCTATCAGTTTATATTGAAATAAATAAAAAAACAATCTTTCGATTGTCTGCTAAATAGAATAATTTAGATTGGCTCCTCCTTATGGATTTCTTTAAAAGTTTCCTTTTTAAGATCCACTTAGGTATCCTTTCTTTTCGTCTTTGAACAAGTTCTAAGATATAGGTCCGCACTTTCGTACTTCTCGTCGACATACTTACTTATTACTAAGTAGGTTCCGTCACAGTGTTAAGACTTCCTTCGCAGGAATCTTGGGAACTGCGCATCCAATAGATTTAACTCTATTTTTTACTTCTGCACTGGGTCTTTCCTTGCGGATAACCTTCTCGCGATTTCGGACTAAGATTTTCATCTTATTCTTCCTTCTTGATTCACATTTTCTTTCGTCAATGTTTTGCAGCTACCATAGCACCTCTAGTCTTGATTGCTCCTTACTAGGTTGCAACAGCTTCATGTCGGTTGATGTTACTCTTCCTTCCACATAGGCAGTGACCCTTTCAGGCCCTTGACCTTTGTCTTCACTAGTTATATAGCTAGTTTCGACATAGCTACCTCCACGTTTTTATTCGTGTCTCTTGCTACGCATCTCACATCTCCAATGAAATGTTTTTTGCTTCTGTAATGGGTTTTGCGTTTCTGCTAACCCCGCCCTTTGTTTCCACTTAAACTTCCGTTTAAGTTTTCCCTAAGACCATTAGATTATTTCAATCTAACTTTACAGCTACTCAGATCCTCTTATATCATAATGAATAATTACTTATTCATATTTTATAAGGTCTCTTTTGCTCGCTTCGAATGAATAAATTCATTCTTATCGCCGGGCTACCCTCAATCTTACGACCAAGTCTTTCCCTGTTTGGTTTGTTCAAGCCTTTTGAACTTGTTTCACCATGGCTTTCGATTTCTCTTTGCCACACATCTAAGTTCTAGTTGCCTAGTTTACTTATTTGTTATTAATCTTTCTTACTAAGAAGAAACTTATTTTGACCATCTTTCTTTGGGAGAGGACAGTTTTCTTAAGTCCTTTTGCAAGGAGATTAAATTCTACTTTCGCAAGTAGATATTTGTAAATTTTGCTTTTAATAGCTTAACTTACTTTTTCAGGTTTTAATTAAAATTTCGACCCTTTTCGTAAATATTTGTCTTTCGGCTTTTATTTACTACTTCAACTGATTTCTCAAGTGGAAGTGTATCTATATTACTATAGGAAAAATGGTCTGTCAACTATTTTTTTTACTTTTTTTAAAAATATTTTTTCTTTTAATTTTTATCTTATTTATAAGATAATTTTTCCTTTTTTGAAATAAAAAACACAAAGATTTTTACTTCTTCATGTTTTCTTATATACTTTTAAAATAAAGTTAATTGATTTCTTTCTGGTAAATCCTTTAACGCACCTAGTTTTTTGAGGCTATCGATATTTGTTTGTGATAATTTAGTTCTTCTTTGTAGATCCTCAATTGAGATAAACTCCATTTTATCTCTTGCTTCTACAACTGTATCAGCAGCGGCGCTACCTAAATTATCCAAAACATCGAAAGGTGGTATTATCATATTATGTTCTTTATCAATAATAAATTTACTTGCTAAAGATTTATTGATATCAATCATGCCAATCTTATATCCTCTTTCTGCCATTTCTAAAGCGATATTTAAAGTTTTCTCTATTTCCTCTTCTTTAGGTGATAATTTTTCTCCTCGAGATTTAATTTCTTTATATTCTTCTAAACGTTTCACGATAGCTTTTTCACCTTCTGCCATAACTTTAATATCAAACTGCTTAGAGCGAGTTGAGAAGAATACAGCATAATATTCTAAAGGATAATATACTTTATACCAAGCAACACGACAGGCCATCATAACATAGGCAACAGCATGAGCTTTTGGGAATAAGTATTTAATCTTATTACAAGAATTAATGTACCATTCAGGAACTTTATTTTCTCTTAATAAGTCTTCATATTCTGGTTTTAATTGTTTTCCTTTTCTAACATCTTCCATTATTTTGAAGGCAGTAGAAGGTTCGATGCCTTGGTTCATTAAGCCAACCATGATATCATCACGACAACCGATAACTTGTTGTAAAGTACATATTTTTTCGTTAATTAAATCTTGGGCATTTCCATTCCAAACATCAGTACCATGGGATAATCCGGAAATGATTAATAAATCTGCGAAGGTTTGAGGTTGAGTTTCTACAAGCATCTGTCTTACAAATGGAGTACCAAATTCTGGTAAACCTAAAGCTCCTGTTTTCTCGTTCAAATAATTAGAATGACGTTTTAAAGCTTTATCAGTCGAGAATAATGAAATAACATTTTTATCTGTTAAGGGCACTTCGTTTGCAGGAATTCCAGTCATATCCCCTAGCATTTTTAGTGCGGTAGGATCAACGTGACCTAATAAATCTAGCTTCAATACATTATCATGAATTTTATGGAAGTCAAAGTGAGTCGTTTTCCACGTCGCCGTCATGTCTTCAGCTGGATATTGAATCGGTGTAAAATCATAAACTTCCATATCGTCTGGAATAACAATAATACCACCTGGATGTTGACCAGTTGTTCTTTTGACATCTTGACATCCTAAAGCAATTCTTTCTTTTTCAGCATTTCTAATTGTTTTTGGATCAATCCCCATCGATTCATAATATCCAAGAACATAACCATATGCCGTCTTTTCAGCGACAGTTTCAATTGTTCCCGCTCTAAAGACGTTGTTAACTCCGAGTAAATCCTTCGTCATATCATGTGCTTTAGATTGCGATTCCGCTGAGAAATTTAAATCAATATCTGGGACCTTCTCCGCTTTAAAGCCTAAGAAAGTGGCAAATGGAATATTTTGTCCATCTCTAATCATATCGGTTCCACAATGAGGGCATTTCTTTTCAGGAAGGTCAAATCCGGAACGATAAATCTTCACATCAGGAGAAAAATCAGAATATAAACATTTTGGGCAACGATAATGAGGAGGTAAGGCATTTACTTCGGTAATATTTGACATCGTGGCCACTAAAGAAGAACCAACAGATCCTCTAGAGCCCACCATATATCCTAACGCATTAGTTCTCATTACAATTTGGGAAGCAATATAATATTGCACTGTATATCCATACTTTAAAATACCACCAAGTTCAGCATCAAGACGATCCTTAACGATATCTGGTAAAGGATCTCCATACATCGATTTTGCTTTATCCCATACCATAGTAACTAATAATTTCGCATCATCTTTAATATGAGGAGGATATAGTCTATCTTTAACAGGATATACTTCTTCCATCATATCAGCAATAAGATTAGTATTCTTTATAACGATTTCCTTAGCTCTTTCTTCTCCTAAAAAAGCAAATTCATCAAGCATTTCTCTTGTTGTTCTAAAATGTTGATCAGGATTAGAGAAGAAATATCTTTCACGTTTATATGGATTAAGAGGATGTCTTCCTCCACCTACTGTTTTTCCAAAGATATAAACATCTCTAAAGATTTTATCTTTTGGATCTAGATAATGGCAATCACCAGTTGCAACTACTAGTTTTCCTTCATCATCTGCCGCGGTAATAATATCTTTAATAATATGTTTGATGTGTTCTAAAGAAGATACATCACCAATATTTACTAAGTAATCATAATTTGAAGGAGGTTGTACCTCGATAAAGTCATAAAATTTTACAGTCTCATTTAAGATATCTCTACTACGAGTTAGAGCGGTATCAAAAACTTCTCCATTAAAGCAAGCCGAACCAATCAAAAGATTTTCTCTATAAGCAACGATTTCTCTTCGTGGAATCTTAGTGGTTCCTCCTGCATAATATTTAATATTGCTTAAAGATACTAATTTAAATAAATCTTTTAATCCTTGAGCATTTTTAGCAAAGACAGTAATATGTTTTGGACGTAATCCCTTTAATATCTTTTCATTTTGTAATAAACTCAATTCTTCATGTCTTAAATGAATATTTTCTTTTGTAAGTAAAACAAGCATCGCTTGCCATGCATCATTTAATACTTTAGCATCGTAATCGGCACGGTGCGCCACATTTTCATCGTAAGAAACTTCGAATTGACGGCACAAGGCACCTAAGCTATGTGCTTTATTATCTGGGAATAAGTATCTAGATATAGGTAGAGTATCAATTACTGGATTAGTAATCTTTTCTTCACCGTTATTAATAAAGGCTTGGTTTAAGAACCCAACATCGAATACCGCATTATGAGCCACAAGAATCGCATCACCAATAAATCTTTTCATGATTTTAAGCGCTTCTTTAATTTTTATTTGGCCTTTTACCATCGCAGTGGTAATGTGGGTTAAGTCTGTTGTAGTTTTAGAAAGTTCCATCTCAGGATCAATCAACAAATCCATCTTATCCACAATCATACCATCTTTAAATTTTACGGCACCAAACTCGATAATTTTATCGTATCGAGCGGATAATCCTGTTGTTTCAAAGTCAAACACTACATATGTTGCTTTATTAAGTTCTATTGGTGAAGGATTAAAAATGTATTGAAGTTCATCATCAACCATATTCATCTCGCAACCATAAAGAACCTTAATTCCACTCTTTTTACCAGCAACTTGTGCTTCTGGGAAAGCTTGGACATTGCAGTGATCGGTAATAGCTATAGCTTTATGTCCCCATTTAGCGGCTCTTTGACAATACGCAGCAATATTGGTAACTGCATCCATTGCAGACATTTGCGTATGAAGGTGAAGTTCTACTCTCTTTTCTTCCTCTTCATCGACTCTTTCTTCTTCAAATTTTTCTTCTAAAGGAGTAATGAAGTCAGCAATAATTCCAACTTCTTGAGTATACTTTGATAAACTTACGTGTCCTCTTACTAGAACATGAGTTCCATTCTCTTTAAACTCAGCAATTCTTTCACGAGCAAAATTTCTTCTATTTTCAAATACAGTCACTTCAATAGAATCAGTCTTATCATATACAAACAAGGTTACAATCATCTTATTCTTTCTTGATATACGTTCATCAGATTTAAAAACAAGACCTTGGAAAGAAACATTTCGATTTACCATAGAATCATTTAAATCATGAAGTTTTACTGGTTCAAATAAGCCTTTTACTCTTTGTCCTTGCGTTTGATTGGCTTGAGATGAGGCAACAAGAGGAGAATAGGTTTCTTGAATCTTATTCATTTGTTCTAATAGTTCTTTATTTCTTTGTTCAGTAACTGATTCACTTGCATAGACAATATCAGTTTCAATATCTAGATTAATATCAGCACTATCAAGAAGTTCTTCCCAGGTCTCTACAACTAACTTAAATGAATCGTATTGTACTTTACCATTAAAAATAAAAGTTATGGAATTTGGAGAAGCAAATTTATGATGAGGTAGAGAATTTTCATCCATTCCTGTTGTTAATATAAATTGTTCTTTTAATAAATTAAATACATCTTCTGGATTATATCCTTTTAAATATTTGAAGCTCATACTAGTTTTAAAAGGAGCTTTATCGAGTCCATCAAGAATCTCCTTGTATTGCTTATATTTAAATAATGTAGGATTAGTAATTGTCATATAGCAAATATCGTTTTCTTTATCGTATTTTACGCTATAATCTGCCTTTTCATATGGGCCATGTTCTGTGATTCCTATCTTTAAAAGGAACCTTCTAAATACATCTGTCATAACATCTACTACCTATTTTAAAATAAAGATATTACATCTTTTATGGATACGATTATCATGAGAATAAATAATATAGCCATACCAATTAAAGATGCAATTTGTTTTGCTTTTGCGGGCATTTCTTTTTTTGTAATTCCTTCAAATACAATAACTACAAAATGCCATCCATCAAGTCCTGGGAATGGAAGAAGATTAAACACAGCAAGGTTGACACTTATCATTCCCCAAATCAACAAGAATGTACCAAAGCCATAAGAAGCAGCTTGCGCTGATACTTGGAATACAGCAATTGGTCCTCCCACATTGTTGATACCTTCCTTGGTAAATAATGTACCAAGAGCCTTTACCATCATCACTGATGATTCTCCCACTTCCTTAAAGGAAGCGCCTATAGATTCAAAGAAATTGTAACGATATGTTGCATATCTTGCTCCCATCAAATTCCAAGCATAAACAATATCATCGCTACCAGAAGTTGAAGCAACATAAGGAGTAATATTTAAAACAATATCATCCGTTCTTCCTTCACATTTGATTGTGACCTTTTTTATATCGGAAGCACTTGTTGGAGTATAAGCATATACTTTTCCATTATATTCATATGTTCCACCAGACAAAGCTTTACTTAATGATGTATAACCATCTATTTCATCAAAATATTGAGTAGTAGGAATAGATGCATCTAATCCAGCGATAGTATATTCATATTGAACACTTATGATATTTTCGCCTTTATAACCTGCTGCTTGTAAAGGAGAAAGTTCTCCGTTTATTGAAGAAGCCACTACATGGCTAGCCTTTGTATCAACTTGTGCTGTAGTTGTAAAATATCCTAAAAATAAAAAGAAAGCTAATACTAAATTTAAAGTTACACCAGCAATCATTATAATCGCGCGTTTCCACTTTTTTATTCCACATAAAAATCTTTCAGGTGGAATATCTTTATAATTTGCAGCATCTTCAAGATTTTCTCCAGCAAGAGCACAATATCCCCCAAAAGGAATAGCTCTTAAGGAATATTCAGTCTCACCCTTTTTCTTTTTGAAAATAAGCGGACCAAATCCTATAGAAAATTCACTAACATAAACATTAAACATTTTCGCAGTTATGAAATGACCAAATTCATGAACCATGACCAAAACAACTAATGCTACAATAAAATAAATAATGTTAAGAAAATTCATTCCTACAGATTGTAAATCAATTAAAAACATTATTTAATTCTCCTTTCAATTTCTTTTTTTACTTCTTCCCTAACTTGATGATCTACATAAACTAAATCCTCTTTGCTAGGATGAGTTATTATACGATGAGAAGACATGGCTTGTTCAACAAGAGGTACGATACTTGCATAAGGTATCTTTCCATCTAAAAAAGCATAAACCGCTTCTTCGTTCGCGGCGTTTAATACGCAAGGTAAAGACCCGCCTTCTAAAATTGCTCTAAAGGCTAAACCTACAGCAGGATAACGTGCTATATCAAATTTTCTAAAATGAAGAGTAGTTAAAGCATCAATATCTAAAGTACGCGTATCAATAACTTCCTTTTTCTTTCTAAACAAGGCATAGGCTATAGGCACACGCATATCAGCAGGTCCTAGATCCGCTAAAAAGGAATTATCAACAAATTCTACCATAGAATGAATTGTAGATTCATCTTGAATAAGAATAGAGATTTTTTCTAAAGGAATATGAAATAAATGCATCGCTTCAATGACTTCAAATCCTTTATTCATCATCGTCGATGAATCAATGGTAATCTTTTTTCCCATTGACCAAGAAGGATGAGCTAGTGCATCTTCTATTCTTGCTTCTTTAATTTTCTCAATAGGCCAATCTCTAAATGGTCCTCCTGAAGCAGTAATAACAAGTCTTTTTATACTTTTTGCATCTTGTTTATCTAAGCATTTTGCTAAAGCTACATGTTCAGAATCAATTGGATAAAGTGTAGCGGATGGATGTAAATCAAGCGCTTCATTAATCAAATCTCCTCCCACTACTAGCGATTCTTTATTAGCTAAAGCAAGATCAATATCATGCTCAATAGTATATAAGGAAGGAAGAAATCCCACAAAGCCTACCAAAGCATTAACCACCATAGTTGGTTTAGCTTTTTCTATCAATGTAATTAAGCCTTCATCTTTAGCAAAAAAAGAGATATGAGGATATTCTTTTTCAAGTTTTTCCTTATCTTCTTCTTTTTGTACAGTAACTAAATTAATACTTGGAAAAGCAAGAAGTATTTCTTTTAGCCTATCAATATTTTTTCCAACTGAGATTCCTTTTACACAAAATTTTGTTGGATTCTTTTTAACTATATCTAAAGTAGAAGCACCAATACTACCAGATGCTCCAAGAATAACTAATTGTTCCATTATGAAATGCTCCAAAATGGGAAGTAACGAATAACTAGAATCATACATGTAACAAACAAGCATGTGATTAATAATGAATCGATTCTATCAAGTACTCCTCCATGTCCTGGAAGTAAATTACCAAAGTCTTTGATTTTATAATATCTTTTAATGGTTGAGAACAATAAATCTCCCAAAACCGAAATAGGAGGCATTGATAAAGAGATGATTACAATCCACCACCAGTGTGATTTATCTAAAATACCATTCAAAATAGGTGTATTACATGCATCACAAATCATAGCAAATGAAAACGTGACAATAAAAGATACAACTATTCCTCCTACAAAACCTTCCCATGTTTTTTTAGGAGAAATACGAGGATTCATCTTGTGTTTTCCAAATAAAATACCGAAGAAATAAGCACCAATATCAGAAAAGAAAGCTCCTAGTGCTACATAGAAGAACAATAAACATGTTGCTAAATGATTACTATATTCGTAATTATATCCTACAATTGAAGAAGGACATAACCTAATGAAATATATCGATTGAATACATAACGATACTAGAATTGACATCGTAGTAAGATAACAAACATCAGTGACATCAAACCTAGAATAAGACAAAGCAAATAAGAATAAAATTAATACTAATGTTGCCACACCTAAAGTTGATATTTGAATATCGGATATAAAGAAATGGCCATTATTATAAAGTGACGAAGAGTCTTGTACATATTGCTTAATAGCAATCCAGAAAATGAACGATAACGTCATTATAAATGTAAAAATATCGACAATGAGAGGAAATTTTTTACTTGCTAGTACATTGATAAATTCATAAATGGCAATCAAAGAAAATATAAATAATCCAACCACAAAAGGCCAATCACCAATGATGATTGGTGGTACAACAATAGCAACAAGTAACAAAGCAGTAATTGTTCTTTGCTTTAATGATTTTTTTGTTTCAGGAGTGATCTCATTAACTTTTATCATATCCTTGCTAATAGAAGGCGTTTTTCTTTTACGAACTTGTTCTATCTCACTAGATGGTTGATTTTCTTGAACTTGTTCTTCTTTATTTTTTTCCATAAATTACCTCCTCTTCTCTTTAATCAATTATACAATAGTGATTCATAAACTAAAACCATTAAATGAAAAAAGGCAATAAATCATAATATAAGAATGATGCTCATCGTTTCTTATATTAATATAATATAAGAATTAGATTGTTATTCTTTTTAAGATGTAGTAGCGTATCTATATTTATTTTCCCGCTATTACTACAAAAATATAGGTGTGAAAAAAAGACAAGTAACAATAATATAAAAGGTGCTAGTTGCTTCTTATTTTAAAAACATTCTTATAAGTTTATCATTATCTTTTTTATATGGTTGATAACGCATTGGTAAATCAAGAATAGTTTTCTTATCAACAATGCTCTTGTAGTGGACAAATGTATCAAATCCAGCTTTTCCATGATATGCACCAATACCAGAAGCTCCTACTCCTCCAAAAGGCATATGAGAAGTAGCTAAATGGATAATGGTATCATTAATGCATCCTCCTCCAAAGGCAACGGAACTAATAACTTTATTAATATCCTTTTTATTTTTAGAAAAGTAATAAAGAGCTAAAGGAGAATCTCCGTTATTAACATATTTAATTGCTTCATCAATATTTTTAAAAGTTATAACTGGTAATAAAGGACCAAATATTTCTTCTTGCATAATTAAAGAATCTAGCTTTGGATTATCAATGATGGTAGGTTCAATCTTTAAAGATGCTTCATCAAACTTACCTCCATAAATAATATTTTGATTTTCCATCAAAGAAACGACTTTATCAAAATGACGTTTAGAAATCATTTTTCCAAAAGCATCATTTTGTAAAGGATTATCACCATATTGTTCTTTTATTTGATGAATGATTTCTTTAACTAATTCATCTTTAATATCTTCGTGACAATATAAATAGTCAGGAGCAACACAAGTTTGTCCTGCATTTAATAGTTTTCCAAAAACAATCCTTTTTGCACTTAATTTAATTTTTGCTGTATTATCTACAATACAAGGGCTCTTTCCACCAAGTTCCAACGAGAAAGGTATCATCTTTTCCATAGCTTTTTCATATACTATCTTTCCAACTGTCTTTCCACCTGTAAAGAAAATATAATCAACCTTAGAATCTAATACCAATTGATTTTCTTCGTGACCTCCAAAAATAGTAATAACTTCGTTACAAGTAAATGTTTCATCTAGAATTTTTTTCATTACTACATTAGTATGACTAGAGTAACGACTTGGCTTAAATAATATCGTATTTCCTGCGGATAAAGCATCGACGATTGGATCAAATGATAATAAGAATGGATAATTCCAAGGACTCATCACAAGAACCGTTCCATAAGGAGAAGGGAAGCGAAAACTTTTTGAAATAGTTTGCGCTAAAGGAGTACGAACTTTCTTAGGTGAAGCATACTTTTTAATATGTTTAACCATATGAGAAATTTCATCATAAACTAATCCAACCTCGCACATATATCCTTCTGAATGTGATTTTCCTAAATCAAGGCGTAGTCCTTCTAATAATTCTTTTTCATACTTTTTGATATTTGCCTTTAGTTCAAGAAGTTTTTTCTTTCTCCATTTGTAAGATAAAGTATTACCTTGTCTAAAAAATTCTTTTTGTATTTCTAATAAATAATCTAATTCTTCTCTTGTCATTATTAATCCCCCTGAATCTTATAATACATATCAATCATTTTCTTTTTATTCCATATCACTGGAACTGGATACAAAGGATTTGCTTCCTTAAGTGCATATTTTGCCATTGAAGGAATATCCTCTTTCTTAATACAATGAAATTTTTTATCTATTCCTAAATTACTCTCTAATACGTCTAGTTTATTCATAAATACTTCATATTTCTCTTTATTTGATATACTAGAATCACCCATATTAAGATAATCATAAATACGCGCAATCTTTTTATGGATTGCTTTTCCATATTCCTTTAAAACATAAGGCAAAATAACCGCATTAGCGTATCCATGAGGTATATCATATTTTCCTCCAAGACTATGGGCAATAGCGTGCACATAACCTACATAAGATTTAGTGAACGCTCTTCCGGCTTTAAAAGACGCTTCCATCATATTTTGTAGATTTTCTTTTTTTCGCTCTTTAGCCACTTCAATATTTTCAAATATCAACTTAATCGCTTCTAATGCATCTTTTCTTGTATCTTTAGTGGTACTTCTTCCAATATATGCTTCTAAAGCGTGAGTTAAAGCATCTAAACCTGTTGTATATATAAGCCTTTCTGGTAATTTTTCAATAACTCGATAATCCAAAATAGCGTATTTAGGAATTAGAGGAAAGTCATTAATCGCGAATTTATGACGCGTTTTACTATCGATAACAACGCTTGCTAAAGTGGTTTCACTACCTGTTCCACATGTAGTAGGAATAGCAATTAATGTAGGTATTTTCTTTCTTACATGGAGTATTCCTGCTAAATCTTTTAATTCTTTATTAGGACGCGCATATCTTGCTCCAATTGCCTTAGCAGTGTCAATCACTGAACCTCCACCAAGAGCTATAAAACACGAGCAATTGTCTTTTTTAAAACAAGCTAAAGCTTCATTTATCACATCGCTAGTAGGATTAGGACAGACATTAGAAAAAATGCTATATTTAATTCCTTTTTCATACAAAGGTTTTAACACAAAATCTAATAATCCAGCATTTACAATTGCTTGATCTGTAACAATAAGAGGTTTATCTTCTTTAGTTAATATTTTTCCTATATCACCAATATCTTTATAAACTATTGGTGAACGATAAGGAAGAAGAGGAATTAATAATCTAAAGCACATTTGAAAAGTACGTGCATACAATTTATAAAATATATTCATTTTTCTTTCGAGCAATCTACATAATCTGTTAGGACAGATGAAATCTTTTCTAGTGAATCATAAAAATTTGCTCTTTCCTCCTTAGTCAACACTGATCCACAGACTTCAAATACATGGTTAGCTTTTCTTTCTACAGCTTGACCTATTTCCTTTCCTTTAGAAGTTAATATAATAAGTGCATTATATTTTTTCTTTGTATTATCATATTGGTAAGTTAATAATTCTTTTTCTTCTAATTCTTGTAAAGCACGAGATACTTGTGCTTTATCTTCTTGACATATTTTAACTAAATCTGAAGAAGTTAGATTATCTTGTTTACTTGCAAAATATAGACACATAATAGTGGTTCCCTTTAGTCCATACTCTTGCATTTCTATAGTTTTAATCTTAGAAACTAATCGATTGATTTTTAAAAAAGTCGTCGTAAATACTTGAAACCGATCCATAAGTCCTCCTTTAGTTGATATCATATTATCATCAAGATGTTGAATATTCAACTATCTTGTTGATTTTTCAACTTCTTCATTTAGACAAAAAAACACCTGCAAAAATGCAAGTGTAATTTTATTAAATTGTCATGATATCTTTTTCTTTTGCAGCGTAGACTTCATCAATCTTCTTGCAGAATTCATCTGTAACCTTTTGAATTTCGCCTTCTAAAGATTTTCTTGTATCTTCTGGAAGAGATTTATCTTTCTTTAATTCATCCATATAATCACGACGAACGTTTCTAACTGCTACTTTACCTTCTTCACAGTATTTCTTAGAAACTTTAACAAGTTCTCTTCTTCTTTCTTCTGTTAACGCTGGAACATTTAGTCTAACAAGAGCACCATCGTTAATTGGAGTTAATCCTAAATTTGAAGCATTGATTGCTGCGATAATATTCTTAATATCATTTCTATCATATGGTTTAATAACAAGTTGTCTTGCCTCAGGGATTGTAACTGAAGCGATTTGATTTAATGGAGTTGGTTCTCCATAATAATCAACCATAACGCCATCAAGTAATGCAGCAGAAGCTCTACCTGTTCTAACAGTAGCAAGGCTTCCTTTTAATGACTCAACTGATTTTTCCATTTGTTCTCTTGCAAGTAAAACTAATTCATCCATGTGTATTCTCCTTGTATATATGTAAATAAACTTATTAAGTTAGCTATAAAATTATTTTGCTAACGTCTACTTAATTATCATACTATGTTTTTAAATAATTTTAAACCCTTAAAAATAGGATAATTATTCATTAAACATTAATTTTTTGTGATTGTTGTACCGATATCTTCACCATCTAAAATTTTTCCAAAATTAGACGTGTCATTCATATTGAAAACGCGTAATTCAATATCAGTATCCATACATAATGATAATGCGGTTCTATCCATAACTGCAAGATTCTTATCAAGCATCTCTGTATATGTCATTTTAGAAATAAATTTAGCGTTTGGATTAGTGCGAGGATCATCACTATATACTCCATCTACACCATTCTTTGCCATTAAGATTGCATCACAGCCAATATCATTAGCTCTTAAAGAAGCTGTGGTATCAGTTGTAAAATATGGGTTACCCGTTCCTCCACCAAAGATAACTACTCTACCTTTTTCTAAGTGTCTAATTGCTTTTCTTCTAATGTAAGGCTCTGCAACTTGTCTTACTTCAATCGCGGTTTGAACACGTGAATCTACACCAACATTTTCTAAAGCGGATTGTAACGCTAAAGAGTTGATGATAGTTCCAAGCATTCCCATATAATCTGCGGTTGATCTTTCTACGCCTATTGATTTAGCAAGTTTTCCTCTCCAAATATTGCCTCCGCCTACTACCACAGCAACTTCAACGCCTCTATCGTGCATTGATTTAATTGCTAAAGCAACAGAGTTTAAATTACTAGCTTCAAAAATATCGCCATTTTGTTTATCCGCTAAAGCTTCACCTGATAATTTTAATAAAATTCTTTTATATTTATTTTCCATAGTTACCCCCAGTATAAGTCTTTAAAAAAGCACTCTAAAAAGAGTGCTTAATATTAGTTCATTTGTTTTGCTACTTCTTCAGCGAAGTTTTCTTCACGTTTTGCGATACCTTCACCTACTTGGTAACGAACAAATTTTGCAACAGAAATCTTATTTGATGTTAAGACTTGTTCAACCTTTTGTGAAGGATCTAATAAGTAATCTTGTTTTACTAAAACTGATTCAGCAAAAATTTTATTTACTTTTCCTTCGATGATTTTTACTAAAGCTTGTTCTGGTTTATCTTTTAGTTTTTCATCATTTTTAGCTGCTTCCATTTGAACTGCTTTTTCTTTTTCAATTGCCTCAGCAGGAATATCAGAAGTTGTAACATATTGTGGGTTGTTAGCAGCAATTTGCATTGCTAGACCTTTAGCAACTTCTGCATTAGCACCGTTTTCAACGACTAAAACAGAAATCTTGCCACCCATGTGGATATAAGAACCAAATGTTTGATCATCTGATTTTGTAACTAATTCAAATCTTCTGAAATCTAACTTTTCACCAATTTTGATGGTAGCATTTGTAAAGATGTCTTGTGTTAAAGCCTTTGCTGCTTCAATATTAGCAGGTTTAGAAGCTAATACAACGTTAGCAACTTCAAGAACTAAATTTTTGAATGCATCGCTTTTAGAAACGAAGTCTGTTTCAGAGTTAATTTCTAAAATTAATGCTTCATTACCATTAACAACAACGTGTGTTAAACCTTCAGCAGCGATACGAGAAGCTTTCTTTGCAACTTTTGCAATTCCTTTTTCTCTTAACCATTCTACTGCTTTTTCAACATCACAATCTGTTTCCATTAATGCTTTTTTGCAATCCATCATACCTGCGCCAGTACGATCTCTTAAAACTTTAATTAATTCAATAACATTTGAAGCCATTATTCTTTCTCCTTGTTTATAAATTATTCAGCTTTTGGAGCTTCTTGTTTTGGAGCTTTTGGAGCTCTTGGTTTTCTTGCTGGTTTTGCTTCAGCTTTTGGTGCTTCTACAGGAGCTTCTGTAGCTTGTTCAGGAGCAGGTGCTGCTTCTACTGGAGTTTCAGCTTTTGCTTCTTCTTGTTTTGGAGCTTCTTTCTTTTGAGCTGGTTTCTTTGAAGGTTTCTTATTTGTTGTCTTCTTAGAAGCCATTGCATCTTCTCTTTGTTTTTGTCTGATTTGTTTTAATTCTTCAGCTTTGTCAACTGAACTTAAAGCATCAACCATTGATACTTCTTCTTCAGGTTGAACTCCATAAGCGACAACTGTTTGTCCGCCTTTAGCTTCAACGACTGCATCTGCTAATAAGCTAACGATTAATTTAACTGATTTAACAGCGTCATCGTTTGCAGGAATTGCATAGTTAACTTCATCAGGATCGCAATTTGTATCGATTAAACCAAATACTGGAATATTTAATCTCTTTGCTTCTGCTACTGCGTTATGTTCGATTTTTGGATCGATAACAACGATAGCTTGTGGAAGCTTCTTCATTTGTTTGATACCTTCTAAGTTCTTTAATAATTTTGCTTTTTCTTTCTTCAATAAAGCAACTTCTTTCTTAGGCATTGTATCAAATGAGCCATTTTCTTCCATTTCTTCTAACTGATTTAAATATCTAATTCTCTTTTGAATTGTTTTGAAGTTTGTTAATGTTCCACCTAACCATCTATTGCTTACATAGAATGATCCAGAACGTAATGCTTCTTCAGTAACGATTTCTTGGCATTGTTTCTTTGTACCAACAAATAAAACTTTACCGCCATCTAAAACGATTTTCTTCATAGCTAAATAAGCTTCTTGAACTTTTTCAGCTGTCTTAACTAAATCGATAATGTAAATGCCATTTCTAGCACCATAGATGTATTTGCCCATTTTTGGGTTCCATCTTTTTGTTGGGTGACCAAAATGGACACCAGCTTCTAATAATCTTTTTGTGGATACAACTGGTTCGTTTTCATCATGGATAACTGTTTCCATAACGTTTTCAGTTGCTTCTACTACTACGTTTTCTTGTTCACTCATCTTGTGAATCCTCCTTTTTTGTTTTTTCCTCCTCCGTTTCCAAAATTGTTCCTAACATCAGCAACCTTTTGCCCATTAGACTTGAACAATCAATCCACAGAGTGTGTAGTCTTTGGTGATAATCTATAGATTATAAGATAGATATCCTCACGCAAAGCGTTAATATAATATCATGTCTTTCTCTTTCTTGCAAGAAAAAAATCATATATGACAAGATTATGCCACACTATATTATTTTCCCTCGTCTTTTTTATTATTTTTCGCTCTTGGGAAGTAATCTTTATATACTTTTTGCATTTCATCATAAGAAACATGGGTATAGACTTGAGTTGTTGAAATGGACTTATGACCTAATATTTCTTGAATGGTACGTAAATCAGCACCATTGTTTAATAAATGGGTAGCAAAAGTGTGACGGAGTTTATGGGGATGAAGGCCTAAATGAAGGCCAGTCTTCACTTCGATTTCACTTAGAATATATTCTACTCCTCTTGTGGTTAACTTCGCTCCCTTGTCATTTAAAAACAAATAAGGACTACCTTTAATATTATTCTTTTCTAAAATCTTCTTGCGACAATCATTCATATAATTTTGTAGAGCATTATAAGCTTGAAGGGAGTAAGGAACAATCCTATTTTTTCCACCTTTACCGCGCACATTGATAAATCGTTGACGCGGATTAATATCTTGTATAGTTACGGAAACTAATTCGCTAACACGAAGTCCAGAAGCATATAATAACTCTAAGATAGCTTGATCGCGACTTGCAAGATGATCTGTCCTTTTTCTATTTTCTTCAAAGAGAATTAATAAGTCTTTATAATAAACAAAATCAGGAAGATTTTTATCTTGTCGCGGTGTTGAAACTATTTCAAATGGGTTTTGTTCCACCTCATTAGTCCTTACTAAAAAATCATAAAACTTTCTTAAAGCGATAATTCTTCTTGCATTGCTTCTTTTAGAAATACCAGAAGTTGTTTCATCCATTAAAAAATTTCTTATCACCCTACTATCAACATTCTTTAAAGAATAGTGTTCATTATCAATATAGGCGATAAATTTTTCAATATCAGAGCGATATGATTCTATCGTATTAGTGGAATAATGTTTAACCTTATCTAGATAATCTAGGTACGCAGCTAGTTCATCAATCATAAATTTTCCTTAATCCATTCCTTTAAAGATGTCAAGGAACGATCTGCAACCATCATTTTATCTTTCAAAACATTAAACATAATTCCAAAATTAGCATTCATTGGAGCAAAGTTTTTAATTTTTGCATTGCAAATATAGTTTATTAAAGACCCCATCATCGAGCAATCAGGTACTCGAGTAAATTCTTTTCCTTGTAATTTTAAGTCTAAGTATATTGCACATAATAAACCCGACATCGCGGATTCAACATACCCTTCTACACCACATAATTGACCAACCACATAGACATTATTATGTCCCTTTAAAGAAAAGTCCTTGTTTAAATATTTAGGGGCGCAGATAAATGTATTTCGATGCATTAAGCCGTAGCGGACAAATTCGGCATTAGCAAGTCCTGGAATAAGGTGAAAAATCCTTTTTTGTTCTTTAAATGTCAAATTTGTTTGGAAACCCACTAGATTATATAAAGTACCTTCTTCATTATCTTGTCTCAATTGTAAAACGGCATAAGGAGTTACACCGTTCTTTTCTAGTCCCTTTGGTTTTAAAGGCCCAAAACGTAAAGTCTTCTCGCCTCTTTTTGCCATCACTTCTATTGGCATACATCCTTCAAATACTTTATCAAATTCATGAAGTTTAGCAATTTCTCCATTAATTAGTTCATTATAGAATAGTTCGTATTCTTCTTTAGTAAATGGACAATTAATGTAGGAATCATCCCCTTGTTCATAACGAGATTTTTTATAAGCGATATTCATATCGATAGATTCTTTAGTAACAATAGGCGCGGCAGCATCAAAAAAGAAAAGGAACTCTTCTCCTAGCATATTTTGCAAAGTTTGACTTAATGAAGGGCTAGTTAAAGGCCCTGTAGCGATAATATTAATTCCTTCTTTTAGTTCCTTCACTTCTTCATAATGAATTACAATATTTTCTTGTTCTTTGATTTTACTTGTAATGTAAGAAGAAAAGATATTTCTATCAACAGAAAGAGCATTACCACTTGGAACCGAAGAAACAGAACTTGCTTCCATCATGATTGAGCCAAATAGTTTCATTTCCTCTTTTAAAAGGCCACAAGCGTTATCTAGATTTTTACTTTTTAAAGAATTAGAACAAACTAGTTCAGCAAAATCAGAACTGTGATGAGCAGGAGATTTTACTAATGGCTTTTGTTCGTATAAATGAACTTTATATCCTCTTTTTGCTAAATACAAAGCGCACTCACATCCTGCAAGACCTGCACCAATAACATTAATAATATTTTTTTCCATAATTACCTCGTCACTATTACTATAGCAAAAAATGACTACGTAGTGTAGCCATTATTTTTCAACACTTTCTATATGTTTACAACGTGGGAAAGCAGAACATCCTAAGAAATCACTCTTACCATTTTTACCTTTTCTTAAAAGTAAAGGTGCACCACATTTTGGACATTTCTTATCAGTGACAAGCGGTTCTTCCTTAACATCATTTTCTTGTCCTTTAATATAATGGCAAGTAGGATAACCAGAACAAGCATAGAAATCACCTTTTTTAGAATGACGTTTGACAAGTGGTTTTCCACATTTTGGACAATTCTCGCCTTCTAAATATTCCACTTTCTTTTCTTCTTTTGGTTTTACATATTTACATTCTGGATAGGATGAACAAGCGATAAATTCACCAAACTTAGATTTTTTAAATACGAGTGGTTTTCCACATTTTGGACAAGTTTCTCCCGTTTCTTTTGGTAAAGCCTTATCCATTTGCACAAGAGCTTTTTCATAATACTCTTCAAATGTATCATAAAAAGAATGAAGAAGATTTAAACGTGAATTATTACCTTCAACAATTTCATCTAATGATTCTTCCATATTCGCAGTATATGTAACATCCATAAATGGAGCAAAGAATTGTTGTAATTTATCAACTGTCTCAATACCTTGTTCTGTTGGAGTGATGATTCCCTTTGCTTGAGAGATATATTTTCTATCATATAAAGTTGATATTGTTGAAGCATATGTAGAAGGTCTTCCTATTCCTAATTCTTGCATCATTTTGACAAGTTTTGCTTCCGAATAACGAGGAGGAGCTTGTGTGAAATGTTGCTCTTTAGTTAATGAAGTTGCCTCAAGCATTTGTCCTTCTTCTAATTTAGGTAAAGCCTTTGAGTCATTTGGTTTATCGCTGCTTTCATATATTTTTGAATAACCTGGGAATTGATTAACAACACCATCGCATTTAAAAATATATCCGTTACCATCAAGTTTAACCGCTGTAACTTCATCTACTTTTTCGCTCATTAAAGACGCTATTGCCCTTTTATATATCAAACTATAAAGAGAATATTGATCTGGAGTTAAATATTCTTTGATAGCTTTTGGTTCATAATCAAGAGAGGTAGGTCTAATCGCTTCGTGAGCATCTTGCACTAAACCTTTATTTTGTTTCGTACTAGCCCTACCAACATATTCTTTACCATATTTTTTTTCAATAAAGGAAGAAGCATTATTAACAAATTCAGGAGAAAGACGTGTAGAATCAGTTCTCATATAGGTAATTAAACCAACTTGTTCGCTTCCAATTTTTAAACCTTCATAAAGTTTTTGTGCGACGGCTGCTGTCTTCTTGGTAGAAAAATGGCATTTAGCGAAAGCTTCTTGTTGTAAAGTAGAAGTTGTAAAAGGTGGCTTAGATTCTGTTCTTCTAATTTTCTTATTGACTTCTTTAACTTTAAAGGTAGAAGGAAGCTTTGATAATATTTCATCTGCCTCTTGTTCATTTTTTATGACTTCATGTTCAAGCTTTGCTTCAATTTTGTTATCGAATAAACCTTGAATAGTCCAATATTCACTTGGAATGAATGCGGAGATTTCTTTTTCCCTTTCAGTAATTAATTTCAATACTACTGATTGAACTCTTCCAGCTGATAAAGAACCTATCTTTCTTTTTAATAAAGTAGAAAGTTTAAATCCCATAATACGATCGATAATTCTTCTTGTCTCTTGTGATTCCACTAAAGACATATCAATAACGCGAGGATTTTCTAATGCCCTTAATACAGCAGGTTTAGTAATTTCGTGAAATTCCATTCTCTTAGTTGTTTTTGGATCTAGATGTAAAAGTTCTGCTAGATGCCAAGAAATAGCTTCTCCTTCTCTATCAGGGTCGGTTGCAAGTAAAACCTCATCTGCCTCTTTAGCGTTTTTTATAAGTTCACGAATTATTTTTGCTTTATCTTTTGAATTGACGTACGTTGGCTTAAAATCATTTTCCACATCGATTCCAAGCCCTCCTTTACCGGAAGTAGATAAATCTCTTATATGACCACACGATGCAACAACATTAAAATTAGGCCCAAGGTACTTCTTAATTGTTTGACATTTTGTTGGTGATTCTACTATAACAAGTTTCATTATTTTTCCTCCCCAAGACTAATCTATTATTAAAAAATACAACTCAAAAGTCAAATGTTTTTAAAGCACTTTTTTTCTCAAAATCCCTTTATTATTTTATTAATAATATAATAATAAGATTTTTTCACTTTTTTTCTAAAAGTTCCTTTCCATCAAATAGAGGAGTAGCCCCTTGAGCGATTAATTCATTACAAAACGACTCTTCAAAAATGGAAGTTGGTACCGCATAAATCTCTTTTCCTTGCTCTAAACCGATATTGACCGTTATCTGGGTTCCGCTTCTTCTTTTGGCTTCTACGACAACGATTTTATGACTAAGTCCAGCGATAATACGATTCCTTTTTGGAAAAGAAGAAGGAGGACAAATCGATAATGGGTACTCACTTATTATTAGCCCTTCTTGACTAATTCTTTCATATAAATATACATTTTCTTTTGGATAAACCATATCAATTCCAGTACCAAGAACCGCGATTGTTTTAATATGATTATCTAAAGAGGCTTGATGAGAAATACCATCTATTCCCTTAGCAAGTCCAGAAACGATAATAACATTTTCTCCCTTAATATCACCTATAAGTTTCTTAGTCACTGCCTCCCCATAAGAAGAAGCATCTCGACTTCCAATAAATGATATGTATAATGCATCCTCATTAAGAAGTGATTTATCACCTTTATAATATAAAACAAAAGGAGGACGATAAATATTCTTTAATACTGAAGGATAATCTTCATCTAATATAGTTATATAATTATTACCAACTTTTTTCACTATATCATCAATTTCCTTTTCGTCAACATTCTCTTTATTTTGTAAAGCGGTAAATATACCTTGCCAGTCCCCTTTATATTTATAAGAAAAATATAATAAAATATCTCTAACCTTAAACATAAAAACCTCCCTAATTATTAATTTAGGAGGTTTGAATATATATACTAAAATAATTGTATTTTTTGATATTTAAATTTAGCAACTGGCCTATATGAATAGCGATACTCACTTTCAATGGGACCAAGTTTTTCTAAAATTTCTAAATGTTCCTTAGTAGGATAACCTTTATGTTTAGCAAAATGATATTCTGGGTATTTTTTATCTAGTTCCTCCATAATATCATCCCTTGTTACTTTAGCAAGTATTGACGCTGCAGCAATAGACATAGCGCGAGCATCACCTTTAACTAAATTCTCTTGAGGAATATCGTTAAACTCTAATAATGGCATGCAATCTGTCAGAATGTAATCTGGTTTTATTTTCATTCTTTTAATCGCTTCGCTCATTCCTTTTCTAGAAGCCTCATAGATATTGATTTGATCTATTTCTTGTGGAGAAATACTAACAATAGCATAATCGATTGCAACTTTTTTAATTTCTTCAAACAGTATTCTTCTTTTTTTATCAGTCAGTTTTTTCGAATCATTTATCATCTCATTTTGATAAGAAGGAGGAAGAATACAAGCGGCGCATACAACTGGTCCACATAGTGGTCCTCTTCCTGCTTCATCGCATCCAACCACTAAAGAATAGCCTTGTTCATAAATACTTTTTTCGTAATCTAACATAATTCATCAATGATTGTTTTAACAATCAGCCCTTCTTTAAATTCTTTTAAAAGTAAAGCTTCACCTTTAGAATAATCGAATTCTCCTTGGCGAAGTAGTAGTCCTCTTCGTCTACAAACTCCCTCAACAATTTTTCTTTCATCTAACAAATCTTCTTCTTTTAAATCGTATCTTTCTTTTAATTCTGGAAGATGATTTTTCATCAAGAATTCTAAAAGATAAGATAGTAATTCGCTTAGTGGAATATTTTGTTCTTTCATAGATCCAATAAGAGCTAAATGAATCGCTATTTCTTTATCCTCATAATGAGGAGGCAAAATACCTGGTGTATCTAATAATTCTAAAGTTTTATCCACCTTAATCCATTGTTGAGAACGAGTATGGCCAGGGGTATTAGCAGTCGATGCTGAGCCTCTTTTTGAAAGGCGGTTAATCAAAGTTGATTTACCAACATTAGGAATACCAATTACCATAGCTCTTATCGCTTGAGGTTTCATTCCTTTTCTAAGGTTACGCTCAATTTTATCTTTTCCCGCTTCCACAATTGCTTTTAGTATTTTATTTATATCGCTATTGTTATTTAAATCTGCCTCAACAGGAATATAATTATTTTCTTTATAATACTGTTTCCATTTTTCTAATTTACTTATATCACATAAGTCTTTTTTAGACATAACAATAATTCTTTTTTTAGTGTTAGTAATATTTTCAAGAAAAGGATTTTTTGAGCTTCTTGGTGCACGAGAATCAACAATTTCTACGATAACATCAATTAATTTTAGTCTCTCTTGAATTTCCCTCATCGCCTTTTGCATATGTCCTGGAAACCAATGTATTCCTTTTTGTTGCATATTACTTCACTCCCTTCTTTTATATAATTATACCATTTAAATGATCAATTTCATGTTGGATAATTTGACAAGTAAAACCTGAATATGTTCGTTGTATTTTCTTGAAATCAGAATTAAAGAATTCCACTTGAATTTTTTTATATCTTTTCGCTTTTCTTAATCCATTTAAAGATAAACATCCTTCTTCAACAAAATATGGTTCACCAAAAGTTTTAATAATGACAGGATTATACATGATTTCTTTTTTTCCTTCATTTAAAAATACAATAATTCTTTTAGAAAAAGAAATCATATTTGCCGCCATACCAACGCATTTATCTTTATGATATTCTAATGTATCTAGTAAATCTTGGCCGATATTTACATCATTTTTTGAAGCTTCTTCACTTACTATAGCAAGAAATTTTTCATCTTTACAAATTTTTCTTATCATAGTTCTTCCTTAATTATTTTGAAGCATCTTGTTTTAATATATCTTTATAGCAATCAGGGCGACGATCTCTAAAGATACCCCAATCTCTTCTCTTTTTATTAATTTCGTCAAGATCAAATTCGCATACAATAACCCCTTCTTCGGTCTTGTTTAACGTTTTAAGTTTAGTACCTTCTTCATTTGCAATAAAAGAGGATCCATAGAAAGTCATAGAAGAATCACCATCTACTTCTTTTCCTACACGATTTGAAGCAACAACGGGAATAATATTTGCCGCGGCATGGCCACACATGACATTTTGCCAATGAGTAGAAGAATCTATAGGTAATACAGGTTCACTTCCAATCGCGGTTGGGAAAAGAAGAATTTCCGCACCTTTTAGAGTTAAGATACGCGCTGTTTCACAAAACCATTGATCCCAACAAATACCTATTCCTATCTTTCCATACATTGATGAAAACACTTTAAATCCAGTATCTCCAGGAGTGAAATAAAATTTTTCTTCATAACATTCACCAGTAGGAATATGAGTTTTTCTATATAAGCCTAAATCTTTTCCATCAGCATCGATAACAACGATAGAATTATAATAAGCGACACCACATTTTTCAAAAAAAGAAATTGGTAAAACGACATGTTCTTCTTTTGCTAAAGCAACAAAGCCTTTATACATATCACTCTCATATATATTTTCAATAGCTAAATCAAAGTATTCATATTTTTCTTTTTGACAAAAATATGGTGCTTGAAACAATTCTTGTAAAAGAATGATGTTTGCTCCCATAGAAGCTGCTTCCTTTACTTTTTGATGTGCTTTTTCAATGTTTTCCTTTAAGTTCCAAGTTAATGCCATTTGTGTAGCGGCAACTTTAACCTTTCTCATATTAGATTTCCTCCTTTGGTATTTGCATTGTTACGCAATGAATATTTCCTCCTCCAAGAAGTATTTCTCGAGAAGAAAGTTGATATACATCTTTTTCTTTGTAAAAATCTTTTAATATTTGATATGCTTTTTCATCCAGAGGATGATTGAATTTAGGAACGATAACAAATCTATCGCTTTGATAAAAATTGATATAGGAAGCAGCAAGACGATTACCTTCTTTTCTTTCAACCCCATCTAATAGAACTAAGCCACTTGCTTCTTCTTTGTTCATCACTAAATTAATAGGAGTATCTATTTCAACAATCTCTAATTTTCTTCCTTTTGCATCTACTTGATTTAACAAATATTCTTTGTCTTCTTGATAAAGTTGATATTGGATATCATCTCTTTGTGAACAAGATGCTAAAGCAATAACACCTGGTTTTAAAAAGCAAGCGACGTTATCAACATGTTCATTAGTTTCATCATTGTAGATACCTCGTGGTAACCATAATACTTTTTTTATTCCTAAATATTTTTTTAGTTTTTCTTCTATTTCTTCTTTAGTTAAAGAAGAATTTCTTCCCTTTGATAATAAGCAAGCTTCTGTGGTAAGAAGAGTTCCTTCGCCATCAGTATGAATTGATCCCCCTTCAAGAATAAAATCTTTAATCTTAATATAATCATCATCTAGACTAATGGCGATATTCTCTCCTAATTTATTATCATTTTCATAATCTTCATAAAGACCATCTATTTTTCCTCCCCAAGCATTGAATCCAAAATCAAGGGCTAAATTTTTATGGTCCTTTTGCAAATAAATAAGTGTATTGTCTCTAGCCCAAGAATCATTGTAAGGAATAAATAGAATTTTAACGTTTTCCATTTCAAAACGAGAATACTTTTCTTTAGAAATGGAAGGATCAACAATTAAAAATACCTTTTCATATTTAGAAATGATTTTTACTAGATTATAGAAATTCTCTAATGCAGGAAGGGCATCTTCTCTCCATGTATCTTGGCGATATGGAAGAGCAACGATAGTCCCTTTATGAGGGTTTCCTTCAAAAGGAAAAGTATAGCCTTCGAATATATTATCTTTTAATTTTAATAGACTCATAATATTCCTCCAAATCCTTTTTATGTTTTTCGTATAAATCCCACGTTTCAAAATCGATTACCGATACATCATTTTCATAATCTGATAGAACAGTGGCATTAGTTTTTTTATATTGTTTGATACGATTAATAATATCCTTGGTAAAGACTTCCCCCGGTATAATCAAAGGAATTCCTGGAGGATAAATCATTATCGATTCTTTGGAAATCAGATTTTCAGCTTCTAAAAGAGGAACAACTTTTAAAGGTGCATGATAAGCAGTACGAGGACGAACAATCCCTTTTGGAAACGGATTATCATAATGATATTTTGGATATTTAACATTACCTAAATAATGTTTTGAAGCAATATCTTTTAAAGCAGTAATTAGCGAATCAATATGTTCTTTTTTGGAGCCAATAGCCACAATAGCTAGGACGACATAGGTTTCCGCTAATTCCATTTGTACTCCATATTCATCTTTTAAGATTTTGTATAAAGTGAAACCATCAATATCTAAATTATCTAATTCAATAACAAGCTTAGTTTCATCGTAATCATAAGCTCCTAAAGAAACAAAATATTCTTTACCACGAGCTTTAAATCCTTCAATCTTATTAATCTCGTTAAAAGCATATTTAGTAAGATTTATTGCTCGTATTAAACTTTCTTGACCATTTAGCGCCATATATTTTCTGGCCGCATCTAAAGAAGCAATTAATAATGTGGAAGGAGAAGTAGTATTAATCAAAGCAAAGGCTTTTGATATTTCATAATGAGAAATTCTATTTCCTTTCCTTAACAAAACGCTAGATTGAGTTAATGATCCACCCGTCTTATGAAAAGATACTGCCGATAAATCACATCCCGCCTCCATAGCGCTCATTGGTCCATATTCATTAAAGCCAAAATGACAGCCATGAGCTTCATCAGCAAGAACTAAAATATCTTTTTCATGCGCATAATCTACTAATTCCTTTAAATTAAGTGTGGCACCAAAATAGGTAGGATTAATCACAAAAATAGCTCTAGCATCAGGGTTATCATCAATCGCTTTCTTATAATCTTCAATAAGAGGCTGATTAGCAATTTCTAAATTATAATCATATTCTGGAGTAATAAATATAGGAGTGGCTCCAGAAAGAACTAATCCATTGATACATGATTTATGGCAATTACGAGGAACAATTATCTTTTGATGGGCTGAACATGTTGCTAAAATCATCGCCATAATTCCCGCGGAAGTACCATTTATCAAAAAGAATGATTCATCAGCCTTAAAAGCTTTTGCCATCAATTCTTGTGCTTTACATATTACACCATGGGGATGATTTAAATTATCTAAGCCTCTTGGAGCATTTACATCACATTTATATGTCATTTCACCGACAAAATCTTTAAAATCATTAGGAACATTTCCCATGTGATGACCAGGTACATCAAAAGGTGACACATTTTCACTAACATACTTTTTAAGTGCGTCTAAGTAAGGTGTTTCTTCTTGTTCATTTCTAATTTTATTTTCCATCTATAACTCCTATGGAAATATTTACTCGTACTTCTACGTCTAGATACTTCTAAATACAAGTGTATTATATTAAAAAACATATAGTATTACTATATTTTTTTTATAAAGATAAATCATATAAAAAAGAATCACTAAACGCATAAACAATTAATGATTCTTCCAAAATTTTATTTTCCAGATATAGCTAGTGATTTAACATAAACTGAAGGACATTTAACTCCGCCTAATGAAATCTCACTATCATTACCTAAGGCAATAATTTGATTGAACATTTCAAATAAATTACCACCGATTGTAATAAGTCTAACTGCAGAAGTTAACTTTCCTCCTTCAATCATTCTACCAGATGCTTGCAATGAGAAGTTACCAGAAATTGGATTGATACCAGCGTGTAATCCTTGAACATCATTGATTAATATTCCTTCTTTTACTTGTGCGTAAAGATCTTCAGCACTCTTTTTGCCATCCTTTACTTCAAGTAAAGTAGTAGAGATATCAACCGCTCCTAGAGGGCTTCCTTTAAAGCCGTTACCTGTAGTTTGTGTACCAGCCTTTTTAGCGTATTCTAAATTGTAAATGAAAGTTTTTAATATGCCTTTTTCAACAATTGATTTCTTATATGTAGCTACACCTTCATCATCAAAGCTTCTAAAGTAAGCAAGATTATCTTTATAATGAGGATTCTCAATTAAAGTAAACTTATTAGATGCAACTGGTTGATTTAGTTTATCTTTAAACATGCTTCTTCCTTCAACGACATTTTGTCCATTGATGGAATTCATAAAGATATTTACTAAAGAAGCAAAGACATTTGGAGCAAGCACTGTCTTATATTTCTTAGATTTAGCCTGTTCACCATTTAATTTATCAGTTGCTGTCTTTACCGCTTTAGCGCATACTTTATCAACATCAATACGGGCAAAATCATCAACAATATCAAAGGCAAACGCTGTTTGAACATCATCGTTTTCTTTAGCAACAACACCAGCAAAGAAGACACCTTCAGCGTTATTAATTTTAAGTTTTAATCCCTTAGAATTAATAATTAATCTTTCTGACAATTCTTCTTCATAGGAAACGCCTTCAACTTCTGTAATACGAGGATCTAATTTAAACAATTTTTCTTCTGCATCTAAACATAATTTAATTTTTTCAGAAGCAGGAGTATTTTTAAATGAATCACTAGCTCGAGGCGCACGAACATATTTTGGTGATCCTTCAAAAATAAACACTTCTTTTTTATCTTCGATATTAGATGCATTCTTTACAATTAGATCTAACACAGATTCTATATTTTGAAGATCTTCAGTAAATGCCATTCCCATTTTGCCGTTAACAATACCACGAGCAGATAAAACTTCATCATTAGCAACAGAATATCTTTCTACTTTCTTATGAAATACTTCAATAGACAATTTTTTCTTAGATGAAATATATAATTCTAAATCAGAAATGCCTTTTTCCTTTGCAAGAACGAATAATTTTTTGTAATTCATTATTTGCTACCTCCTGTACCACCAACTGTCATACGTGAAACTCTAATTGTAGGTTGACCTACATCGGCTGGAATTGAGCCTGATGAAGCTCCACACATGCCTTGTTCTCTACGTAAATTAGAAGCTATCATATCGATATTGAATAACACAGAAGCGCCATTACCAATCAAAGTAGCTCCTCTTACTGGTTTAGTAATTTTTCCATCTTCAATTAAATAACCTTCATTAACTGCGAAATTGAAATCACCAGTAGTAGGATTTACTGAGCCTCCTCCTAAGGATGCAGCGTATAGACCGTATTTTGTACTTGCAATAATTTCTTCTTTTGTTGATGTTCCATTACCAATAAAAGTATTAGACATACGAGAAGTAGGTTCAAATTTATATGATTCTCTTCTACAAGCACCATTTCCTTTTTCACCCATTGCTCTTCCGTTAAAATTATCAACTAAATAAGAAGTTAAAACACCATTTTTAATCAATTGATTGCATTGAGTTTTGTTACCTTCATCATCAAAATTAGAAGAGCCCCATGCTCCATCAATTGTTCCATCATCATAAGCATTTAAAATATCTGAACCGACTTTTGTTCCCTTTTTACCAGAGAATACTGATAAGTTTTTAGATACTGAAGATGCTTCAAGTCCATGGCCACATGCTTCGTGGAAAATAACTCCCCCAAAGCCATTGTCAATTACTACTGTCATTTCTCCTGAAGGACAATCTTGTGCATCAAGCATTACTAAAGCAGTCTTTGCTTCTTTAACCGCTAGAGCCTTAACATCGATATCATCGGTAAAGAAATCAAATCCTTTTTGAGCTCCTGGGCCTACCGAATTAACTTGCATTTTTTGTCCATCGGAAGCGATACAAGAAATAAATGCTCTTCCTCTTAGACGTCTATCTTTACAGATTTTGCCATCAGTATTATAAATTTCCACATGTTGATCGGTTATCAAATATCTAATATCGACTTTTACAATCTTTTCATCTACTTCTTTCGCTGCTTTATACGCCTCTTTTAGTAGATCTAATTGTTTATTGATATTCACAGATGAATATTCAACTTTTGGATTATTTAATCCTTGTCCTTTTTGAACTTTAAGTGGTTGTACTTCGTGTTCTTTTTCTCCTTCAAAGCTATCTTTTAATGAAGACGCTAAATTCATTAATGAATTAAATGAAGTATCATTTGTGTATCCATATACACATTTATCTTTCTTAAAAATTCTTATACCACATCCATGAACTGTTCCTGAATTTATAGAGGATACTTCCCCATTATTTAAAAGATATGTTTCTTTTTTGGTATCTTCAAAGAACAATTCACCATAATCTCCACCTGTAGATAAAGTATTTTCTAAGATTTCTTTAATTTTATTTTTACTAATCATAAACTACCTTTTCACGTTTAATAAAATGTGTTCCTTTCTGAAGAAATTATAATATCTTCTTTATCAGTTGACTATTTATTTATTATTTTTATTATATTTATGGATGTTTTTATATAAATGTTTGCTTAGGACAATACAAAAATACATTTTTATTAAAGATAAAAAAACTCCTTCTTGTATCAATTTACAAGAATGAGAGTTTCTTCTTTTAAAAGAAGAGAAAATCCTACAAAAATGAAATGTCTTTTTTCTCTAAATAAATCTTATTGTCCTTTGCGTATATTACGTTAACTACGCAATTTGAAGGAACACCATTTTGCCAAAATGAAGAAGGATCATCATATAAAAAATTTAGCATGGCTCTTGTGGCAAATCCATGAGTAACTACTAGATAATTATTATCATCATTTATTGAGGCTAATTCTTTAATAAAACTTTGCGTTCTTTCCATCACTTGGTATGTAGTTTCCCCTCCTTTCGTGGCACCATCACCTTGTAAAGGATCTTTAAAGAATTTCTTTATATCTTCATTATCTATTTCACCATTTGGTTTCTTATATACTTGTCCTTCATATTCTCCAAAATTAATTTCTTTGATACGATTCTCCAGCCTTATTGGAGTTGTTAAGTTTCCACTTGCTTCTAGAATTATCTTTGTAGTTTCCTTTGCACGAATTAAAGGAGACGAAAAAGCTTTTTTAAAGATAATGCCTTTAAGTCCTTCTCCAGTTTTACGAGCTTCTTCCTTTCCTTTTTCATTCAAAGATACATCTAACCATCCTTGTAATACACCTTTATAGTTCAACAACGTTTCTCCATGACGAATAACATAAATACGCATAATACATCACCTACATAGAAAATAGAATAAATAGATTAATTAATTTTATCAAGATTTTACAATAAAAAGTTGAACTTTTTCTGTCAAATTTAATTTTGTAATTCTATTAGAATAAACCTTCTTTAAAAGATTTGTGTATCTTTATAAAATCCACTTAGTATATAAATTACCCATTCGCTTATGTTAACAGCGTGATCAGCAATTCTTTCAATGTATTTAACAATCAAAGTAGTGTAAACAGTGAAACGGCTATTATAAATTCCTTTTTCGTTTCCTTCAATTATTATTTCCAAGCATTTGCTATATAAATCATCAACAGTATCATCTTGTTTAATAACTTCATTTGCTAAGTTAATATCTCTATTTACAAAGCTTATTATACTATCATCCACCATCTTTAAAACTATTTCTAAAACTTGATCTAGTTCTTTAATGTGATGATGCTCTTCATCTTTTAGCTTTGTTGCAAAGTCACGGATATCTTCTGCATGATCGCCTAGTCTTTCTACATCACCTACACATTGTAAAATACCTGTTACCATACGTAAATCACGAGAATAAGGTCTTTCTCTTAACATAATAGTTAGACATGTTTCTTCAATTAATCTTTCGTGTAGATCCACTAGATCATCATTAATCAAATCTAGTTTATTCTCATCATAATGTTGATAAATGGAAAATGCATTTTTCAAATTTTCTTCAACTTGCTCCGCCATTTTGACGATCATTTGTATAACATTATCTAATTCTTTTTCTAATTTCATATTATCCAAACCTTCCTGTTATATAATCTTCTGTTTTCTTTTGTTGAGGATTCTTAAATAGATCTTCGGTAAGACTATATTCGACAATTTCACCTAGCATAAAAAATGCAGTATAGTCAGAAATTCGTGCTGCTTGTTGCATATTATGAGTGACAATAATAATGGTGAATTCGTCTTTTAAAGAATCGATTAACTCTTCGATTTTTAAAGTGGCGATAGGGTCTAGTGCACTAGTTGGTTCATCCATCAAGATAACATCAGGGTGCATGGCAATAGCGCGAGCGATGCAAAGACGTTGTTGTTGACCACCTGATAAAGAAAGTGCTGAATCTTTTAATCTATCTTTCACTTCTTCGTATAAGGCAGCCTTTTTAAGCGAATCAACAACAGTATCATGCAGTATCTTTTTATTTCTAATTCCTTGACATCTTAAACCATAAGCCACATTTTCAAAAATTGACATTGGAAAAGGATTAGGATTTTGAAATACCATACCAACATTAGTACGTAGCACCATTGGGTTCATTTGATTAATATCTTTATCGTCATACAAAATAGTACCTGTTATATGACAATTTTCAATCAGATCATTCATTCTATTTAAACATCTTAGAAGTGTTGATTTTCCACATCCAGAAGGGCCGATGAAAGCAGTAACTTTATTTTTATATAAATCGATATTGATATTTTTTAAAACGTGTTTTTCACCATAACTCAAATCTAAATTATTAATTTTAAACGCTTCTTTCATTTTTTCACCTCATACTTTTTAAATTTCAAACTTACAAGTTTCACAAGGATATTTAACATTAGAACTATCACTAAAATAATTATAGAAATAGCGCATGCTAGTCCAAAATTAGGATTTTCATCAGCCATAACACTCCAAATATGAACCGCTAGAGTAGTGGCTGGTTGCAGTATTCCCACATTATCTTGTATCGCCGTACCCATAGCAAAGATCAATGCCGCACTTTCTCCAATAATTCTACCAATACAAAGAATTATCGAGGTTAAAATTCCAGGAAGTGCATTAGGAAGAATAACCTTAAATGCGGTTTGAGTTAATGAGGCGCCAAGAGCTAAAGAAGCACTTTGATATGTTTTTGGAATAGCATTAATTCTTTCTTCTGTTGTTCTTATTACTGTTGGAAGGAGCATGATTGATAAAGTGAAGGCACCCGCTAGAACACTTGCTCCATTAGAAGAAGATATTTTACTGACAAAAGGAATAAAAACTATTAAAGAAATTAATCCAAAAATAATAGATGGAATCCCTCCTATCATATCGATCAAACTTCTTAATAAAGAAGTGAACTTATTATCTTTTGCATATAATGATAAATAAATTGCAGATATTACTCCTATTGGTATTACTATTAGAAGCGTTAATCCTACTAACATAAGCGTGGCAAGAAGAGAACCTCTAATTCCTCCACCCATATCTACATAATAGAACTCATTAATGTAATTCCCCGAATCTAATACTTCAATCATACCGCTTGCTTTAGAGGATGTAGTGGCTACTTTAATACCACTTTCTCCTTTAACTTGAATTCTTTTAATTTGTTGGCCAACCTTTATTTTTAAAGTTTTACCATCTACACTTTTTGCACTGTTAAAAGGTGATTTTTCATCGACATAAACTATTTCAACTGCGTCTTTTTTTTCTAAATCCTTGCTATCTTTTATACCTATTCCATATTTATATGAATAATAAACTCCCTCTTTCTCTTCAATAGAGGAAAAGTCTTCACCATTAGCCTCAACTATAGCAAAATATGGTGTTTCATAGTACGAAGAGGTTAACATTTTAAACGATAAAGTCTTAGACCCATTTATAAAAACAAACAAAATAATAGCGAGCAAGACTATAAGAGAGATTGAAGCAGAAAGATACGTGCTTCCATTAGCTAGCAGATCTTTTATTTTTCTTTTTGTTTCCATCATTATTACCTATCCTGTTCTTAATTAAATTTAGTGATAAATTCGTTACAATTATTATGACTATTAATAGTAAGCCAATAGAAAAACGAATATCATAATCCATGCCAGAACTTTCATGTATTCCTTGAAGCATGGTAGAAGTTAATGTCCGCGTAATATCAAAGGGGTTAAACGATATTCCAGAGCCGCTATTCCCACACACCATGGTTATTGCTGTTGCTTCTCCTAAGGCTCTACCAATTCCAAGAATTATACCGGAAAATATTCCTGACTTTGCGCCTATTAAGACAACTTTAAAATTAGTTTGTGTTGGTGAAGCACCTAGAGCTAATGAACCTAAAATAAGGCTATTATTAACGGAAGAAATCGATGTTATAGCAATCGTTGTAATCGTTGGTAATATCATAATTGAAAGAACTAAAACTGTTGCAAGAAGTGATATTCCTCCTGCTGTTTGAATTCCAAAAATAGACCCAAGTCCATCTACAATTTTAGTAAGAACTCCTAGTCCAAATAAACCATAAATTATTGAAGGAATACCGGATAATAACTCAATAACAATGCTGAGTATCATAGATAATTTCTTAGGTGCTATACGTACTACAAATAATGCGGTTAAAACAGAAAGAGGGACAGAAATAAGAAGGGAGAGTATAACTACAATAAGTGTATTAATTACAATATATCCTGCCCCATAAATATTAGGACTTTTAAACCAAGTTCCTCCAAAAATAAACTTAAAGAAATTTACACTTTTAAGCCCAACTGATGTTTCATATTTTTTAAAAAAAGGAGTTATACCTTTAATAAAAATAAATAGCGCAATAAAAACAACGCATAAAGAGCAAAAAACGCAAATAGATAAAAATGCGTATTTAACCATTTTATCTATCAGTGTTTTATGTTCTATTCTTTTTAATTTATTATCTTTTTCCATAAATAGATAAGTAGTCTAGACTACTTTACCTCATCCCATTTAGTAATTGCGCCAGTATAAATATCTCTTAAATTTGCTGCACTTACTTTAGAAATATTATTTTTATTATTAACAACAGCGACGATAGCATCGATGCACATTTTTCCTTTTAATTTTTCATCAAGTGCTTCTTCTGTTTTAAATTCTCTAGAGAGGAATGCTAGATCACAATAATTAGCTCCATCTTTTTCACTACCATTAGTACGTTTATATGAATCTGAAGAACCAGTTGGATTGTAATTATATTTAAATCCTCCACACTTTGATGAAAACTCAAGTAGCAAAGCAGAAACGATAGATTTTACTGATGTAGAGCCACCTACGCTGATAGTAATTGAAGAATTATCCTTAGAAGTTACTGCATAACTTGCTTTTAATTCTTCCCATGATTTGTCTTGGGAATATGTTTCTAATATGCCACCTTTATCTTTAATTGTTGCTTTTCCTTCAATTGATGACATATAAGCTACAAATGCATCGCATATTTCCTTATTAGTTACGTTTTCATAACTTTCTCTTAAACAATAATTAAAGTTTCTTGTTAATTTATATGTACCATTTAGAACATTTGTTTCTGTTGGTTCGACTCCTTCATAAACTAAACCTTTAACACCTGCTTCACCTAATGAAGATAAAGAGATATATCCAATACCATTAACATCATTTTTGATAGAGTTAATCATATCACCATTTGATCCTACTTCAATGTATCCACTCTTTAAAGGTGTATTATCTTCTTTTGCTTCGGAAAGTCCAATTCCTGTAAAGAAACCATCTCTTGTACCACTTGTTGTATCTCTAGTATAAATAGATATTGTTTTTTCTTTTGATGAACAACTTGATAGTGCTGTCACTCCAGATAAAGCTGCTCCAAATATTAATATTGAACAAATTAGATTCTTAATTTTCATTTTTTCTTTCTCCTTTTGGTTTTTTAGAAAATAAATACTTGACAGTACCCAAAAATTGTGATAGAATAAGA
>SAMEA3663025__coassemble_371_pt1 | contig 38789 bp, 37 predicted proteins | sample SAMEA3663025__metabat2_high_PE_042 | metagenome-assembled genome bin SAMEA3663025 (sample SAMEA3663025) | pig gut metagenome | biome: pig gut; feature: pig-associated habitat; material: faeces | place: France | collected 2012
GTCTTATATGCTTTCGAGTATATTTGGAAGTGAATGTATATAAGAACCCAACGTGATTTAGCCGTTGGAGTGTCAGAGATATGCATATTGGAGGAGGGCTTTCTTCCTATTCAAAGGATATTAAGGCGATTAATGCTGTCGTAGCGATGGTGAATTATGAAAAACCTGATTTAGTTATTTTAACAGGTGATCAAGTGTTTCCTGTTCTTTTTATTTCGTTAAACAATAATAATCAAAGAGCATTTAAAGCAATTGCGACAATGTTTGAATCACTTGGTGTTTATTGGACCGCTGTATTTGGTAATCATGATGCAGAAATATATTCTTCCAATACTAGAAAAGGAGTAGCTTCTTTATATGAGAACGCTGAATTAAAATATTGTTTATTTAGAAATAATTATTCGGGTAGTATAACAGGAGAATGTAATCAAATAATTAATTTTTATCACATAAATGGATTAATTAATAAAACTTTGTATTTAGTGGATTCTAATGATTATCAAAATAGATTATTTTGTGGAATTGATGGAAAATACGATAATGTTCATCAAGATCAAATAGATTGGTATGAAGAAAATGTACAAGAAAGAATTTCTTATAATCAAAATATTCTTACTTCTTTAGGTGAAGAACTTATTAATAAAGAAAATTATCTACAAGCACAGAGCTTTGTATTCCTTCATATACCTTTATATGAATATAAAGTAGCAAGTGATTTATATAAAAATAATGATCCTAGTGTTATATATAATTTTGGAGTGATGGGAGAAGATGTTGCTTGTAGTAATAAGAAAGATGCTTTTTTTGCTACTATGGTAAAATATAACTCGACAAAAGGAGTCTTCTGTGGACACGATCATATAAATAATATTTCTTTAAAATATCAAGGAATAGATTTAACATATGGCATGAGCATTGATTATTTAGCATATCGAAAGATATCTCAATATGGACTTCAAAGAGGATGCACTATTTTAGAGTTAAATGAAGATGCAAGCTATCGAATACATCAAGAAAATTATTATCAAGATAAATATGTTAGTAAACTTCCAAAAGAAAATGTTAATCTAGTTGATTATTACAACAAATAAAATTAAATATAAATAAGTTATTATTTACTGATTTATTGTTTTTATTCTTAAAAATAATATATAATGATAAAGTACTGAAGGGAATTATAGAAAGATGAAAAAACTTATTTTAGTAGTTTCACCACCAGCATGTGGAAAAACTTTTATATCAAAGAAATTAGCGGAAAATTTAAAACACGTTGTCTATTTAGATAAGGATACATTAGTGCCACTATCTAATGTTGTTTTTGATTGCGCTAATCAAGAAAGAAATAGAAGTTCAGAATTTTTTGAAAAATATATTCGTAATGTTGAATATGATGTAACAATGGATTTTGCTTTAGAAGCATTAAAATATGAAGACTGCGTCTTAATCAACGCTCCATTTACTCGTGAAATTAGAGATAATGTCTTTATGAAGGATTTAAGAAATCGTTTAAAAGAACAAAATTGTGGTCTATATGTTGTATGGGTAGAAACCAAATTAGAAATTTGTCGTCAAAGAATGATTTCAAGAAATTCTCCTCGTGATACTTGGAAACTTGAACACTGGGATGAGTATATTGCAACAAGAGACTTCAATGTTCCACGTAATCTTTATGAAGATGGTGTCGTTGATAAATTATTAATATTCCATAATTCATCACAAGAAGAATATGAAGCTTCTATGAAAGAAGTTATTGAAGAATTAGAAAAATAGTGCTTATTCGTAAGTACTTTTTTTGTATAAAGGAGAAAAGATGAAGAAATTTTTTAAAAAGACAACTGATTTATTAAAATATATTTTCTCTTTTAAATTTTTTCGTGTGTGCTCAATCATTTTTGCTATTAACATCATATTAATTTTGATATTCATAAATAAGGGAATAAGTTCTTGGTATGTAAATAATGTCTATCCTTTAATCCTTGGTTCTTATGGAAGAATCGTTTCTTTTATACCTATTTCATTACTAGAAATAATTTATCTTTTAGGTATTATTTTTGGATGTGTTTTATTTGTTTCTCTTATCATATTTTGTTTTAAACATAAATCAGATAATTATAAAAAGTATATGAAGATTATGGCGAAGGTGAGCACTATTGCTCTTCTTAGCGCTTTATGCCTTAATACTATAATTTTTGAACCTATTAAGAATACTTCTTCTATTACCTTTGCAAAAGAAAAAAGGGAATATACAACTCTTGAAATAAAAAAATTGAGAGATTATTTGTTTAGTAAAACGGAAGAACTGTATGATAAAATTGATCGCGATGAAAATGGGACGCCTATGTATCTATACGATATGGATAAAACCGCGATTGAAGCTTTGCATAACATTGATGATGAGTTCCCCAAATTAAAAGGCTATTATCCTAAAGCTAAACCATTAGTGGCATCACGTTTATTTACTTTTTTTCAAATTTTAGGAATAACAGAATTTACCTTAATGAGCGTAAATTATAATAAAGATACAAGCGTTACCTTTTTACCTAATACTTTAACGCACGAATATGCTCATATTAAAGGGTATGTAAAGGAGGATGAGGCTAATTTTATTGCCTATCTTTCTTGTATAAAAAGCGATGATGTATTTTTTCAATATTCTGGATATTTATCAGTTATTTATTATGTTGATAATGATTATCATGTTTCTTCTAAGGAAAATTATGTGAAATATTCTCTTCCTGAAGTTTGTTATAATGATGCTGACGCCTTCACTAGTGAAGCTTATGAAGCTTTAGAAAAGAATGAAGAAATATCACAAGTTCTTGGTGATATATCTTCCACAGTTACTGATACTACGATAAAGATAAATGGTGATGAGTCAGGAATTGCTTCGTATTCATATGTGGTTTCTTTATTACTAAATTATTATGATGGAATTTTGTTTTAAAATATCTAGGTACAATACATTAAAGAATAATTGAAGAATATGATTTAGTTGAATAAGCAAATTATATTTTTTTCTTCAGCCTCTCCAATTCAGATTTTTATATTAACTCTTGAAATGTGTATCATATCACTTATTTTGTATATTATAAATTACGTTTTGTTTAAAAGAAATTCTAAGATAGATGAGAGCACGTTTGAAAAAATAAGAAGTGAATTAAATATAGTAAAAGAAAATAAATCATTATGAATGATAGAAAAAAATATGTATTTTGTATTGAAAGTTATTGTGATAAAATAGCATTGTATTAGAAAGGTTAATTATTATGGAAAATAAATTACGTATCAATATGCTATCAAAGGCAACTAGTGTTTCAGGTCAAGGCGTGGGATCTGCTTATATGGAACAAGTATCCCTTGTTAAAGAAAATAAAGATATATTTGAAGTTAGTGAAAACAAAGGTGGAAATAAATTTGAAATCTGTCATATACATACAGTTAACCCTCAATATCTTATTAAAATGAATAAGAAACATGTTAACGTTATGTATGTCCACTTCATTCCAGAAACTTTGGATGGATCAATCAAACTTCCTAAGCCTATTTTTAAAATTTTTAAAAGTTATGTTATAAGAATGTATAAAAAGGCAGATGAAATAGTGGTTGTCAATCCTGTTTTTAAAGAACCATTAGTTAAACTAGGAATAGACGCTTCTAAAGTAACTTATATTCCAAATTATGTATCAAAAGAACAATTCCATCCTATCCCTCAAGAAGATATAGATGCTTTAAGAAAAAAATATGGAATTGAAAAAGATAAATTTGTTGTTTTAGGTTGTGGACAAGTGCAAACAAGAAAAGGAGTACAAGATTTTGTTAAGGTTGCAGAATCTTTACCTGATTTCACATTTGTTTGGGCGGGAGGATTTAGTTTTGGAGCGATTACTGATGGCCATAAGGAATTAAAGGCAATTATGGAAAATCCACCTAAAAACGTTAAATTTATCGGTATTGTTCCTCGTGATGAAATGAATTCTATATTCAATATGTCCGATGCATTATTTATGCCTTCTTTCTCTGAATTATTCCCAATGTCAATTCTTGAAGCGGTTAATTCTCATAAACCAGTTGTTCTAAGAGATTTGGATTTATATAAAGATATTTTATTTGGACGTTATGAAAAAGGAAATAGTGTCGAAGAATGGGTAGAAATCTTTAAAAAATTAAAAGATGATGAAAAGTATCTTCAAAAAGCTAAAGAAGATTCTAAGTTTATCTCAGAATTCTATTCCAAAGAGCATGTGAATGAAATATGGAGAGAATATTATCCTCGAGTTTATGAAAAATATTTAAAAGAAGGAAAGAAAAAATTTCCAAAAAGAAAATAGATTATTAATTTATTTAAAGTAGGAGCGTGTCTATTATAAAAGACATATCCTACTTTTTATGTGGCAAAAAATAATAAGATTAAGTAATTTATATTATAAATTACTTAAAATTATTGACAGACATATAAAGAATACTCTATTATTAGGTTACATGAGGAGTAGCTTAGTAAGTAAATTCGTCAGCACGATTTATCCGGATTTACTCATTTTATATAAATGTAGCAAGATCATGAAAGGAGATTATGTATATGAAAAAGAAAATTATAATTAGTTTAATTACTATAGCATCCACCATTCTTGCATTTTTAGGTATCTATTATTTTGGCTTACCAGCATTAAGTGGACAAAATTTTGGTTTCTTATTACTTATTTTTATTATATTAGGTGTTATTCTTTCTTTAGTCTTTATGTTTGTTGAAGAAAAAGTCCTTGCGTGGAATAGAAAAAAAGGTAGATTAACTTATTATGCGCATAGAGTGAATAAAGCAACGGGTAAGATGGAGAAGTATGAAAGTGATATTGAAAACAAATACAAATATTATCCATTTAAAATCGTAGGACTTACTGCAAGTGTTGCATTAGTATTTGGTATGATTGTTGGTGTGTGTTCCACTCCATTATTTCAAGCAAAAAGATACGCTAAACAATTGAATATTGAAGATGGAACAAGTGAAGAATTTAATGAAGAGTTTAAATTTGATGGAGATGTGCTTCTTCCAATTTTAGATAAGGAATTAGCGTTTAAAGCAGCGCAAGCAAAGTTATCTACTTACGGATCACAATATACAATTGACTCTACAAACTTTACTATTATTTCTGTTAATCGAGATGGTAAAGATGAACTTGTTAGAGTTACTCCACTTGAATATTCTGATATTTTTGTATCAATGAATAAAAATACACATGGTTCAATTGGATATATTGAAGTAAATGTTGTAACAAAGGAAACAAAACTCGTGGAAGTTGAAGGTGGAATGAAATATATGCCAAGTGCAATATTCAATTATGATTTAAATCGTCATATTCGTTTCCATTATCCTAGTGTTTTATATAATGAAACATATTTTGAAATTGATGATGAAGGAAATCCTTATTGGGTAGTTCCAACCTATAAAAATGAAATCACTCTTTATCAAGGTGGTACTCCAACAGGGACTATTATTGTAAATCCAGTTAATGGCGATATTGACCGTTATAAACTAGGGGAAGAGCCTTCTTGGGTTGATCGAGTTGTTGAAGTAGAACTTATGGAAAAACAAGCTACTAACGCATTAAGATATAAAAATGGTTTCTTCAATACTATATTTGGTTCTAAAAAAGAAGTATTCCAAGTTTCTGATGGATATAACTATTTTATTAAAAATGGTCAAACGCATTATGTATCTTGTATAACTTCTCCAAATGAAGCAGATCAAACATCTATAGGATTCCTTACAATCAATCTAAAAACAAAAGAAGCGAAGAAATATATGATTCCTGGAATTACCGAAATGAGAGCAAGAGAAATCGCTACTTTACATGAATCAGTCAAAGCGCAAAATTTAGATGCTACTTGGCCTATACTAATGAACTATAAAGGAGTTCCAACTTATTTCTTAGTTTTAAAAAATGATGTCCAACCATGTAAGATGGTTCTTCTTGATGTGGAAACTGGTATATCTATCGCTATGGGCGATACGATGGATGAAGTTAAATCTAAATATGATAAGCTCATTAATAATTCTTCTTCATCAATAGAAGATGAAGTTAAAGAATTAACAAGTATTGTAACTCGTGTTCAAATATTTGGTGATGATATTTACTTTATGCTAGAAGGTGTTGAAGATAAATATTTTATCGTTGAAAAAAGTGTTTCCTTAGATGCTATGTTCTTAAAAGAAGCTGATAAAGTGAAAATTACTTATGTTGAATATGAAGGATATAATTTTGTAAAAACATTAGTGAAAGTTGCCTAAATAAAGAAATCACACTCGTTAAGGGTGTGATTTTTTGTCTTTTTTTCGTTTTTAAAGTAGAAAAAAATAATAAATATACATAAAATAAAGATTATTAGAAGGGAGAACAAATATAATGTTAAAGAGATTTATTTCATATTATAAACCCCATAAATTAATCTTTTGCCTAGATATGCTCGCTTCTTTATTCATATCGTTAATCGGCATAGTTTATCCAATAATTACTAGAAAAACGTTAAATACTTATGTTCCTGAAAGAAATATAAAAATGATAATAATTGGGGGTTGTTCTTTACTCGGTATATATATTATTCGAATGCTTTTAAGATTTTTTGTTCAATATTATGGTCACGTTATGGGTGTAAAAATGCAAGCTCAAATGAGAAAAGAATTGTTTGAAAAAATTGAATCTTTACCTTACACTTATTTTGATAATCACGAAACAGGTAAGATATTAACAAGAATGACATCAGATTTACAAGAAGTTAGTGAGTTAGCACATCACGGACCTGAAAACTTCTTTATATGTGGTATTACTGTTATTTTATCTTTTGCATATTTAACTACAATTAATGTTTACTTATCTTTGATTCTTTTTGCTGTAGTACCTTTAATGGTGGGAGTTTCAATAGTGATGAGAAAAAGAATGAAAAATGCTTTTATGGAATCACGTATTGCTGTCTCTGAAATTAATGGAGCTTTAGAATCATCAATCACAGGTATTAGAGTAACTAAGGCCTTTACCAATGATGAAAAAGAATTAGAAAAATTTGAAATAGGTAATTCCGCTTTTGTTAAAGCCCGTAGTAAAGCATATAAAGCGATGGGACAATTCCATGCTTCCTCATCATTTATTACTGACATTTTTAATGTTGTTCTTATTATATGTGGAGGAATTTTCCTTTATAAAGAATTAATCGATTTCCCAGATTATTCTGCTTTCATCGTATCAGTAACTGTCTTTATATCACCTTTATCAACTTTAATTGCTTTCGTAGAACAATTTGAACTTGGTATCACTGGCTTTAAAAGATTCGTGGAAATTATTGATGAAAAAGAAGAAAATGAAAATCCAAATGCTAAAGATTATCCTATTGATGGAAATATAGAATTTAAGGATGTGTCGTTTGCTTATAACGAAGAAAAAGGAGTTTTAAATCACATTTCTTTTAAAATTAAAAAAGGGGAAGTTATTGCTTTAGTGGGACCTTCTGGAGGAGGTAAGACTACAATTTGTCATTTACTTCCTAATTTTTATCAAGTTAATGAAGGCCAAATTCTTGTTGATGATCATGATATTAATGACTTTACCTTTAAATCTTTAAGAGGACAAATTGGAATTGTCCAACAAGATGTATTTCTATTTGCAGGATCTATGAAAGATAATATTTTATATGGTCGCCTTGATGCTAGTGATGAAGAAGTGATTGAGGCTGCAAAGAAAGCCAATATTCATGACTATATTATGTCTTTACCAAATGGTTATAATACTATGGTAGGAGAAAGAGGAGTAAGATTATCAGGTGGTCAAAAACAAAGATTATCAATCGCACGAGTGTTTTTAAAAGATCCACGTATTTTAATTTTAGATGAAGCAACATCTGCTTTAGATAATACGACAGAAATATTAATTCAACGAGCTTTAGATGAATTATGTAAAGGAAGAACAACCTTAGTTGTCGCTCATCGTCTATCAACAATTAAGAATGCTGATAGAATATTTGTTATAGCTAAAGGAAGAATTATCGAAAGCGGTAGCCATAATGAACTTATTGCTCTTCATGGTACATATGAAAAACTATATCAAGCTCAATTTAGAACTAAAGAAGATGTAATAGAATCTTTAGAAAAAGAAATTGAATAACCTTGTTTATAATAAAAGGACAATAGATTACCTTTTTTGTATCTATTGCCCTTTTTTGTTATGTTTTTTATGACAGTCTTCTCTATATTTACAATTCGTACAAGTGGATGAAGGACATCCTTTATTTTTAATAAGATAAATTATAGCAAAAAGGAAGAGTACTAAAACTATTGCTATTAAAAAATAATCTATGAATGTCATATAAATAAGGATCCAATTTGATATACTGAAGTTGCTACAATATATGCTACGAAAGTTTGAAGTACCATGTAACCAATGGCAAGTGGAGTTGAATGTAATTCTTTTCTAACCGCGGCAAATGTGGCAACACAAGGCATATAAAGAAGAATGAATAATAATAAGCAAAAGGCTTGGAAAGAAGTCATAAGGGCCTTCAAAGCGGTTGCATCGCCAATTAATATTTCAATAACAGAAACGATGCTTTCTTTCGCGGATAAACCAGTAATTATCGCTGATGTTATACGCCAAGAGGAAATACCAAGCGGTTTAAATATTGGCGTTAAGAATTGACCAATTAGAGCAAGAATTGATTCTTCATTATTAGTAACTGGGTATAGTTTAACGTTAAAACTTTGTAAAAACCAAATAATTAAAGAAGCCACGAAAATAACTGTGAATGCTTTCTTGATAAAATCTTTAGCTTTATCCCACATTAATAATAAAGTGGTTTTAAATGTTGGAAGACGATATGTAGGAAGTTCCATCATAAATGGAGTAGGTTTTCCTTTTATTATTATTTTACTAATAAAAGCCGCGCCTATTGCAAGAATTATACCAATAATATATAAAACGACCATAACTAAAGCTGATTTTTGCCCAAAGAAGGCTAAGGTAAGCATACTAAATACTGGTAGTTTAGCAGAGCAAGACATATAAGGAATTAGCATAATAGTTAATTTCCTATCACGTTCCGAAGCCATTGTTCTAGCACTCATCACTGCCGGAACAGAACAACCAAACCCGATCAATAAGGGAACAAAACTTCTTCCTGACAAACCTAGTTTCCTTAAAGGTTTATCCATAATAAAGGCAATACGTGCCATATAACCAGTGTCTTCAAGTAGGCTTAAGAAAAGAAATAAAGTTACAATCGTTGGGATAAAGGAAAGAACAGAACCGATTCCTCCTAGCGCTCCATCACATATTAAAGAAACAACAATCTCATTGATTTCAATCTTTTCTAAACCTGTCCTTATCATATTAATGAAGGCATCAATACCAGTTTCAAATAGTAGTGATAAATAATAACCAATCAAGCCAAAAGTTAAGTAGAAAACAAGGCCCATAATTAGAATAAATAAAGGGAATGCTAAATATTTATTTGTTAATATTTTATCAATCTTATTTGATAATATTTGTTCTTTGGTATATGGATTTATTCTTTTTACTGCTTTTTGACATACTTTATCAATGTAATTATAACGCGTTGAAGCAAGAAGAGCTTCTCTATCTAATTTACCATCTGTTTCCATTTCTAAAACGATGTGTCCTAACATATCTACTTCATTAGGTGATAGTTCGATTTCTTCTTGGAGAATTGTATCTCCTTCAATTAAACGAGTAGCTACAAAACGAGTAGGGTAGTTTAACTTTTTAGCGTGATCATCAATAAGATTCATCATCGCGTGAATTGCTCTATGTACCGGGGTTGATTCTTCACAAATATCATTCTTTTTAGGAAGATCATGACAAGAAGCAATTCTTTTTATATGTTCAAGTAGTTCCTTAATACCTTCACCTTTAGAAGCTGATATAGCGCATACTTCAATACCTAAATTATTTTCTAATTCTCCTAAAGATATAGAATTACCTGCGTTTATTACTTCATCCATCATATTTAACGCTATTACCATAGGTACATTAAGTTCGGCTAGTTGAAGAGTAAGGTATAAACTTCTTTCAATGTTTGTTGCATCAATAATGTTTAAAATAATATCAACATTATTTTTTAAAATGTAGTCTCTAGTTACAATTTCTTCTTGTGAATAAGGAGAAAGAGAATAAATACCTGGTAAATCAACAATTTCTATTTTTTCTTTTGCGTCTTTTATTATACCTATCTTTGCATCAACAGTTACACCTGGAAAATTACCAACATGTTGATTAGATCCAGTTAGAGCATTAAACAAAGTAGTTTTTCCACAGTTTTGATTACCTACAAGTGCAATTAACATATTATTCCACCTCGATTAATTCTGCATCGCTTTTACGAATAGATAGTTCGTATCCTCTTAAATGAACTAACAAAGGATCACCAAGAGGGGCAACTTTGGTAATTTTTATTTTTGTTCCAGGAATTATTCCCATTTCAAGTAGACGATGACGTAAAGAACCTTGACCATTAACTATTAATATGGTACGTTCTTCGTTTATAGGAAGTTCTGATAACTTCATTTTTGACCACCTCTAATCATATTTTGCAATACGATTATATACGACTAACTCTATATAAGTAAATTATTTTTATATAAATTTATATAAAAAAACGCATTCATGATGCGTCTTTCTTTTAAATATATTTTTGATAATGTTCTTTTAGTCTTGTAAATGATTCTTCTGATAAATCATGTTCAATTTTGCATGCATCTTTTAAAGCAGTTTCTTCGCTAACTCCTAAAGACATTAGTAATTTAGCAATTATTTGATGTCTTTCATAAACTGAAGAAGCGATGGAAAGACCTTGTTCAGTTAATGTGATAAATCCTGTTGATTCATCAACGTTGACATATAACTTTTCTTTAAGTTTTTTAAGGGCAATACTAACGCTTGGTTTAGAAAAATTCATAGAAGCGGCGATATCGATAGCTCTTACGTTTGCTTTTTCTTTTGATAGCATCAGTATTCTTTCTAAATAGTCTTCTTCTGATTCAAAATGTGTCATATTCTTAAATCTCCTTGTAATTATTTTAACATCCTATTTATTCTTTATCAATTGCTCGACTTATAAAGATAGGATAAACGCATGAAAAAATTCAAAAACTAATTGACAAGGGGTTGAAATCCCTCTTTTTTATGGTATAATATATTACACGCGTGTAATATGAGGAGGCTTTTTTATGGCTAATTATCCAGATTGGGTTATGAAATATAAAAAACCAGGTTTATATGTTAATAAATCTGGTGATAAATACAGACTATATAAGGGTCATTGCGAGTATCGTAATGGTAAACCAGTTCGAGTTGTAGATGAGTATCTAGGTACTATTACTGAAGCTGATGGCCTCATTCCTTCTAAAGGTAATGTTAAGCATGAGGTTTTAGTTTATGAGTATGGATTATTTTATTTTTTGTTTCTTCTTTTCGAAAATATTTATAGCGGCCAAAAGAAGTTAAACAAATCACATGCTGATTCTATTATGTATTTTGCTATTATTGATTTATTCGATATTCCTGATATAAAGATTCAATATACTTCTTTAGGATTTTTATATCCTAAAAATTCAAAGAAGCACTTGAATCAGCCCGAAATAATTAATGAAATATCAAGAGTTAAACTTATGATGAAGGAATATTTGAAAAAGGTTGATCTTAATAATGATGCTTTAGCCTCATTATCAACACTAACCTTAGTTTCTGTTAATAAAAGATTATATTTATCTAAATACGACCCTAGTGTCGATGAAATATATCATAAATATGGTTTTGAGGTGAAAATATATGGCGAAAATAGATAAAAATATTACTCAATTTAAGCTACTTATGAAAGAATACGATATAACCTTTGCTGAGAATAGCTTTTACGACAACGGAAAAAAATTACTTGAATTTATTCATATATTTGACAATGTCGCTGATTCAAGAATTCCTGGAAAATGTATTTATTCAACCAAATTCATCGTTTTAGTTGTATTTCTAGCCTTACTTGGAAATTGCGAAACCTGGCAAGAGATTGCTGATTTCGCAGAATATAGGTATGATACTCTATCAAAGTACATCGAATATCCAGAAACTCTTCCTGTACATGATACATATATGAGAGTTTTTAGTAAGATCAATTGTAAAACTCTTGAGGATTCTATAATTAATTTTTTGATTGAATGTACAAAAAATGTTGTTAATGATAATGTTTCTCATAATGGATTTGAACAAATCGCAATGGATGGTAAAGCATTACGAGGATCTGGAAGAAAATATGATACCGATGAAAAAATCGCTAACCAACAGATAATGCATTTTTGGGATGTATCAAATCAGTTATGTATTAGAAGTGTAACAATATCAGAAAAAACAAATGAAATACCTGTTGCACAACAGGTATTATCAGAGCTTGATATTAAAAACAAAATTATTACCTCTGATGCCCTAAATTGTCAAAAAGAAACCGTTAATGTTATAGTAGAGGGCAAAGGTCATTATGTTCTAGCCTTAAAAGCTAATCATCCTTCTTTTCACGAGGATATAGCTAAATATTTTGATGAACATATCTTGAAAATAATGAATACTTCTAATTACTATAAGCCTGAAATTGAGAAAAATCATAACCAAGTCGAGGTTAGAGAATATTTTAGAGTTGATGCTTCTTCGTTTTATCAAGAGGATGAATGGAAAAATATTAAATCAGTCGTATGCTATAGAAAAAAGTTATGGAATAACCATACTAAGAATGAAAGCTATGAATACAGATATTTCATATCCGATTTAAAGGATGTCGAAACAATCGCAATAGCTATAAGAAATCATTGGTCAGTCGAGAATAATTTGCATCATACATTAGATAAATTTATGCACGAGGATGCGAATAAAACTATGGATAAAAATGCAAATAATAATTTGTCATTAGTAAGAAAAATGGTTGCGGCTATAATTGTTTTAATCGCCCCTTTGTTCAAGGGTGGATCTAAGCAAAGAACCATAAAGTCATTTAATGCTCATTATGATGAAAACTTAGTAAGATTATTCAAATTCTTGGAAGGAAAAGAGCTTAAAGAGCTCCTAAATAAGAAAAATAATTAGGCTAAAATAAATAAAGCATATCCCAAATCTCAATAAAAAATTGAAATTTAAAGATATACTTTATAATTTACAACGATTTCATGCGTTTATCCTACTTATAAAGAAAAAATAACTCTCATTACGAAAGTTATTTTTACTTTTTGTTATAAACAAGTGTTTATTTAAATGTATAGCAAAGTGTAGTTGTTGATTCAACTTCATTTTTTGAATTATATGAAGTGTTTGTGATAGTATATGATTTAATTTTTTTGGTTATAATATTTACCTTTAATTCAATTGATATATCATCTTTAGAAGCAAATAAAGTGATGAATAAACCTTTTTGAGTTATTTTATCTTTGTTATTTTTGATTAAATCAGCATGTCGAAGACCATCTGCAGTAAATGGTGTGCAAAGGTAAAGAGAAGATAATATTTCTCCTTTCCATAATATTTCGTTTTGTTCTACTAGGTCACCTTTATTTCTAAACATGAATTTTTGGTTTTGTATAAAGTAAGAACCGTTGGAAGATGAGTCTTCATAAAATTTTCCTTGAAGATATTTATAACTTGTTACTTCTAGATCTAATACGAATTTATCATCATTTCCTGATTTCTTTGCGTCAAAAGACATACGTGAATTATCAGATTCAGACCTAAATTCGAAATTTAAATTACAAGAAAAGTTATCCATGACATTTACATCTTCAAAGGAGGCGATTTTTAATGCATAAGGATCTATTTCATTAATCTTATCCTCAACTAAAGATAAAGGTATTTCTTTATCAAAAGCAAATAAATATACTCCAGCTGCAATTACAACTAAAAGTATGAGTGAGAAAAATACACTAAAAAATTTTTTCATTTCATTTTTTCCTTTCTTTTTATACATTATGCTATAAAAATAATCTAAAAGCAAACCTCTTTATACGTTGTATTGTACATAATTAGCAAAGAATAATTGATAAATAAGCATAATAATTGGCATTGATAGTTTCACTTACGTAGTATGTCTTAGGAACTAAGTAACTTAGAGAAAAAGATTTAGGAACATATCTTGATTCATTTTCTAATTTATTATTACATACTTTCATAGATACTATATCAATTAAAGCGTTGCTAGAATTATAAAACGCACCCTCTAATCCAACGGTAAATAAGTGAGGTACACAAGAAATATGTCTAAAATCATTAGTAATATTTTACTAATAGATTTCATTTCTGTATTCCTCTCTTTTTACGCAAAGTATATTATCATAAGAGGAAAAATAAAAATATATATTTGAATTCTACTATTTATTACCTAAGGGTACTTTTGGTCCACCTTTAAAAAAAGCCTTCCTATAAAGAAGACTTTAGTGATTTTTTGACTTCAGTAAATAATTCGTTTCGATTATTAACATTCAGTTTTCTAAATATGTTGGTTGTATGCTTTTTTACTGCACTCTCTGATATAAATAGTGAAACACCGATTTCTTTTCTTTTTTCTCCTAGCAAGATATGACGAAGAATTTCTTTTTCTCTAGTAGATAAAATACTTAGATTTTGACAAGATGAGAAGATTATATCAATTTGTTCTTCATTTAATCCTTCATTAAAATCTTTGGAGGAAATATCTTTTATAACTTTTTTATCTACATTTGATTCGTATTCATATAAAATACCATAGAGTAGTAGTAATAAACATTCATTTATTACATATGATATAGACAAAAATTCAAATGTGTTATCGATAAATCTTTCAACTAGCCAAACTAATATATTTCCAAGAACTACAATCGATAAAAATATAGCTTGCATTTTAGATGATATGGTTTTTTTAATTGTCGCGTATATTATGGTTCCAATCATAGATATAAAATAACTAAAAATATAAATTATGTATACGGTGTGGAAAGGACCATATTCTTTTTCGATTACATATTCATCATTTATTAATTCTAGACTGATATCTTTGTAGTATATTGGAAGATATCCTATACTGGTTGTAACCCATAGCATTATGGTACTGATTCCAACTAATGAATATACTAGTGGTTTAGGAACTTTCAAGTTACAATTATTTAATATTAGCATCAACATAAAAAATGGTAAGAAGACGCTTCCTAGATACACTATGTCGTTGCTAATGATAACAAATGTTAAGTTGCGGGCAATAGAAAGAAAAAAATAACCTATATCGCAAATAGATATGGAAATAAAAAGAAGTAGGAGCCATTTATTACGTTTTTTGTCAATGAAAAAATATAATACTAAAAGTAATAGCGATAATATTATTGTGATAAAATATAAAATATTCATGTCATTACCTTGTATCATATAATCACTCTTTATATAATACACTCCTTCTATTGATAGATTTGCTTTTGAGTGATTTTGGAACGACTTAATTATAACATAATTAAGCAAGGTATTAAGTAAAATATTTATAAACGGTTCATAAATAATATCATATTAGTTGACAAAGCAAATTCCTTTTTGTGAATGTAAACTGAAATTAGTCTATCAAATACTAATTATAACTTCGTATTATCATATAAAATTATTATTTCTAAAATGTAACCGCTTTTTTTGTGAAAATTAATAAAGCTATTGACATAAAAAAGATGATAGAGTTATGATTGAAAACGAAAATAAAAAAGATAGAGGTTGCGATACGTCAGAGTAACTTGTCAAGAAGGCATTCGATGAAGCAAGTGAAAGGTAATTATCGCCGAACGAGAAGATAGGCATATCTTTATCGTGGGGTTATAGGAAATACCTATAACACTCCTACTTTTATAAGTAGAGGCGCTACAGAAAAGGATATTAAATTTCGTGAGCGTCTTTGATTAGACGCTTTTTTATTTTCTTAGTTTAACAATAAGAAAAGGAGAAAATATTATGAGGAAGAATTTATTATTAAACGTTTTAGCAATTGGAGCTGTTGCAGTTGGACTTGCTTCATGTGGAGGAAATTCAGGAAGCAAAGAATTAACTATCGTTCATTTTGACCAAGCAATCTTAGGAGAAACACAAAAAGATTTAGGAGTTTCTATCGGTATTAAAAAAGGAAATACAACATTACAAACTGCATTAAATGAAGCTCTTGCAACAATTTCTGTAGACACAAGAAATCAATGGATGACAGAAGCTACAGATAGATCAACAGGTGATACTTCTACTACAACTTCTGTTCCTTCAGTAGTTCCAACAGATTCTTCATTACCAGTTTTAACAGTAGGTTTAGAATGTGACTATGCTCCATTTAACTGGACAGAAACAAAAGCAAATGATTTTACATATCCAATTAAAGGTGCAAGTGAATTTGCAGATGGTTATGATATTCAAATGGCTCGTTATTTAGCCGCTACTATGAATTATAGATTAGAAATTGTTAAATTAGATTGGGATTCATTAATTCCTGCATTAGATACAGGAACAGTTAATGCGGTTATTGCTGGTATGACTGATACAGCAGAAAGAAGACAATCAATTGATTTCTCTAATGAATACTATGTTTCTGAATTAGTCTTAATCGTTAAAAAAGATTCTAAATATGCATCTGCTACATCACTAAATGATTTTAGTGGAGCAAAAATCGTTTCACAAACTTCTACAGTTACTGATGATGTAATTGAAGATTGGAAAACACAATTTAACGTAACACACTTAAATGCACTAGATACATTTGCAACTTGCGCTATGGCTGTTCAAAATGGTACAGCTGATGCAATGACTGCTGAATTACCTGTTGCTAATGCAATCGTTAGAGGAAGTAAATAATCATGTCATCGATTGAGAAGATTGGAATTTTATTAAGAGATTACGGAGAAACTTTCTTAAAAGGAGTAGCCGCAACATTAATTCTTGCTATTGTTGGTACTTTTGTTGGTCTTCTTATTGGAGTTTTCGTAGCTCTTCAAAGAAATTTAGTTATTAAAGAAACAGATAATAAACTAGTAAAATGCGTAAAAGCTTTCGCTAAAGGTTTATCTTCTGTATATGTTAATTTCTTTAGAGGAACTCCGATGATGGTTCAAGCAATGATTATCTTCTTTGGATCAGCTTCTGTTGGTATTAACTGGTTATCCTTACCAAATGTTTGGATTTTTAATGGATATTTCTTATGTGGTTTAGTTGTAATTACCATTAATACAGGTGCATATATGTCAGAAATTATCCGCTCTGGATTAAATGGAGTTGATAATGGTCAAGAAGAGGCTTCTAGAGCATTAGGTATGTCATATTTTAAAACTATGGTTTGCGTTGTTATGCCACAAGCATTAAGAAATGCTTTGCCAACAATTTTGAATGAATATATCGTCAATGTTAAAGACTCATCAGTTTTAAATGTCATTGGTTTAACTGAACTTTATGCTTCTGTATCTATCGCTACAAATAGAAATTATTTCAAAGTAGAGGGCTATATCATTATCGCTGTCATATACTTAATTCTTACATTAATGGCTACATTCATAGTTAGAATAATCAATGCAAAATTAGAAGGAAGAAAAATTCAATGGAATCCTTTTAAAAAAGATAAAGCAATCGTGGAGGTAGAATAATATGTGTGAAACTATAGTTTCTATAAAGAATCTTAAAAAAAGTTTTGGTGATTTAGTCGTATTAAAAGATATCTCCTTAGATATTCATAAAGGTGAAGTTGTTTGTATTATCGGATCTTCTGGTTCAGGAAAATCCACACTGCTAAGATGTATGAATTTGCTTGAAGTTCCAACGAGTGGAACTATTGAATTCGAAGGCAAGAATATCATGGAAAAAGGTGCAGATATTGATCAAATAAGAGCAAAAATGACCATGGTATTCCAACAATTTAATTTGTTTAATAATTACTCAGTGCTTGGAAATTGCACCTTAACTCAAAGAAAAGTTTTAGGTAGAACAAAAGAAGAAGCGGAAAAAATTGCTATTGAAAATTTAACTCGTGTTGGAATGATTGAAAGAAAAGATTATCGTACTAATCAAATATCTGGTGGTCAAAAGCAACGTGTGGCAATTGCAAGAGCACTATGTATGAATCCGGATTTAATTCTATTTGATGAACCAACAAGCGCTTTAGATCCTGAAATGGTCGGAGAAGTTCTATCAGTCATGAAGGCTCTCGCGGAAGAAGGGATGACAATGGTGGTAGTCACTCATGAAATGCAATTTGCACGTGATGTAGCGACAAGAGTTATCTTTATGGACCAAGGCGTAATCGAAGAAGAAGGCAATCCAAAAACAATATTTACTAATCCATCTTCTCCTCGTACTAAAGAATTCTTAAAAAGATATATTGGTGAGTAATATTTTTAAAGTAATGAAGTTAGTGGAATTACTATATTTTGTGTAGTAATGAACTAACTTTTTATATTTATAAAAAAAATATCATCACTTTCTATTTATATATGTAAATTTGTGATATAAATGTTGTAAAAAAATTGGTACAATATTTTTGAAGGAGAAGTAATATGGCAAAGTTTTCATTTAAGCGTGTAGAAAAGAAATATATAGTTACAAAAAGCCAAAGAGATGAATTACTTAAGGAATTACTTCTCTATATGGAATATGATAAATATTGTGTGGGAGAGAAAACATATAAAATACAAAATATTTATTATGATACACCTGATAATGTCTTGATTTCTAAATCTATTCAAAAGCCAGTATATAAAGAAAAATTAAGAGCAAGAAAATATGTGGGAACTCAGAATTGTTTTTTAGAAATTAAAAAGAAAGCAGATGGAGTAGTAGGAAAAAGAAGAATTACTTTATCTCTTGATGAACTTGATGATTTTGTCTTAAATGGTAAACCACCTGTAAGAGAAAAGTTTATCGATAAGCAAGTGATTAAAGAAATTCAATATTTATTAAACTTATATCCAGTTGTTCCAAAAGTATATATTTCTTATGAACGACTTGCTTTATTTGATAAAGAAGACAGTGAGTTTAGAATCACTTTTGATAATCAAATTCACACTAAACGAAATAATGTTGTCTTTGATCAAGATGATTATGAAGTAAACATATTGGATGAAGGATTATATATTTTAGAAATTAAAAGTGTGAGAAATTATCCATTATGGTTAGTAAATAAATTATCAGAATTAAAAATATATCCACATTCATTTTCTAAATATGGAACTGAATATAAGATGTATTATATAAACAAAAAGAAGGAGAAACAAAATGCTTAATTCACTATTTAACGTACTACAAGATTTATGGGCTATTATCTTTTCATTATTAGCTTCATTAGTGTTAGGATTTATCTTTTCCCTAACATTTGTAAAAATTAAAAAGAATGATGGAATAACCAAAGATATTCCAATTACATTCATTGTGTTTCCTTTTGTTAGCGCAGCTTTAGCTATTTTAGGATTATATTTAACAGATTCAATTGTTAATCAAATTGGAGCAACCTCATCTGTTACTGAAGCTCGTATTCTACGTGCAGGAATTGCTTTAATGTCAGTTATTACTATGACAAGATTTCGTTCTCATCAAAGAACAACAGAAGAAATTACATATATTTTCTTTGTTACATTTATAGGTCTAGCATGTGGGTATGGATATGTAGCATTTGCTTGTATAGTTGAAGTAGTATTAATCTTAGTTTTAATTGTATTACGATTAATAAATTATCCATTTATTTCGCCTCGACAATTTAAATTAAAAGTAACAATCCCAGAAGATTTAAATTATGAACATGTGTTTGATGATGTTTTTGAAAAATATTTAGAAGTAGCTAATCTTGGTAAGATCAGAACTTCTGATTTAGGTACAATGTTTACTTTGAATTATGAAATCATTTTTAAAAAGGATGCATCTCAAAAAGAATTTATTGATGCCCTTAGAGAAAGAAATGGTAATTTAAATATTCAATTAACATCGAAAAAATTTGATAAAATTGGTGAATAAATATATAGCTATCTTTAAAGAAGGGGGATATATATGAAAAAACTTAATAAAGTATTAAGTGGTAAAGTAGTGTTTTTCTTAATACTTACGTGTACTTTAATTTATATTGCTTTCTCTTTTGTCCATAAGGCTAGTATTATTGATACCGCGACTTTTAAGCTTATATCATTATGTTGCTTATTCGTGGGACTATTTGTTTTATCTACGAAAATGGTAATTATTACTTATCGTATTTCTTCTGGACAATTATGGAAGAAGCTATTGAACAAGCTCAAAAAGAAGAAAATGAAGGTGAAGAGCCTTTAAATAATTTAGATCAATTAGTAGAGCATTATTATCGATTGATTACTTCTATTTATGATAAAGAAATAAGTGAAGTAAAGATTTCCACGAAAGACTTTCTAATAGTATATGTTGATGATAATAAGATTGATTTAAGACTAGCTTTTAAAGAAAAAAATGTGGTAGAAAAAAGAAGAATAAGTCAAATAGAAATCCTGTTTACTTCAGACTTAACAACAGGTGTGGTAGAAGAAAGATTAAATCAAAAGTTTAAATTAAGAAAATATTAATGGGGTAAATTGTTCAAATACAATTACTCCTTTATTTTTTGTGAAGAAATTTATTATGTATGCGGTTTTTTGCTAATATTTTTATAAAAAATAAATACATTATGCTATTATTATAAAAAAAGGGGTTAGGGATTATGAAAAAGACAATTGTTACAGTAGTTGGAAAAGATAAAGTTGGTATTATTGCCTCTATTTGTTCTTTTCTTGCATCTTCGTCTGTTAACGTTTGTGATATTTCTCAAACGATTGTTAATGGATTCTTTAATATGATGATGGTAGTGGATTTATCTTCATCAACAAAATCTTTTAAGGAATTATGTGAAGAAGGACAAAAACTTGGCGAATCCTTAGGGGTAGTAGTCCAAATGCAAAAAGAAGAAATATTCGATTTAATGCATAGAATTTAGGTGAACATATGATTGATATAAAAGAAGTTATTGAAACAAATAAGATGATTAAAGAGATGAATCTAGATGTAAGAACAATTACTCTTGGTATATCTCTTCTTGATTGTATGGATAATGACTTAAATAAAATGAAAGAAAAAATCTATACAAAAATTACCACTTTAGCGGCAGATTTAGTAAAAGTTGGTAATGATATTGAAAGGGAATTTGGAGTACCAATTGTTAATAAAAGAATTGAAGTTACTCCTATTTCTTTAATTTGTGCTTCTACTTGTAAATGTGTAGATGATTATGTAGAAATTGCTAAAACTCTAGATGAAGCCGCAAAAAAAGTGAATGTTAATTTTATAGGTGGCTTTGGTGCTTTAGTATCTAAAGCGATGACGAAAAATGAAGAACTATTAATTAAATCAATTCCTTTTGCTCTAAGTGTTACTGAAAGAGTGTGTTCTTCAGTTAATGTTGCTTCAACAAGATGCGGCATCAATATGGATGCAGTTAATTTACTTGGTAATGTCATTAAAGATTTAGCTTATAATACTAAAGAACAAGATTCATTAGGATGCGCAAAACTTGTCGTATTCTGTAATGCTCCAGATGATAATCCTTTCATGGCGGGTGCATTCCATGGGGTAACGGAAGGTGATTGTTGTATCAATGTTGGTGTATCAGGACCTGGTGTAGTTAAAAGAGCCATAGATTTAGTAAAAGGCGAAGATTTTGAAACCTTATGTGAAACTGTTAAGAAGACGGCTTTTAAAATTACTCGTGTTGGTCAACTTGTGGCAAAAGAAGCGTCTAAAAGGCTTAATATTCCATTTGGAATCATTGATTTAAGTTTAGCTCCAACCCCTGCAATTGGTGATTCTATTGGTGAAATATTTCAATCTATGGGACTAGAAGTAGCGGGTGCTCCTGGAACTACGTGTGCCTTAGCGTTACTTAATGATCAAGTTAAGAAAGGTGGAATTATGGCTTCTTCTTCAGTTGGAGGACTTTCAGGTGCATTTATTCCAGTTTCGGAAGATCATGCCATGATTGAAGCTGTAGAAAAAGGCGCGCTAACTCTAGAAAAATTAGAAGCGATGACTTGTGTTTGTTCAGTGGGACTTGATATGGTTGTAGTTCCTGGAAAAACTTCTTCTTCTACTCTTTCTGGTTTAATCGCAGATGAAATGGCTTTAGGTATGATTAATAATAAGACAACAGCGGTTAGAGTGATTCCTTGCTATGGTAAAGATGTAGGTGAAGAAGCTAATTTTGGAGGTTTACTTGGAAGAGGCCCAGTGATGAAAGTTAATGAATATAGTTGCGAAGATTTTGTAACTCGTAAAGGAAGAATACCTCCTCCAATACATAGCTTTAAGAATTAATAAAATATTGAAGATAATGCATATCTAGAAAAAATACAAAATAAAATAAATCCAATCAGTAGTGTTAATAATCTATTGATTGGATTTTTTAAATTAAGATATCTATTAAGAAATTAGTGGTAGCAAGAGTAAATAAGCATAATCTCACTATTGAGCTGTTGACTTTTGACGAGGTTTTACTTTACTCCCGCTTATATCTTTTCCCATTAGTACATATTATTTTTTTGCCTTTTTAGCGAGCTTTTCTTGCATTTTATGATATTTTTTAATTTTTTTAGCAAACGCTTCTTTAACTAATACAATCGATCTATTTACACAAATTGTTCCCATTGCTTGCGCTTCTTTGTGTGAGTAACCTTCAAGTAAACGTTGTCCACAAAATGACATATAATCTTCTTTCGCGGCTTTTTCTGAGTTGTTGCGTGGTTCTAAAGAAAAACGTAAATCTTCAATTTCAGGAATAGATAATATTGATATGTGATCAATAATTCTTCTTTTAGTTATTTCTATTTCTTGTGCATATTTTTTGTAAATCTCGCTGACTTCTAACATATTACTCCTTAAAAATTACTACGAAACGTATTAATTTATGTTAATATAATTATATATAATTTTTCTTTGATTTTAAAGAAATAAAGGGAGGATATGTATGTACTCGTTAAAATCTCTTTATAAGATAGGTCATGGACCTTCTTCTTCCCATACTATGGGACCAAGTAACGCTATTAAATATGTGCTAAAAAAATATCAAAATATTGATTTTATAAAAATGACATTTTATGGTTCTTTAGCCTTAACTGGAAAAGGCCATCTTGCTGATTATATTGCTGAATTATCATTAAAAGATGTTCCTCATAAAATTGAATTTGATTATGAAACAAAGACTTCTCATCCTAATACTATGATATTTGATATTACCATAGGAGAAAAGATTTTTAAGGAAACTATAATTTCAATTGGGGGAGGATTAATAGAAGTTGAAGGGGAGAAAAAGGAAGAATTATATAAGCATATCTATCCTCATAATCATTTTAGTGATATAAAAAAGTATTGCGAAACCAATCGCATTTCTTTAGATGAATATGTAGATAAATATGATGATAAAGATATCGACGCTTATTTAGAGACTGTGTATCAGAAAATGATGAGCAATGTAGAGGATGGATTAAAAAAAGATGGTTACCTTCCTGGAAAATTAAAAGTTAAACGAAAAGCAAAAGAAATATATTATTCCATTGAAGAAGGAGAAAATGAACAAATTAGAGAAAAAAGATTAATTTGTGCATATGCTTTTGCTGCAAGTGAAGAAAATGCATCAGGGGGAGAAGTTGTGACCGCTCCTACTTGTGGGGCGTGTGGAATTATTCCTGCTTTAGTGAAATATTTTGATACTAAATACTCTCATCGCAAAATTATTAATGCGTTAAAAGTCGCAGGAATTATCGGTCTTATCGTTAAGCATAATGCCTCTATATCTGGGGCAGAATGTGGATGTCAAGCCGAGATTGGTACGGCTTCTTCAATGGGAGCGGCTTTTGTCACTTTCTTAAGAGGTGGTTCAATTTATCAAATAGAAAGAGCAGCGGAAATCTCTATGGAACATTTATTAGGACTTACTTGTGATCCCATTGAAGGATATGTACAAATTCCTTGTATAGAAAGAAACGCTGTATACGCTCTTCGTTCTATAGAAGCTTCTTCTTTAGCATTATTTATCGATCCATCTATGAATAAAATATCTTTTGATACAGTCGTGGAAACCATGTATCAAACTGGTAAAGATTTATTAAATGGTTATCGAGAAACCGCACAAAGTGGGCTTGCTAAAAATTATGAAAAATAAATATATATTTTTAAAGACAAAGTGATGATTTCATTTTGCCTTTTATAAACAAAATATGGTTCTTTGTTTTTTTCTAAATACATGTAAGCCTTACCATATATAAACTCATAAAAATATATTTAATATTTTTAAAATAAATTATAAAATAACCTTAATGATGAGATGGGAGGAAAATATATGAAATCATATAAAGAATTTACTAAAGAAGAATTAGAAAAAGAATTAGAAGTATTACGTGCACAATATAAACAATATCAAGAACTTGGTTTAGAATTAAATATGGCTAGAGGAAAACCATGCCCAGAACAATTAAATTTATCTATGGGAATGATGGATGTCTTATCTTCAAGTGAAGATTTATCTTGCGAAGATGGAACAGACTGTCGTAATTATGGAGTTCTTGAAGGAATTGAAGAATGTAAAGAATTACTAAGTTCGGTTATTGAATGCCCTCCTGAAAATATCATCATTTATGGTAACTCCTCTCTTTCAGTTATGTTTGAAACTGTCGCTCGTAGTATGACTCATGGTGTTATGGGTTCTACACCTTGGTGCAAATTAGAAAAAGTAAAATTCTTGTGCCCAGTTCCTGGATACGATCGTCATTTTGCAATCACTGAATATTTTGGTATTGAAATGATTAATGTCCCTACAAATGAAAATGGACCAGATATGGATCTAGTGGAAAAACTCGTCTCCACCGATCCAGCAATTAAAGGTATATGGTGCGTTCCAAAATATTCAAATCCAAGCGGAATTGTCTATTCTAATGAAGTCGTTAAACGCTTTGCTGCTCTTCGCCCTGCGGCTAGAGACTTTAGAATTTATTGGGATAATGCTTATTCAGTACATCATTTGTATCCTGATAATCAACCTGTTATTTTAGAAATTCTTGATGAATGTCGAAAAGCAGGTAACCCTGATATGGTATATAAATTTTCTTCTACATCGAAGATTTCTTTCCCAGGCTCTGGTATAGCTTGCTTAGCTACATCGTTAAATAATCTTGCTGATATTAAAAAACAATTGACTATTCAAACCATTGGTCATGATAAAGTTAATCAATTAAGACATGTTAGATTCTTTAAAGATCTTGATGGAATTAAAGCACATATGAAGAAACATGCAGATATATTACGACCTAAATTTGAACTTGTAGAACGTATTTTAGATGAAGAATTAACAGGACTTGACATTGGAACGTGGAGCAAACCTTTAGGAGGATATTTTATCATGTTTAATACACTTCATGGATGCGCAGCTCACGTCATATCAAGATGTAAAAAATGTGGAGTTGTTATGACTCCTGCCGGATCAACATATCCATATCATAAAGATCCTTCTGATTCAGATATAAGAATCGCTCCTTCTTATCCTTGCTATCAAGATTTAGAAACCGCGACAAGAATCTTTGCTTTATCGGTCAAGATTGAATCTATTAAACTTTTATTAAGATATTGTTAATAATGAGGCGATTAGAATTTCTAGTCGTCTTTTTGTTTGTTAATTTCTTTATTTTTTTACAAATAAAAAGCTAAGAGGCCGTTTGTAATCTCTTAGCTAGTATTAAATATAGGTGTATCAATGGTTCTTATAAAACAGTCTAGCTGTAAAGATTTTTGCGAGGTCGATTTCGCCTCAATGGTTAACCATTGATACATATGCATTGTGACATATTTGTTATATAAAATAAAACTAAAAAGTATTATGCTATCTCTTAGTTTTATCATAGGAAAGCACATGACGTGCTTTTCTTAATCGATTTTTTCAAAAGCGAATTTGTTATATAATACTTCAATTGATTTATTAAAATCTTGATTAGAAATACCAATGATAATATTTAATTCCTCTGTAGATTGATCAATTAATTTAATATTTATTTTTTCTTTGCCAAACACGGATAATATTCTTCCCGATGTACCCGCTTTATTAGCCATATTACGACCTACTACACCAATTAAAGCGATATCCTCATCTACTTTTACATTGATAATATCAGGATTTTGTTTGATTTCCGCGATCATTTCATAAAACTTTCCTTCTAAATCATTTTTATTAACTACGATGGAGAAGGAATCGATTGAAGTTGGAACATGTTCTACATCGATTTTATATTTATCTAAAATCTTGAATACAAATAACATGACTTTGAGTTTATCAGCTAGACGACGTTTGGTAAACGTTAATGAAACAAAGTTCTTTTTACCTGTTATTCCTGTACAAAGATAAGTTTTATCTACACAATCTTTCATAATGAAAGTGCCTGGTTCATCAGGAGAATTAGTATTCTTAATCTCAAGAGGTATATTTTCTTCTTGAATTGGAAGGATTGTCTCTTCATGTAAAACAGAAGCGCCAAGATAAGATAATTCTCTTAATTCAGCATATGTAACCTCGTTTATTTTTCGGCAATTTGGAATAATCTTAGGATCGGTCATAAAGATACCAGAAACATCGGTCCAGTTTTCATATAAATCAGCGTGAACTCCTTTAGCTAAATAAGATCCAGTTACGTCAGATCCTCCACGGGAAAATAAACATATTTCTCCATTAGGATAAACTCCATAAAATCCAGGGACTACAACTTTATCAAAAGTACGAATCATGTTTTCAATCGCTTCTTGGGTTTTATCTTCGTCCACTCTTCCATCATACATAAAATGAATGATATTTTTAGCGTCGATAAAAGTATATCCTAAATAAGCCGCCATACATTTAGCACTTAGATATTCTCCACGGGAAACAAGTTCCTCTTCACTCATGGATCCATCGTCCATTTTTACTTTCATTTTTTCAAATTCTTTATCAAGATCAATATCTAAATTTAATGAATTCTTAATTTCATAAAAACGGTCCTTGATTTGATTAAAAATCGTATTGTAATCAACATGATATTTGATATGTGATTCAGTTAAATATAATAAATCAGTAATTTTATAATCACTTTTATTTCTTTTTCCAGGTGCGGAAACGACAATCACTCTTCTAGAAGAGTCTTTATCAATAATTGATTTTACTTTTTTATATTGGGAAGAATCGGCAAGAGATGTTCCTCCAAATTTACAAACTTTAAGCATAATTTTTTAGCCTCCTTAAATAATGCGCGCTATGAAAGGATAATCATCTAATTCGAAAGAATTTAAATACTTAATAAATACATCTCCGTTTTTATCTAATACAAGATAATTATTATCAGAAGGAGGAAGAAGAGTAGCTTTAGAAACATTTTTTCTTTCTATTTCTCCATTTCCTTTTATAACACGGAAAAGGTCTTGAATCATTGATGATGCAGTTGGAAGTTGCCCTGCTCCTTTTCCAATTAACACCACATCATCATTGAATTCACATGATAAAACCACGCCGTTTGTTTCATACTTAATACTTTCAAAAGCGTGTTCCTCGTTGATTAATGTTGGCATAATAGATAAAGAGATATCTTCCCCAACTCTTTTAGCGTCCACGACATATTTGAGAACTTTATTAATTTTTTGAATTTTATCAATGACTTTTTGATTTAAATATTGAAGACCATATGTTTTAACTTCATTGACATCAATAATCTTATTGAACGCTAAAGAAGCGAGTATTGCCCCTTTTCTTGCTAAATCAGCACCATTTATATCTGCGTCTGGATTTGCTTCCGCATAACCTTTCTTTTGTGCTTCTTTTAAAGCATCTTCAAATGATAAATGATCATAGATTACTCTTGTTAAAATGTAATTAGTGGTTCCGTTTAATATTCCTTGAATACGATTGATATGATCGTAATCACAAATTTCTAATAAAGTATAAATTAGGGGAATACCTCCACCTACGGATGCTTCAAATAGAAAATAGCAATTATTCTTTTTAGCTAAAGATAAGTATTCATCTAAATGTTTTGAAACTGTTTCTTTATTAGAAGTGATGACGCTTTTTCCGTTTTCTAAAGCGGATTTTATACAAATATAAGCAAAAGCATCTCCGCCCATTGCCTCAAATACCACATCGATGGTTGAATCTAAAGTAATATCTAAATAGGAAGGTACAAAGAGTTCTCCTAGTTCTTCTCTCTTTTCTTCTTTATCTAATACCTTTGTCATTTTAATATTTAAAGAAGAAGGAAGACTGTTAACAATTTTTACAACTCCTTTACCGATTGCTCCATATCCGCATAAAGCCAGATTATATCCACTTTTATTCATATCCTAATACCTCTACAGATCTAACATTTTCAATATTTCTTAAATTAAATAATAATGTATCTAATCTTATTTCAATCTTTTCAATGTTGACCATTAATGTAATATAAGCTAAATCATGAATGGGCATATCTTGATTAATGGTTAAAATATTTCCTTTACATTTTCCAATGTAAGAAAGAATGGAACTTAATACGCCAGGAGTATCTTCTACTTTAAAAGCAAATATCGCTCTTTTTGTAATGTTTTTAGGAGGATAAGCAATATAATCCTTATATTTATAATAAGTTGATCTAGAGATTTCTAATTCTTTACATACTTCGGTGATAGAACGATCTTCACCTTCAATCTTTTGACGTGCTTTTATTACTTTTTCAAAATAATCGGGTAGTATTTTCTTATGAACTAAAATAAATTCTTCATTCATATTTATTCCTCCTTGATACTAGGTCCATTTTCATTAATTCTTAAGGAAAGGAAATCATATTGGACCTTATATTTTTGTTTAATTAATTTTTTGATTATATCATCATCTTTACTGATGATTAATAAAGTTGAACCAGCACCAGAGATGGTAAAAGGTAGGCCTTCTTCATCACATATTTTCTTAATAAGTGGTGCATCTGGTATTAAATTAATACGATATGGTGTATGAATTGTATCATTTAAAATATCTTTTAATAGTGCGACATCTCCATCTTTGAAAGCTTTTGGAAGATGGATAATATGGCTTAAATTATAAATGATTTCTTGATATGGCAAAGAAGAAGGTAAAACTTCACGAGCTACCTTGGTTGATAATTCTTTGTTTGGAATACACGCGATAAAGTGTAAGTCCTTATATACTGGATAAGGGATGCATTTTATCTTTCCGTTTTCTTTATAAGATGAAACGAAACCACCTAAATAACAAGGAGCAACATTATCAGGATGACCTTCAATTTCTGTGGCAAATCTGATGATCTCTTCATCGCTTAAAATGTTGTTAAGCATTCTAGAAGCAGCAAGAATTCCTGCGATTATACAAGTTGCGGAACTTCCTAAACCTCTAGAAGCAGGAACTTCAGTGCTTAAAGAAGTAATTTTTACAGGGATATAAGGTTTATTTATTTTCTCAAATACGTATTGGTAAGACTTAAGAATCAAATTATTCTTAACAACTAAGCTCTTAAAATTCACTAAGGTATCTACGTTACTAGGTTCAAAGAGGAATGTATTATATAGATTTAAAGCTATTCCACATACATCAAATCCTGATCCTAAATTAGCGCTTGTACATGGTACGCGAATAGTAATCTTTTTAGATGAAAATACTTTTTTTCTGATTTCGTCTTTAGTTATAACATATTTAGGAACAACATTTTTAAGAATTTTCTTTAATTGAGAAGGAACTTTGATAGAAGTTTCTTGTTCAATCATATAAATGTTTTTCTCTTCATCATTCAAAGAAGTTAATCCTAAAGAAGAGATGATTGTTTGAGGAAATTTATAAGGAGAAGCTGTGGATACCACGATAATATGATTAGAAGAAAGACCTTCTTTTTCATATTCTTTAAGTGCACCATAAGAACAAGAAGTATGAGGATCAATCAAGTAGTGGTGAGAAGCAAAACATTCTTTTATACCAAGGTTAGTTTGAACTTGCGAAATAGAATAAGCTTTGAATTCTTTGTCTAATACTTCTTTAATATAAGGAGAAACGGAGAATTCTCCCTTTTCTTTTAAAGAGGCCATATAGCCTTTTACTTCTTCATCATTTTGACAGATTAAATATAATAACCTTTCTAGGTTGGAAGAAATTAAAATATCCATGGAAGGAGAATTAGTTTTCTCAAATTCTCTTTTGATTGAATATGTACCCGTATTAAAGAAATCAGTTAATACTTTATTTTCGTTTGAAGCGCATATTATCTTATCAAAAGGACAACCCATAAGTTTAGCAATATAGGAAGCAAGAATGTTACCAAAATTACCAGTTGGAACGATAACATCGACTTTATCACCTAACTTAATCGTGCCTTCTTTTACTAATAGAATATATGAATAATAATAATAAACAATTTGAGGTAATAATCTTCCTACGTTGATGGAGTTAGCACTTGATAATATATATTTATCTTGTTTTTCTAAAAGGATTTCTTTTACGATATTTTGACAATCATCAAAATTTGAATCCTTCAAAGAATATGCTCTTGAAGTTGCACTTGTAAAATAAAGCATTTGTCTTTCTTGAACATCAGAAATTCCATCATCTGGATATAGAACTGATATTTTTATTCCATCTGCTTTTGAAAAATTACTTAATGCAGCAGAACCAGTATCTCCTGAAGTAGCGGTTAGGATCATGATATCCTTATCAATATTATTTTTCTTTTTTGCTATCTCCATTTCATATGGAAGTAAAGATAATGCCATATCTTTGAAAGTGATTGTAGGACCATGAAATAATTCAAGAAAAGAAAAAGAAGAAAAAGTTGTATTTTTAGTAATCACTTCTTCAAAGTTTTCTTTTGAATATGCTTTTGAAATAGCATATTCAATTTCTTCATCACTAAAGTCATCTAAATAAAGCCTTAAAATTAAAAAAGCTAGTTCTTGATAAGATTTATTTAATAAATCTTCTTTCATTTCCACCTTTCCTATTTGCACAGGAAAGAATAATCCTCCATCAGGTGCAAGACCTTGGATAATTGCTTGAGAAGCACTGACTCTTAAAGAAGAATTTCTTGTAGAAAAAAACATAATTAACACCCCTTTTGATTAATTGTGTTTTATTGTAGCTTGTACTCATAATGAATACAAGCGTTTTTCTATAGAAAACAAAAACATTTGTTTATGGCAAACAAAAGAGACTATTAGTCCGTAAAATAGAAACGATTTAAAATAAAAAAACGAAGTGAATTTTTTTAATGTATTCACTTCGAAATTTATTTATTATTTAGTCTTTTTGTATATTAATAAAATTATTTTAAGAGGATGATTGCATTGAAGCTATCATGCCAAGTCCAATAAGAAAACAAATTAAGAATGTTATTAATGTGATAACAACACAAATAACTATTTTTAGGTACAACTTATCAACTTTTCGTAAAAATACAACCATAAGTGCAGAAAAAAGACCGCTGATAGCGCCTCCAATCATTCCTCCAACTACGGGAAGAAGAGAGCATAACGCGTGTGAATTGCCCCATATCAATATTAGAATAAATGGAATTAATGCCATTATAATTTCATAAGGCTTTAATTTTGGATATATTTCTATTTCTTCATTATCAATATTCAGTTTTACTCCTTTTAAAATGTTGCCTTTGACAGTTACATAAACATCTTCTTCCAATCCATTTAATTTTCCAGAAAATGTTACTTTATCTATCTTATTTAGTTGTCTTCCTTTGACAGAAATTGATTTTTTTCCAAGCCAAAATGTTTCACTATATGTGATATTTCCATATTTTGAATGGGAAAAAATTTTTTTCATAAATTTACCTCCTGTATTTTATTATATTTATTATATATAATTTATTTGTCGAAAAATCAATAACCTATTTTTATATTATTAATATATGAAAAGAAGGTAGTTATTTTATTTTTTATAAATCTCTTCCTTTAAAATGCCAACATATGGCAAGTTACGATATAGTTCATTGTAATCTAAACCAAATCCTACAACAAATTGATTTTCCACTTCTAAAGCAACATAATCAATGACTAGATCTAAATCTTTATGAGCATCAACTTTGTTTAGCATACAACATATTTTAACGCTATTTGCTCCTTGTGCTAATAGCATGTTTTTAATTTGGACAAGGGTTCTTCCAGTATCTAATATATCATCACATACAATGACATCTCTTCCTTCAATTGGGAAGTTGATATTTGAAATGACTTTAACTTTTCCAGAGGATTCTGTGCCTCCAAAATATGATTTTACTTGCATAAACTCTGTTTGCATTGGAATTTCAATATGTTTAATAAGTTCCGCGAAAAATGGTATGCATCCATTTAATAAACCGATTAGAATTGGAGTTTTTCCTTCATAATCTTGTGAAATTTGTTTTCCTACTTTTTGGCAAGCTTGTACGAGATCATCGTGAGAGTATAATACTCTTTCTATATCTTCATTCATCATTATTTTGTACCAAAAATTCTATCACCAGCATCGCCTAGCCCTGGTAGAATATAACCATTTTCATTTAATTTGTCATCGATTGCAGCGCAATAAATCTTTATATCTGGATAAGCATCTTCTACGACTTTTATACCTTCTGGTGCGGCCACTAAACACATAAAGCGAATGTTATTATAGCCTCTTTTTTTAATAGCATCAATCGCAGCAACTGCAGATCCTCCAGTAGCTAGCATTGGATCGATTAATATTACTAAAGGATTATCTACTTCTGGGAGTTTGAAATAATATTCATGAGGAATTAATGTTTCTTCATCTCTATACATGCCAATATGTCCAATACGTGCTGTTGGAAGCATGTTTCTTACTCCATCAACCATACCTAATCCCGCTCTTAGGATTGGAGCAAGAACAATATGATTTGCCAATTCTTTTTTAGGAAGAACAGCATTAGTTGGAGTTACAATATTTTCTCCATCAACTACTTCTAAATCTTCAAATACTTTGTAGCACATTAATGAGCCAATTTCAGTTAGGGATTCTCTAAATTCTTTTGAGGATGTTTTTTTATCTCTCATGATTGATAATTTAGTTTGAATAAGAGGGTGTTTACATTCAATAGCCATTTTTTTAATTCTCCTTTGATTAATATAATTCTTTTCTAATAATGGTTTGTTTGGTGTCAGGACCGACTGAGAAAATCACAACTGGAACACCAGTTAGTTCTTCAACTTTTTCAATATATTTTTTAGCATTTTCTGGTAGTTCATCATAGGAAGTAACTTTAGTAATATCTTCTTCCCAACCATCCATTTCTATAAAATGAGGCTTACAACGAGCAAAATCTTCAATTTTAGCACATGGAGCTTTTAAAACTTTGCCATCTAATGTATAGTAATCGCAAATCTTAATTTTCTTATATCCAGTGAATATGTCTAGTAACGTTAATGCTATACCAGTCATACCATTGATATTTACTGAGTAAGATAGGATTGCACAATCTAACCAACCGATTCTTCTTGCTCTTTTTGTAGTTGCTCCATATTCGTGAGCTCTATCTCTTATATCTTGGGAAATTTCATCATTGAATTCTGTAGGTAGAGGTCCAGATCCAACTCTAGTGGTATATGCTTTTACAATACCGATAACTTCTTTGATTTTGGTTGGACCAACACCAGTTCCTGTACATACTCCTCCAGCAGTAGGATTTGATGAAGTGACGAAAGGATATGTTCCAAAGTCAATATCAAGTAAAGTTCCTTGAGCTCCTTCAAATAAAACTTTCTTTCCCTTATTAATTTCTTCATTAATTAAAGTGACAGTATCACATACTAGAGGTCTAATCTTATCAGCAATCGCTTGATATTCTTCATAGAAGGAATCAAAATCAATTGGTGAAGCACCAAAGTGAGTTAATTCGTCATTTTTAATTATCAATGTTTCTTTTAAAATATCTTTAAAATCTGGAGAAATAAAATCGCACATTCTAATACCATCACGTGCCATCTTATCAGTGTAGCAAGGACCAATGCCTTTTTTAGTGGTTCCTATGCATCTAGCACCTAGTCTTTCTTCTTTTAATCCATCCAAAATTTTGTGATAATCAAATAATACATTGGCACGATCGGAAATATATAGATTGTCACAGCTAAATCCTGCTTTCTTTAAAGCTTCAATTTCTTCTAATAAAGCTTTTGGATTAACTACACAACCATTTCCTAATATATTTTTAGTATTTGGATCAAAGATACCAGAAGGAACAATATGTAATTTATAAACTGCATCATCCAATACGATTGTATGACCAGCATTATCTCCTCCTGAATAACGAACGACTAAATCTGCTTGCTTGCTTAAATAGTTAGTTATTTTTCCTTTTCCTTCATCTCCCCAAGCACTACCGATTACTACGACTGTTTTTGCCATAAATTTATACCTCCTTAAATAGCGTTAGTTTGCTCTACGAATTCTTTTATCGTCAAATTTATTTAATCATTTTATGAAATATATTTTAAGCATAAATTGCTTTCTTCATAAAAAAAGTGTAAAGAGGGCCCTTTACACTATTTTTTTGCGTTTATCTTATCAATAATGTCACGTGCTACCCATACTCCAGAAGCACCAGCTTGCGCTAAACCTCTTGTAATTCCAGCACCATCTCCTCCAACATAAAGATTTTCAATCTTTGTTTGGAAATGTTCATTAACTTCAGGACGATCAGAATAGAATTTTGCTTCTACTCCATAGAATAAGGTATGATCATTTGCAATACCTGGAGTGACTGAATCTAAGGCTTCTGTCATCTCGATTAATGATTTCATTACATTGTATGGTAAAATAAGGCCTAAATCACCTGCGACTGCTTCTTTTAATGTTGGCTTAACAAATCCTTCATTTATACGTTTTTCAGTTGATCTTCTTCCTTTTTTGATATCGCCATATCTTTGGACAATAACTCCTCCACCTGATAATTGATTAGCTAGTTTGCTAACATCATAAGCGTATTGATTACCATCTTTAAATGGCTCATCGAATTCTAAAGAGACAAGAAGAGCAAAGTTTGTGTTTTTAGAACCTAGTTTTGGATCGTGATAAGCATGACCATTGCATACCATAATACCATTATGATTTTCCACGACTACATGACCTGAAGGATTAGAACAGAAAGTTCTTACAGTAGTACCTACAGATGTGTTGAAAATAAATTTTCCTTCGTACAAATATTTATTGATTTCATCCATGATGATATCGTTTGTTTCAACTCTTACGCCAACATCAACGCGGTTGTTAGAGAATGATATGCCATGTTTTCTTAAACATTTTGCTAACCATTCAGAACCATTTCTTCCAACTCCAAGAAGAACATAATCGGCGAATACTTTCTCTCCGTCTTCAAAAACGATGCCTTTTACAGCATTATCCTCGATAAGAACTTCTTCGACGTTTCTTCTAAATGAGAATGTGACATTTTTCTTTAGTTCTTCGTAAATAGATTTTAAGATTTCTAGATTTATTTCCGTTCCTAAGTGTCTAACTTCACTTCTTAATAATTTTAATCCGTGAGCGATACCTTTTTTCTCGATTTCAAATACTTCTTTAGTAAAAGGATTTGTTATTTCTTGTGGAGCTCCATGCGCTAGGTTAATAGAATCCACATATTTAATTAAATCCATGACTAAATCATCAGGAAGATAGTTTTGCATCCATCCTCCAAATTCGCTAGTAATGTTAAATTTACCATCAGAATAAGCGCCAGATCCTCCAAAGCCTGAAGTCATTGCACATGATGGATAACATTGATTTTCACCTTTTAAATTTGTAGGACATTGTTTTAATTTTTTAGCAAGAATTGGACAATTTCTATGATAGATGTCATTTCCTTTATCAATTAACATAACCTTTATACCAGGTTTTAATTTCACTAATTCATAAGCAGAATAGATACCTGTTGGTCCAGCTCCCACTATGACGACGTCATATTTGTTTTCCATACTTTATAAATCTCCCTTGATAATTTTGTGATTAGAAGTATTTAATCACACTTAATAATAATACTAGAAAATAGGTCATTAGTAAAACGAAAGTTACCTTTTTTCTTTTTATTTGGTTTTCTTTGGAAACTAGTATAAGTCAAACGTGATATATAAGTTTTATATTGTTGTAAATAAAAGTTATTTTATATAAAATAAATGTATTTAGGAGGTCCCTATGTCAGAATTAAAAAAAGATATTCTATATCATGTAATGATCGATTATGATGGAACACTTTGTTTCCAAAATAAAATTTCATTTAAAAATAAAAGAGCAATTAAAAAAGCACAAAAAGAAGGATATAAATTCATATTAAATACAGGAAGGTCAAGAGGAAATCTACCAAAAGAAGCTCTTCAAATTGATTGGGATTATATTATTTGTGGCGCTAATTACATCGAGAAAAAAGACGAGGTTATTTATCGCGATGAAATTCCTTATTCATCTCTTGTACAAGCTTTTAGAGTGGCAAAAAACGTAGGATCTTCCATAGAATTTGAAGGAGAAAAAGGTACACTCTATTGTAAAAAAGAAGAAATTAAGAATTTAGATGAGAAAAAATTTAATCTCTTTTGTGATGAGATTAAAGAAAAAATCAAGGAAAATCCTATTACCAAAGTTGATCTTTGGAAAGGAATGGATAATAGAATTGATGCAAAACTACAAGATTTTGCTATAATTCACCATAATGAATATGTTGAATTATTTAAAAAAGGAGCAACGAAAGGAACGATTGCTTTAAAGTTAATGGAAATAGAAAATATTAAGCAAGAAGAGTTGATAGGAATTGGGGATTCACCTAATGATTTAGACTTATTAAATGTTTGTTCATATAAAGTTGCTATGAAACTTGCTCCTAAATCACTAAAAGATTTATGTGATGAAGTAACGAATAGATCATCTACTGGGGTTGGTGATTTTGTTAATAAATTAATTAAAATTAGAAAATCAAAGAGGAATAAGTAATGGATGTAGAAGTAAAGAAAAAATTGATTATAGCGTTTGGTAATCATCAGATGGATGATGTAGTTAAAATCTCTTATGAAATAAAACCATTTAATGGGATGGCTGTAGAAAGCGCTAAATTGATTTGCGATTGGTTCAGTAAGGAAAAAGAATATAATTTTTCTAAGATAATAGATAAATTTTTGTATTATGCCGAAGATAAAAAGAATGAATTTGCTTCTGTTTGTTATTATATGGCAGCAAAGATTTGTTTGTTCTATAAGAAGGATGTTAATGAAGCTATAAAGATTGTAAGGAAAGCATATCTACAAGACGATATATTTTTAGGAACATCTTTTTTAGGATATTATATCTATCAAAATGGTCTAATTGATGGAAATCCTGATTATCTTTTAGCGCGTCAATATCTTATTGATGCGGTGAATTTTGAAATACCATGGTTAGAGTGTAGTGCTATTTTAGATAAAAGAGGTGTCAATGATAAGTTTAAACTTCATTACGCAAAAAAAGTTTTGGAGTATTCTAATAATGAAGAGTATAAAAATAAATCACTAGTATATCTTTTCTCTTATTATTGCAAGAATAATTTCCTTGAGGAATTATTTAATCTTTTTGAAGAACATAAAGATAATCTTTCTTTTTTAGGTGAAAACATAGAAGAAGTATCTTCTTCTCTTTATCGCTTAGGAAAAAATTATATTGCTAATAAAGATTATTCTAAAGGTGTTATTTGCTATAATTACGCTGCTTCTTTAGGAAATGAAAAGGCGATTGAACAATTAGGGATAGCTTATTACCAAGGTACATTAGGACTAACTAAAGATATCGAAAAGTCAGTTTCATTTCTATCAAAATTGAAAAAGGGAGGAAACGGAATGATGCTTCTTGGCCTACTATATGAAAAAGGAGAAGAAGTATTAGTAGATAAGGATAAAGCTTTTGATATATATTTAAAATGTTCAAAAGAAAAAGTCCCAGAAGCATTCTTTAGACTTGGAAAAATATATTCGGAAGGAACATATAAGAAACGTGATGAATATTTAGTGCATCGCTACTTCGAGGAATATAAAGAAATTGCTAAAGAAATACCTTTATCTAGATTAAAGATGATCGATGATTATTACGATAGCTTTAAAAGATAATTGCTATAGTTAAGTAAATTAGTTAAAATATAAATGACTTATTTGAAGGAGATATAAATGGATATTCGTTATTATGTAGAACATGTTGTTTTACCTAGCTTATTAGAACAATCACCTAAAGATTTCGTTAATGCTTTAGGACAAAGAAAAGAAGAATTATTAGTTGATATTTATGCGCAAGCTGCAGAAAATATGAAACAAGAAAATCCTTATAAAAAAGAAGATTTTCATGTTGATTTAGTCAAGTATCAAGAAGAATGGTTTTTCCAAATCATGAAGATGCCTGAAAAAGATATTAAGTCCCCATTTTGTCATTTCGTTATCGTTTCTTTAGATAAAAATCAAGATAATGCAAGATTATTTATGCTTGAACATCAAGATGGCGCGATTCTAATTTGCGAATGGAACAAAACCCGTCACTACGCATATGGGAAGTTTCAAAAGGATGATGATATCTTAAAAAGAATTATCGATATTCGTCTTTCTACTAGAGCGTAGTTAATTTAATAAGAGTTTATTCGTATAAAAGCTTATGAAAGTCAAAATGACTTTTATGAGCTTTTTTAATTCTTATATATGAAATTATAACCACAGAATAAACGCACAAATTAATTATAAGCTGTAAGAAAGAATATAAAATTCAAT
>SAMEA3663025__coassemble_382_pt1 | contig 37697 bp, 79 predicted proteins | sample SAMEA3663025__metabat2_high_PE_042 | metagenome-assembled genome bin SAMEA3663025 (sample SAMEA3663025) | pig gut metagenome | biome: pig gut; feature: pig-associated habitat; material: faeces | place: France | collected 2012
GCTAGCTTTCACGCTTTTCAATGTTTTTATTTACCCGACATATATGGTGCGCCCTCTAGGTATCGAACCTAGCCAGCTCTCGCAACAGTTTTACAGACTGCCCTGTGTCCTTAACAGAATACGGACGCAATTATATAATATTATAATATTTACACCATTTACGAACTGCATTATCGCTCACCCCATAGAGTTTGCCAATTTGTACATATGACTTTGTTTCTAGCAAAGAAATTAATTCTTTTTTGTCTGGCCATTGTACCTTACGTTGTTGTTTACACTTACAAGAAAAACACATTTGACTCCCTTTTCTTTTTAACTCTTTACCACATATCTTGCAATAATAATTGATATTAGATATGCAATCATATGTTCCATCATCAAGAGTTATAAGCTTTCCTCCCTTGTGGAATGTTATATGTGCATTATTTGATGTAAAAACCATTAGATTGTCTGGAGAATTATTGGTTTTATCTCTGTTTTTGTGGTGAACCACTTCATTATCAAATAACTCACGCCCTAACATTTTTTCTGCTACTATAATATGTTCATAAACACAACCGTTCTGTTTAGCGCGATGGTGTGAAGGTAAATAAACTTCTTTATATTCCATTTTACCCTCCTAGTCTATTATAATATGGAGCGGAAGACGGGGCTTGAACCCGCAACAGCCAGCTTGGAAGGCTGGAACTCTACCAGTTGAGCTACTTCCGCATTTTATTGGTGACCTCTGCGGGATTTGAACCCACGATACTACCGTGAAAGGGTAGTGACTTAAGCCAGACTTGTCGAAGAGGCCGTTATTCTATTATTATAGAATTTTCTTTTAGATATTGTATCATCTTTTCTAATATAACATTATAGAAGTCTTCTCCCATACACTCTGTCGTAACCTCAAATGATTTAGTTTCATCTTTATAACAACTATTTTTGTATAAGTCATTTTTATTAGAGTAAATATCTAATTCTCCAAACCCAGGTGCGCCGTGCCATAAACATTTAAGATGACCGTCTCTAATAATAACACCATCAACTTCTACATTTATTTCTGTTGCCATAACAATTCTCCTTAATTACTTAGTGGCGCCTGGTACTGGATTTGAACCAGTGGAACGAAAAACGTTCGGCAGTTTAGCAAACTGCTGGTTTAAGCCTTCTCACCCAACCAGGCATTATATGTAATATCAGTTGTATTATATAAATAATGCCACTCTCTATGACAATTAGAACATAATACATCACATTTCTTTAACTCTTCAAGCAAGGCGTGCAATGATTTTCTGGTACAATCAGAAATGACAATTTCTTTTTCTTCTGGGTTTCTATGATGAAAATCTAACACATAGTGTCTTTTTTTCACCACATTTTTTACATCCTATAGCAGATTTTAATATTTTTAGTGCCTCTGCTTTATTATCATAATTTTCTTTACTTTTAATTTTTGTACATTCAATACAGACTCCATATGGTTTTATAATACCTCTGCGACGATGTTTATAAAACTCACTATCATCTTTATCAATATTACATCTCTTACAAATCATCGTTTACACCTCTTAAAAATTATAATGGTGGAGCGTGTGGGAGTCGAACCCACGACCTCTACCTTGCAAGGGTAGCGTTCTCCCAACTGAACTAACGCCCCATTTGGTGCTCCTGAATGGACTTGAACCATCACGGGATTATTCCCAACGGATTTTAAGTCCGTTGCGTCTACCTATTCCGCCACAAGAGCAAATGGTCGGAGCGGCAGGATTTGAACCTACGACCTCTAGTTCCCAAAACTAGCGCGTTAACCAAGCTACGCTACGCTCCGATATGGTGCCGAAAGTAGGATTTGAACCCACGACCCATCGCTTACAAGGCGATTGCTCTAGCCAACTGAGCTATTTCGGCATTAAAATAGGATAAATCGTATAGATGAAGGTACGTACAGCATCACTATCGGCTTTTGATTTTTATCTATATTAATATTATAGGATTAGTCGGCACCTGGGGACAATCTGTTGTCCGCCCTTAATATAGAACCTATATAAAATCTTTATGGTGGACAGAGGTGGGATTGAACCACCGACACTAGCATTTTCAGTGCTATGCTCTACCAACTGAGCTACCTATCCAGGAAAGAAGAATTAATTATTCTACAACGTCATAAATACTTTGCTTTAATTCCTCGATTGCTTTTGTTAGGTCGTCAACCAATTCTTGATGAATTTCTGCATATTTTTGACCTTTTTTAACTTCGGCACGTATTTCATTACGAATTTCAACTAGCATAGCACGTCTAGCTCTTTTGTAACTAATTTTAGCACCTATTTCAGCATCAAAAGTATCTAATGGTGAACATTTAGCAACTCCTACAAATTTTAATGATGGATTATCAACACCAATTAATAATGTAGTAACAGTTCTTCTCTTTTCATCAATTATAACCCTTTTATCTGTTTTTGGCAATCTAATTTTCATAATTAATTCCTCCTTTTTTACAAAACTAATGGCGGTTCGTACGAGATTTGAACTCGTGATTTCCTGCGTGACAGGCAGGCGTCATAGACCACTAGACCAACGAACCAAATGGCAGGGGCACTAGGATTTGAACCCAGACTTGCGGTTTTGGAGACCGACGTGCTACCATTAACACTATGCCCCTAAAAGCAATAGGATATAATATCGCATCAGCATATCTAGTTTTAACCAATGCAATTCAGGATTACTTCTGTGTCGCATTTGTATAACCCACACCCTATTGAACACACGCATCAACTGACTAGAACAGGCGACTGCGTAGAATAGGCGACTTACAAGTTCTTCGTTTATACTTCTCTATGCGCCCTTATGATGATAAATGTATTATATCATAAAAAGTTAAAAATGTCAAGTTGTTTTTCAATTTTTTTCTTATTTTCTGCACTAATTGTACCATTTTTATATTCATTATGAAGTTGAATTGCAGAAAGCGTGTTTATTATATTATCGACACTAATAATGTCATTAGATTTCATAACATTAAGTAATTCTAAAAAATGTCCCATAAAATCTTTATTAAATGTATCAGCGAACGTTTCTATATATTCTCTTACGTTTTTGGTTTCTTTACCAATACGATTTAAGCAATTTATACAAGCGTATTTGCCACAATCTAATTGTATGTTAGTGTCGTTACCACACTCTATACATTTTCCATTTTTAGCAGAAAGCTTCATATTCATCACCGTCCATTTTTTTTATTTCTTCTAAACATATATTATACATTTTAACTATTTCATCTTTAGTGTAAAGACCATTAATAGTAGTTCCTCTACCTAGATATTTATACCAACTTATTTCAATTACTCCGCACTTAAAATTGTATGGTTGTTTAACATCTTCATTCCAATTATATGCGTGAACTTCAAAATTTTCACCGATAAATTCATTCCCAGTATTATTGAAAGGACTATCATATTCTTCTTGATTAATATTCCACATTACAGTTTGTAATTTTCTATCTAGGTCTCTTAATAACGCAACAATCCAATCTTCACAATCGTAATTATGTATGACATTAGGAGAAAACATTAATTGACCCAACTCAATATTAGAGGGTAATTCACACTCATTACATATCATTATCAGTCTGACCTCTTTTCTTTTTTAATTTTATAAATTTATCATATATTGTTTTTCGCATTTTAACATTATAATATATTCCACCATCTTTGAATACTATAATATATTTACCCTTTTCTTTAACAAACATATCTAAAACATCATTAAGGTCTATATAAACCTTTTCTCCGTCGATTGTTTCTATCAATTCTACCTTAATAGATGCCATAATTATCCTCTAGTTCTTTGAGTGTCAATGGTGTTTTATTGATAATCACAATCATACACTCCTCGCCTTCACAATTTTGATATAAATTATTTTGTAATTTGTTGGTATACTCATTATTATCATCTTCCCAATGTACACTAATATAATCATTTGTATCATCATCATATATTAAATCTATATGAGTTATATCTCTATATTTTAATCTTTCTTCTAGTGTATCATTATTTCTAAAATCACCAAAACCACTTTTTTGTAGTAACCCTTTTTGATTAATTACTAACATAAATTGGTCGCAAAATATTTCGTCATAGATTTCACCATCTCTATATTGAAAACAATTAATGCCAATATTTTTATATATCCTATCTAAAGTGCACATATAAATCATATCTGGCGTTAAAGTACACGACTCACAATTTTCAAATACTATATCTAATTGTTTTATTTTTCTATCTTTATTTACCATTCTGTAACCTCCTTAGCGTTTTCATTTCTTCCCCATAAATCAGCCTCGTGCAATAGTTCCAACATATAATATAAATCATCATCGTTAAACAACTCTTTTATTGGTGTCATATCTTCTCTACGATACCATTCCATATGATTTAATATTAAAGCTGCTGTTTGATAGTGACTATCACACAATCTAACCCTGTTTAATTCATCTATTATATTTTGTTTTCTTATATGACATAAATATAAATATGTTGATACTTTATCGTGACCATAGTATACATAATGACCCTTTTTATCATTAAATGATTTTGTATATAATTTTCCAAAATCGTGGTACCTGGCCGCTTGTCGTAAAATTTCAGCATCGTTGCGTAATTTCAATATTTCTCCTAAATCTTCAGCCTTTTTAGTAACTGCTTTGATGTGTTCTTCTAATGTTTCATAATGATGTGGGTTGTCTTGACTATAACCAGAACATTCTTTAATAAGAAAGTTATAATCATAAACATCATTATACATTCCACCATCGATTAGATAAATATTATCAAATCCTTCATAATACATTGGTGGTTCTATACTTTGTATCATCTGCACTAATTTATCCCAAGGAAGTTGTCTTTCTGCTCTAGTTATATTTCTCTCTAAAATAATATTAATTGGAGTACAACATAAATAGGTGTCTACTTGAGCATCAAGCTTATGGGCTTCGTTTATAATACCACTTCTTCTCTTCTTGTTGAGATTTGTGGCGTCATAAATAACATCTTTGCCCTCTTTTAGGGCGTTTAATGTTCCTTTTTTCATAGTTTCAAACACAACATCATTATGCGTTTGGTCTTCAAAACCGTATAACTCAACTCTAATGTCATCGCTTGACAAATAAACTGAATTATTTGTTAATAAGTATTTTTTAGCATAATTTGATTTACCACTTCCAGGTATACCAATTATAATATTAAGTGTTGCCATAATACCCTCTCCTATCTTTATAATTATTATAACAAAAAAAACGTATTAAGTCAATACGCTTTTAATCAAAATCTTCAAATAAATTTAATTCTCTATGATTATCAAGATTTTCTGTGCATCTAGGACATAAACAATCGTTAAAATATGGTTTTAGTGGTCTACCACAACAGTCACAATAATTACCAGCATTAAATTCTCCACACATCATTTTAGAAAACCTTTCTAATTGATTTCCCTGAACGACAGCGCCATTATCTTGACTAATATAATAATCGTCTGTTAGCACTCCGAACCTATCGTGTTCGTGTAATCCAGGAGGTACTGGTATCGAATAATTATTAAAAGCACTAAACATATTTATTGGGATAGCACCTCTATAATTATCTTTGGCTTTTAACCGAAAGTCCCTATTTAATGTTAAGTCTACATTATCTTTCATTCTTTTTAAATAAACCCACAATTTTTTGTATTATTGATTTTTTAGGCTTAGATAATGAAGTAAATTCTGCATCATTGAGACGTCTAAAATCGTCGTCTAAACGCATTAATTCTGCTCTAATCTCTTCGTCATTAATAGGGGTTCCAAATTTTTGTAATTTTTCTTTTCCTACTTCTCTTAAGAATTTATCCATAGTAAGGTCACAGTATTCGTCTTCCCAATCTCCTAGAAAATAAAACTTATCATTTAATATGTTACCACTATTACGACCTTTTCCTCTAGCCATTTGAAAAGTACCAAATAATATAGGGTCTTTATCTCTTCTTTCTTTAGACACTTGTTTCTCTACTTTGCCAGTATAATCAGTAAAAACCACATACATCTTGTCAAAAATATTTTTTGTTTTTGCGATAATATCAACTATATCATCTGGAATATCTCTAGGGTAGTTTTCTAGGTCTATAATTTTTACAGTGTTTTTAGCAACATTATCGATATAATCTTCAATAACATCTCTGTATACAAAAGAATTAATCCCTAATTTTACTATTTCTCTTTCTTTAGACACACAGTCAACTAAAAATCTTAATTTTTCAATTACTCTTTTTTGACCTGTGATTTTATACTTATCAACCTGATTTAGACAACCATTATAAAAATCAATTAAATCTTGGTCATCTGTGGTTTGTAAGTTCTTCTTTAAATAATCAAAATATTCTCTTTCACTAAGAATTTCATCTTTTTCTTTCATTTTATTTACCTTCCTTTTTTTAGTAACTCCAATAGAAATGTATTTCTATCAACAGTTTTATGATGTAATACTGCCATATTAAATGCTTTCGTTTGGGTTATCAAGTAGCACATTTTCTTTGCTCTAGTGATAGCTGTGTATAGCCATTCATTTGAAAGCAAAATATATGATGAGTTGTCAAAACCAACTATAACAGTTTTAAACTGAGAACCTTGACTAGAATGACAAGTAATAGCATACGCCAATTCTAAACCTCCATAATAATCAGAGTTAATTACTATTTCTCCCTCGTCATAAAAATCAACTACAACATAATTATCAGATATTTCTGTAACTATACCCATACTTCCATTATAAATACTAGTCTGCTCACCATCTGGTGTTTCTACATCATAATGGTTTTCTCGATTAATTATTTTATCACCAATTCGTATAACCTGTCCATACTTAATATGTATTTCTTTATCATAATGTGAATATTTAGGGTTAATTTTTTCTTGTATAATCTGATTTATTTTTTCTCTTGCTAATTCTACCCTCTGATTTTGAGCAACTATTATTTGTACGTCTTTTAAATTATAATCTTTTTTATATTCACACATAAAAGTATCTATAACCTCATCTAATAGATTATCTTTTTCTTGTTTAGAGTAAATACTAAGGTCTTGTAATGCCCCATATACTTTTTCTCCCTCACAATCATTAGATAGTAAAAATTCTTTTCTTCTAATAGCCTGAGATTTAGTGATAATAGCACTTTTTTCCGCTTGTCTATGTATTTTCGTAAGATTTACAAGATTTATTTTACCACTATTCATTAAGTCATTAAGTAAGTTCCCAACTCCTATTGGTGGTAATTGACCATTATCTCCCAGCATTATTAGTTTTGCTCCTAAAGGAATTGCCTGTAGTAAATTCCAAAATAGTTCAAGACCAACCATAGATACTTCATCTAATATAACAACGTTTGTATCTAATTGATTTAAAGAATTATGTATAAACTTTTCTCCTTGAAAGCCTAATAATCTATGAATTGTACTGCTAGGATAACCAGTTGCCTCATTTATTCTTTTGGCGGCTTGTCCCGAAAAAGCACACTGATTAATAATGGTATCATTAGGAAATATTTTATACGCTCCTTTAATTATGCTTGTCTTACCAGTACCAGCAAGACCAACCACTAAAGATACATTATTTGATAATATAGACTGAATACCAGCCAACTGTTCATCAGTAAATTCAAATCCTTGTTCTTCTTGTGCATTTTTAATACCCTCTTCAATATCATTTTGTGAATATTTTTGAGGTGGTATAGACTGCAAAAGTAATAATTTATCTGCTATTTTATTTTCTAAGTCATAATAATATTGTAATGCTATCCTGTCGTTATCTTTAAGCACTTGTTTGTCATTACACATCTCTTTTAGTGTATTGTTAATGACTTCCAAATCTATTTTTAGCAATTCTACAATTCTATTTTCAAAATCGTCTATAGTCAACCAAGTTGAACCGTTGTTCTGAGCTTCCTCTTTAAATATATGTTTAACACCTGATTTTATTCTAAATGAAGACTCTGGCTTTACATTATAATTTAATGCTATTTCGTCAGCTCTCAAAAAACCAACACCTTTTATATCTTCTGCTAAAATGTAAGGATTTTCTTTAAATTTTTTAATTGCTCTCTCGGCACCCTTATAAGTTTCACACAACTTATTTATTAACAAAGGGGTAACACCAAGAGGTTTAAAGAAATTATATGCTGGAGCCATATCAATGGTTGATTTGAACTTCTCTATAATTCTAGTAGCTGTATGCTCACCTATGTATTTTGCCTCTGTTAATTTTTTTATATCTTCATCGCGAATAAAATCAAAAGGGTCTTCAAAAGTGTCAAATAAACTGTTAACCTGTCTTTCAGTTAATATTTTAGATAAGAACGCTCTTTTTTCATTTATAGTATTTATTTCTACTTCTTCGTATCCCCCATCTATTTTAAACTGCCAACCCCACTTATCGTCGTAAATAAAATCCCCCATTAATATATAGGTACTCTTAGGTTGAGGTATGAAAGATATAACGCCAGCTGTTTTGATAGTCTCTAATGCCTCTAAATACATATCACTAGAGTTGTTAGACTTTTCTATAACACCTAACACTTCTACAATCATAGAAGCCCAATGAGAGTCTTGATTATAATACTTTATATCATCATTGTTCCTTATTTTTACTTTTATTTTCACTTTTTATCACCTCAAACATATCGTCAATATTATCTAATAAATCATATCTTTTTGTTGATGTAGAGGTTTTTGCAAATTGTTTTTTTACTAAGTCTACATACATAGTATGAGTTCCATCGTCACCTTGATAAAATCTTTCCCATTCATTTTTTGTTAATATATTTTTTATTTCAAGTTGTTCTATTGCTAAATTATCGAAAGAAACAACTTTATATTTATTTGCATATTCTTTAATATGTTCTTTCAACCAATTTAATTGTACTTGAATTATACCATTGGCACGTTGTAATAAATCGTGTCCTCTACCAAAATCTTTATAACCTAGTATTAAAATTTTAACTCCTTTATCAGCGAAGTAGTCAAATACATCTCCACCGTGAATACCAACAATTAAATGAATTACCATATTTTTATTTTTAGTGACTTTATCCCAAAACTCATCATCAAAAGAACTAAACGATACGCCCAAACCATAAATCAATTTTTCGTTTATTAATTGTTGGATTAAATCATAATGTTTTTTAAATTCATTTTGATGTACTGTGATACTAGGAATAACCCCTCTTTCTTTTAATTTTCTTAAAAATGGTATTAGGTCTGGATGTCCAGTAACCGCACCACCACCAATAGCAATTTCTGTACCAGCACGAAGTTTATCGATAAATTTAGCGTTCATAATATCTCCGTGTTCTCCATCTGGAGTTGATTTTTCGTGACACATAGGGCATCCCATTGGGCATTTATTAGTTATTTTACAGTCCATTGACTCTGGGAAGTCTGCCTCTAAGAAATCTAAATCATTTTCTCTTATTTTTGTACCATCTTCGTAAATACGAACTTCATAATTACCATTTTGATATTTTCCCAATAACTCCCCGTGTTTCATTCGTTCATAATCTAATTTATTTATCTTTAATAATACCATTTTATCCCTCCTAATAGTCTTGCCCATAATAACCAAAGGCTATGACCGTTTCTCCTCCATCTGTTGTATATGAGTCTTTATATTTCTCATACTCGAAATAATTATCCCAATCTCTATATGTAATGGGAATTTCATAATAATCAAAGTTCTCATCTAAATATTTTTGTATATCTTCATCTGTAATTTCTGATAAGTTTTCTTCTGTGTAAAATTTATTAACTTCAGAATATGGGACGATAACACCTTTATAAGTTTTCTTACCATCGTTATATTTTGCCCTATCATAAATGATGTGTTCTTTTATAATTCTAATTCTTTCTTCTTCATTATAAAATTTTCCATCATCTTGACAATAATAAATTTCTCCATTTTTCCATTTATTAAAATCACTTTCTTTACACATTGTTATTGAATGTGTGCTTGAACTATTTGTTTCAAAACATCCTTGTCTAATTGTTTTCATTTAATTTTACCCTCCTCTATCTTATACAAATATATTAACATAAAAAAAGAAGGATGTCAATAAGAAATCACTTCTTTTTACCAAATATCCCCTCTATAAATACTCATAGCTACCTTGTCGCCAACTTCCTTTTCAACAACTTCTGCATAATGATTAAGATAGTCTTGAGTGGCATATTCGTCATCAATAATCTCATCACACATTAATTCATACAAACTATCATAATTTTCATCTCCATAGGTGTATGTGCCATCTTCGTTTGCTATGATATTTTTATTTAAGGGTACTATATTTCCATTGCGTAAATTTAAAGCAACCTTATCATTACAAAAATCTTCATATTCTTGTTTAGATAAAATAACTAATGCGTGTGTACTACTAGAGTTTGTTTCAAATGTAGCGTTTCTAATTGTCTTCATATGTGTTCTTACCCCTTAATTGTGTATATTCTAAATATAATTCTTTAAAGTCATCATCAATTTGTGCATAATATTCAAACTTCTTTCGTTTATCTATTTCAGCAAATTTTTCTTCCATTTCTAAACTTAGTTCTTCTAACCTTTCTTTTCTTTTTATTTCTGCAACCCAATCAGACAAATCTATATTCTTTATGTATCTATATTCAACACAATCTAAATTATATTCTTCATCACTTCTGTCAGCAACAACTTTGCCAATAAACACACCACAATTTATATGCTCTACAACAATAAATTGTTCTTCTTTTAATTTCTTATGTGAAACAATATACACATTTTGTCGCGATGTACTTCTTAGTAAACCACTTGCGTATACTACCTCATATAAATATTTTTTATTATTCTTTTTCATTTTTAATCTCTCCCAAATACTATATTATTTCCATCTTCTAACACTTCTGCCAAATAATCTCTGTCTTCATCTACTATATCCTCTAATATTTCTGTTAAGGAGTGGTTCCAACTAGTTAGTTGGTGATTGATATTAACAATATCCTCTATATCTCCCTTATATGTTTTAGGGAATACAATTTGTTTATTATATTTAGTTTTGACAAAATTCTCTAATGTACGAAAATCATAATTATTTTTTATTTGTTCTAACAACTCATCATAATCTTCAACATCATATTTATACCAACTTGCTATATGCGATACTAAATAAGACACTTTTTCTTTTAATGTATTCAAAACACTTTCATCATCAGTATCCATCCAGTATATTTTTAATGTATCGCCAAAAGGTGTATAATCATTGTTTAATTTTTTACCTATAGATAACGCGTGAGTAGAACTACTATTAGTTTCAAATATAAAATTTCTAATTGTCTTCATAATATTTCTTTCCTTTCCACCATAATTTCTTTAATTCACTTTTGTGAAACAAATGACCAAAACCATCAATGTGACCATAAATAACATCGTTTTCCGTATCTGTGTCTATATATTTATCTAAGTTTCTAGTAACAAATTCTAAGATAGCTGGATTGTTTAGACTGCTGTCAGCCCACGACTTTCCAGTTAGCTCGTGCCAATATCCTTCCGCAATAAATATCTTTCCACCAAGTTGTTTATTTAAGGCTCCTTTGCCTATGCTATTTTTAACTTTAAATTTCTTTCCCTTAATAGACATCTTAATTTCCTTTCAAATATACATCGTTATTCTTTTCATATTCTTTTAACTTATCCCAAAAACCACCTGCGTCAATGTTATATTCTTCGTAATATTTATCCCAATATTCGTCTTTTATTCTTCCATTCTTATCAAACCATTCTTTAGGAGGTTTTTCACCCTTGCTGTTAACATAATAATGGCTATCATAATCATACTGAAAACCTATTGTTTTTATATTGTAACCACGATATTCATCACCGCCGACCGTTATATATGAGCCATTATTGAAAATAAATTTTTTCAAATATTCGTCATCATTTAATATTCTATCTAAAAATCCATTAGTATCAAAGTCTTCGCAATGGTCAACATATGGATAAGGTTTTTCCCAACTATGTATATAGACAAATTCAATATCCCCAAGTTTTCCCTCTCCATCATTATCTATATATTTAAAAATATCATTAGGCTTTGGGTCTCCGTCGTATGGTTTATATTGCACAATTTGTTCTACTTCTTTATATATTTTATTAATTCTATCTTTGAATTTTTTTATAGTATCTTTGGTAACTTTAGTTTTTCTGTTGTTATCAGTCCAACCTTCAAAATCTTTTAAAATCATATATGTATATGCTAATTTTTCGTCCCAATGGTCTACTAATCTACATTCTTCTCTACCAAAGTCATATTTGTGGTCAAGGCTATCTCCCATATCCCAATCTTCTTCTTCCACCTTTTTTGGAATTACAATAGCGTGAGTTGAACTCGAATTAGTTTCAAAACTTCCATATCTAACTGTCTTCACCTGTTATACACCTATCTTTCCATTCCATAAGGACATACCTCATTGTCAATAAATATATCCTTATCAAAAATTATTTCTTTTACTTTATTTTTAAATTTTTCTTTGTCTGACACTTGTAGCAATTCTTCGACACCAACACATTCGTCGTAAGTAGTTTCATAAAATGGGAACCAATCATTTTCTGGTTGAACATAATCTATCATAGTGCCAGTTTCTTCTAATACTGCCTCTTGTAACCAAACAAACAAATCTGTCTTTATCATTTTTTCAAATACTTCTTCGTTATAACCTTTTTCATTTCTTCTATTATAATCCCACATATCATCGTGTGTATCCTCAACAACACTAGCAATCATATTAATTATAAAACTTAATTTTTCTGTTTCAGTACGAAGTGTGTCGCAAGCATATTCTTCGTCGCCACCTCCACAATCTCCATATTCTACCACACTCAACAACCTTCCAGTATCTCTAGTTAGATTTCTAGGTATGTCATCTTCCCTAGGTTTTTGATATTTTGAAATTGTAATACTATGTGTACTACTCGAATTTGTTTCAAATGTATTTACTCTAATTGTTTTCATTTTTATACCTCATTTCTTTCCATTAGTTTTGTTGTTCTTGTAACATTTCAATCTCTTGATTTAATTCTTCTATTTTATCTTTTAGTCTAGCAATTTCTAATTCCATTGCTCCACCATTTAACCAATGATTTAGATAACCTTCATCAAATTCTCTATGATTAATAATTGATTGCCCAAATAAATCACAAGACGCAACTAATAATCTTTGTAACCTACACGCCTGTTCTTGATTTAGCTCGCTATATTTACCATCAGAATAAATAACACCTTTGTTATATTCGTCATAATAACACACCATATCATAACTAATCTCACGAACCATTTTAAGAATTTCTTTTAGTGTTAATTTGCTAATAACATCATTTAACACCTCGTTCATTCTGTCTAAATTAAGTTCGTCTGCAAAAAAGTTTTTTCTAGGCTCCATTAATTATCATTACCTCCCTCTATATAAGAGTAGTCGCTTAATAGAAAATTTAATAAATCGTTATCATTGTTATAAATATCTTCCATTTCTTCTTGATACCAATCTTCGTGGTCAACATAACCATCTAACCACTCATTATATGTTGGTAGTTCAAAATCTATTCCCAAATTATGTAATCTTTCTTGAATAGGTTTAATTTTATCTTGTAGTGTTTCTTCAGTATAATCATAGGCAATTAAACATCTAATCATATATGCCAATTTTTCTTCTACACTGCTCCAAGTTTCCCATTGCCAACCAAACTCTCCGTACCAATCGGGTTTTACTGTTATAGGTAAATCGTATTTCCAGTCCTTTCTATCACTGACTGTTATACAATGTGTACTGCTACTATTAGTTTCAAATACTTTATTCCTCTGCTTTAGCATTTTTGCCACTCCTTTTTGGTTTCTTTTTCTCTAATTCTTCATTTAACCTTTTTACTTCACTTTTTAATTCTGCTATTTCTTTCTTTTGCTCTTTAGTCAAGGTGTATGTTTCTGCATACAAATCGTGATAATATAAATATTGGTCGAACCCTTTTGATTTTTCTTCTAATAACTCTATGTATTTAGCCATCATTTCGTCTTTTTCTTCTTTTATTTTTTCCATTTCTTTATGGGTGTGTCTTCTTTTTGCCTTTAATTGTCTATTTTCCTCTAAAATATTATCTTTATCACTATCTCTACTAAATATTTCCCTAAAAAAATTCATTTCTAATCTCCTTTTATTTAATTAATTCTTTAATTTGTTCATCACTTAATTGACGACTTTTATATGTAGAATTTAATTCTTTTGCTTTCTTATGAATTTCACTTAAAAAGAATGGTCTTTGTGTGTCTATTGCTAATTTTCCTTTATGAGCATTATAAACCTTTTTTATCTCATAATCATTACATAAACCCCTCCTTACCATTCTTTTTTGTTTCAATAATTTTATCATTTTTGTAGATTGCTTTGGTGTTAAATCATTATTCTCAATATAATGAAGTAAATCACTCAATTCCTCATCAATTTGTGATTGTAGATTTGGTAATTCGTTAAAATAATCGTCCAAATCTGCTAATTGTTCGTTTATACCTAATATCTGCATAACTATTGGTGTATAAACAATCTCTTTTTCAACAACTTCTTCTTCCTTTTCCTCTTCGGGTGTTGTTATACCCTCACTTGCTAATAATTCTTTTACTTCGTCGCAAACTTCCATTGTTTTTGCTTTAGTTGACACAAGATACTCCTCCTATTCTTCTTCACAATCTTCTCTTAACATAGCCTTTCTAATTTCGTCATTTTTAGAATGTGAATATCTATTTGTTGTTTGCATATTAGTATGTCCCACCATATCTCTAACTACTTGTATAGGAACACCATCATTTAGTGCTTTTGTAATACAACTATGTCTTAATTTATGTGGGGACATTTCACTGCTCCAATAAATACCCATTTTTTGTGCATAATGTTTTAGGCTTTTAATAAAATTTTGTGCGTCTAATACATTTCCATAATCACTAAGAAATAATAAATCAGTATCAAGATTGTATTTTTCAACAATACGCCTTCTCTTTCCATTAATAAAATCTTTACAAATTGCAATAGTTGAATGTAAAAAGAATATAGTTCTTTCTTTATTTCCCTTGCCAACAATCACGGCAAAACCTCTTTCTATGTCGGTGCAAGTAATTTGTATTAACTCTGAAAAACGAACACCAGTATTGTTTAGTATGGCTATTGCCGCTTTCGTGCGTTGGTTGGTTGTTATAGCCAATAATTCCTCCATTTGCATTTCGTCTAAATACTTTGTTTCTTTTTGTTTAGCTTTGGCGTTTTTAATTTTGTTAATTTTTCTATCTATCTCAATATCTTTTTCGTCTTCTAAAAAACAAAATATTTGTTTAATAGCACTCAATTTATTATTTCTAGTTACGGCTGAATTTTCTCTTTCAGCCAAGATAGATAGCCAATCTTTTATAGTTTGTGCTTTGGTAGAAATTAATGTTTCATAATCTTTGATATTCATATCTTCACAAAATTTTTTGATGTTTTTAATGTATAAATCTATACTATCTTCTGCTTTACCCTCGACATCAATTTTGTATGCCTTAAATTCTTCCAATAATTTATCTATACTCATATTGTCCTCCTATCTTTAAATATATAATATCATTTTCTTATCTTGTTGTCAAGTTCTTTTATGGCTTTTAAATTTAATTTGTATAATGGGTATACACAAAAACCACTTTGTCTGCTTTTACCAGTAAACTCTCCTAAACCATATTTTTCCATAATATCTTCAACCCACGAGCAATTATTTGTGTCTAAATAAGCCATATCCTCGTCTAGGTTCTCGTCAAGGTTGACTGTTATAGTAGCAAATACACCCTCATTACAATCTAGGCTTATTGCCGTGTTATTGTTGTGTGAATAATTACCAATATTAATGCCTATAATATCATAACCCCTAATTTTCATTCTTATTCTCCTCCTTGTTTAATGTTAGTTTAAAAAATGTGCCGTCATAGTGTACTTGTATGTTTATATCTTTCATAATACTTTTTACTGCGTCCACTTGTTCTTGAAAGAATACAAATGCACTACCATTATGTTTTAAATCACTAATTGCGTCTTTTACGACAATCTTAAAATACGAATTTTCTTCTAATGTATCTATCATATTTTCCTCCTTATTTTAAAATATAATTTTCTTTATTTCTAAACTGCCCCTTTACAATTCCTGCAATCATAGAATGACTTACACCATATAATTCTGCTAACTTTCTATAACTAACATTCGTCATAGGGTCGTTTTTTTCTAGTTTTTTATTTGTTTCCGTTCTTACTTTCTTTTTTTTGCTATATAATTCCTTTATTTCTTTAACTTGTTCGTCAGTTAATTTTGAAGAAATATTATTTTCTCCTTGATTAATATATTTTCTATTTATAGTTGTTAAATTGTCAATACTGCAATCTTCCTCATTCCCGTTTTTATGTTTAATTACAATAGTCTTGTCATTAAAATTAAAATTCTTGTAATTAAAAGCATAATATACAAAACGAGCATAAGATACCATTTTAGATTTTCCAGTATTACCCCATTTAACTTTAATTTGTTTTCCTTGTTTAATTTCTTTACCTTGTAAGCCAACTACCTTTCCATTCTCAAAAATAGTATAACCCCATAAACTAACTCTTCTCATTTAAAACTCCCCCATTAATATATTTGTCTATTTGATTACAACCTAATGTGAATATAGTTGCAAAATCTAAATAAACACTTTCTTTATCTTTTCTATAAAACTTTACTCTTTTTTTAGTGTTATTGATTTTATAGCCACCAATATTTTTATTTATTCGTGCTATGGCTAAATCTTGTGGAATAAATCTGCACATTTCACGGAACTCAAATCGTCCGTATTTCTTTATGAAATCTGCATTACTTTTTATTATTTCCATTGTCTTTCTCTTTTGGTAGTATAGTATGACTTATTCCACATAAAGACCACATAATTAGTAAATTTAACACCTAAATAACCTCCATTTCTTTAATATAAATTGTATATTGCCAATCGTTATTATAATACACTTCTGCAAATAAAATGTCTTCTTCCTTTTTTAAAACTGCGACCCACTCTGCATTTTGTGTTATAGGCTCTTCGTTTAAATGTATAATCTTATCACATTGCAATTCTAGTTCACTTTTTACATAACTAATAGCCATATCTTCATTCATAAATACCCTATCAATTACCACATTATGTTGCAAATTATTTAAAATCATTGCGTCTTCTTGATAATCAGTATATACTACATAACATTTATTCATTATCTATACCCTCCAATTCTTTTAATTCTTCTTTTAATTTAGATAATTGATATTCAAGAACTCTAATATCATTTTCTATCAATATTTTTCTATAATCGTCGTCCTCTTTAAAAGTGTCTGTTATTTTATTAGGAAAACCATTCTTCAAATATGTATCTAATGTAGGTCTTGAAATACCCAATTTCTTTGCTAATTCAGTTTTAGTCAATTTCTCTTCATTCTTTGCCATATTTATACCTCCTAGCAACTAATTTCTATGCCACAAACTTCTCCATTTTTCATATAAATTTCTGCTATAAATTCTCCGTCCCCATAACTTGTGTTTACCCAAACACCTTTGTTATCAGTAATATTAGCACCTCTTCTTAAAGTGTTAGAAAAATCACAAATATTTTCTTCATACCATTTATCATTAATTTTATCTTCATAATGATAATTTTCATAATATCTTTTATCAAATATACCAATAGTCCCACTATCTACACCAAGTACAACACTATCAACAACCTCGTCATATTCACTAAATATAGTCATACCATAATCTTCGTGTGCTATACTTAAGATAATTTCTTGTTGCGTTCCGTCTTCATATTCATTATATTCATAATCTACAACCCATTTTCCACTCTTTACATTTTTTAATAATTGTTGACACCAAGTTGTTGTATCATAACAAGGGTCAGTTAAATAAACCTCATTCCCTAACTCAATTTTCTTACTTATTAACATATTATCTTCCTCTCTTTCTTTAATTTTTTTTGTTTTAAACTATCACATAATATATCTAGTCTATAAAATAATTAATTTTCTCTATTCTTTCTTATTCCGTCCCAAATACATTCAGTTAGTGTTTCTCCAAAATAATCATTATCAATTACACTATCTGCAATACCTTGTAAATCTTGTAGTGTCAATATTTTTCCATTATTTTCGTTGCGTCTTTCTTTTTCCATATAATCATAAGAATACTCATTATAAACTTCTAATAGCATTCCATTATATAAACTATCTCCCATATTATTATGTGTTTCTATATATTCACAAACTTCTTTATATAATTCTTTCATAATTATTCTTCCTCCATATTTTCTAATTCTTCTAGTTCTTTTTCCAATTCTGCTATTTCTTGCTCACTACCAAACGCACAACAAACCTTATCCCTTTCTTCACAATATTTTAATTGTTTCCTAATTTCTTTAATTCTTTGCTTTCTTTCTTTTTCATTCATACTCTTTACACCTCCACATAATCATAACAATCACTAGGCAATTCAAACCAATCAAATTGTTCTAATTCTTTATCTGCTAAAATATCGTCAACTTGCCAATCTAAATTACCCTCATTAAAATATTTATTCTTTATATTATTTATAACTGCTTGAAATTCTTTAATTGTGTGTTTGTTATTCAACATAATTATACCATAATTAACATTACAATCTCCACAATCATTTATTTTTACTGCTCTATAATCTTCTATATTCATAATTATTCCTCCTCAAAATTAATTTCTTGTTCTTTCATTTCTTCAATAATGCTATCGTCGTCTGCTCCTAAATAATATGCTACATTTTCTTTAAAAATATCTAAAGTATTATCAATTTCACACATTAAATCTTCGTATGTTTCTCCTTTTAAGGTAATTTCTTTTCCGTCTAATAACCACATTGTAAATGTTTTCATATTTTTTTCTCCTTAATTATGACAAATTCTTGACTGCAATGGTCTATCTAATTCGATTAACCTCAAAATCATTTCGTCAATTCCGTCTATATAATGTTCTTTATTTTCTTCGTATGTTTCAACATACTTTCCGTCCCTATATATTTTATTCCCAACTACATAATGATATTCTTGTTCGTCGTATGGGTGTGAAGAAGTGATTTGTATTCTGCCATCTTCTCTAATGCTTGTGTTATATTTACTATAACTATACATATTGACTACTACAAAATCTAAATTACCACTATCGTCCCAAACTTCTACCTCGGGTAGCACTGACAAACCATTCTCTCCTTGTTTTATTGTAGCACAAATAGTCTTAAAATTTAAGTCTATTACACCTCTTGTGTCCCTTAAATCGTTTGTTATATCATATTTAGGGTTATCATAAATCAATTCTACTAATGAATTAATGTCTTTTACACCATTAATAGTAGTTCTTAATTCGTTATAATCTTGTAAACCTTTATGAATATTAATCATAATTATACCTCCTTTATTAAATCTAATAATTCTTTTTCAGTCATATCTTTATTGCAATAATCTAAATACCAATTACAAATGTTCCAAATGTCTTCTAGGTCAATAGCATAAGGAATTTCACTATACATAAATTCATAACTGCCACAATTTTCTTCCATAACTTTTTCCATTTCGTCGTCAGTTAGGCTATGTGCTTTTTGATATTGTTCTCTAACCATATCATAATCATTTCTGCACCAATCTAATAATACTTCTGCACCACTTATTCCGTCATTTACATTTTGTGTAATTTCTTTTAGTAGTGTTTCTTTATCGTCGTCAGTTTTGCTCCAAAAATCATATAATCTTTCAATTAATAACTCTTTCATTGAATTTTCTCCCCTTTCCAAGTAATCTCTCCATTTTTTAGGTAGAAATTATCTCTTACATATTCCTCTAAACATTCGTATAAACCTTTTGTATTAACATTATAAGAACTTTTCTCAAAATCATTTGCAACTTTCTTACAAAAATCGTATGCCGTATCGTCTTCGTATGGTAAAATGCCTTTAAGCAAATCTCTACCTAACACAAACACTATATAATAATAATTATCTTCTTCTAGTTTATTTTTAGTATATTCTAACATACCACTATCATTATTCCAATCAAAACCTAAATATGATAAGAACTCTCTTCTATTTGTATAATAAATATCAGTATCTAACATTTTTTCATTAAGTTCTAACATATTATTAAGCATATACTTTGCTTTCTCGTCTTTTAAATCTAACTTGTGTATGTATTCTAACATACAAATATCTCCAACTTCATTATATAAATAACAAATTTTATCAGTTATTTCTTTAGGTAAATTCATAATTATTCCTCCTCGTCTAATATTGCTAATAAATCTTCTCCAACTAAATCGTATTGAATATTTCTGCTTGTTATATATTCTCTAATCTTATCTTCTTTTGTTTTTGGCTTATCAATATCATTTAATGCTCTTAAAAAATCACTCATAAATGTAATCATATCTTCAAAACCACTTGCACTAATATCATTCATATTTAGTGGCTCATTCATATCACAATCTGCTATATAATCATAACAACCCTCTATGAAATTATAGTGTGTGTTATACACATCTGCAAAATCTTTATCAGTGTTATCTCCTAAATTCCAACCATATTCTCTCATTTTTTCAAATACTTTATTTTTCATATTATACCTCCTTATTCTATTTCTGCTAATACACTTTTTAAACTATCGTATTCTGCATATAAATCACTTAAAGCATAATCATTTGCTCTTGCGTAATCTACCAAGTCTATTATTCGTTGTGTTATAGTAAGGTTATCATTAATAAAGATATTATCGTCCCCACCACTATAACTATAAATATCAACTTCTCCACTTACATACCAATCATTTTCTTCGTTGTCAGTATCAAAGTTTCTATCACTAATATAGATAGTTGCATTATAACCACTAGCAACAATAGGTATATAACCATTACAAGACCAATCTTTAATAGTTCCACCACCACTTATATCAAACTCTTCGTCTTCAATAACTGCTTGTATTCCACCATTCTCAAGTAATTCTTTCACTTTTATATAACCCTCGTATGCTAATTCATAATCAAAATATTTTCTTGTTTCTTCCATAATTGTTTTTCCTCCTCTTTACACTTATATTATATCATATAATAATTGTTATTTAGGACTTCTTAATGAAATCTTCAATAATTTTTCCATTTCCTTTGCCAAGATAATATGGGCGTTCCTTATTCTTTTCTTTACATAAACTATATACAATATTATCTACTTTATATAATTCTTCTCCACCAAATATGTCGTGATATTCCTCAATATAACTTCCACCCAATATAGTCTGCACCATATATAGAGTATCGTCTATGCCTAACTTATAATATTCATTATCATAATCTATCTTTGATATAATAGCATAAGTCCCATTCACACCATTTTCAACATAGTATTTTGCATAATCTAATGCTTTATTATAATCTAATTCAAATGCCACATTTTCGTCATAATAACCATATTGTTTGTCATAAACATTATTATAACAATCATAATCTTCGTGTTCCTCGTCTTTAGTCCATAAAACACCAACCTCAATTTTATATATATTAAATTTTAAGTTATTATATTCTTTATTAAAAGTTATTTTTTCCATAGACACACCTCCTATTTATCTAAAAATTTCCTATCGTTATACCAATAATATTCTAAATCTCCACAAGTTATACAATCTATACTATCTACATTACCATTCTTTTCATATATATCGTAATCTCCGTCTACACAACCACAAATATATATATCATTATTTAATATTGTTTTGTCGATTTTTAAAGTTTCTTTGTCTAATGTCTTGTAGAAGTCATAATAAATGTCTTCAATATAATTTATGGCTTTATCAAGTTTATCAACATTATCTTTCATTTGCCCGTTGCAATGGTCTATACAACCATTTTCTCTAATATCTCTTAAATTTTCATAACTTATCTTTAATTCTGCTAATATCTCTTTATCAGTCATTGTTATACACCTCTTTTTCTGCTTGAATTTCTTTATAATTAATTGCGTCTTCTAAATATAATTTAATATAATCTAAATCTTCAACAAAATGTTCTTCTTGTATTTTATTAATATCTGCTATAACTTCGCAAATTTTATCTAAAACATTTTGTATTATAATATTATTCTGCATTGTTATACACCTCTACTTTCTCTAATATAATTGTATAAAATTCATTATAATTTTCAATTTCTCCATTGAATACTCTATAAGCACCAATAATATTTTCATTGTCTAATATTTCTTCTTTAACAAACCACTCGTTCTCTCCGTCTTCAAGTATAATTGTGTTATCTGCTAGTTCTTTTAAACCAACAAGTGCTTGTTCTTCGTCGTTATATATTGCAATGATTTTAGTATTTAAGTCTAAATCTTTTAAATTTCTGCAATCGTCGTCATAACTTTCGTATAATATATACATAGCAACCTCCTTATTTTTCTAGCCACAATTTTGTTTCTAACCAATTAACCTCAACTTTATTCTTTATTTCTTCAATAGTAGGTATTCTTTTATAGTCGTCATAATAATCATTAATAAATCTTTGAATATCTCTATGTAATTCGTCTGCAAATTCGTCGTCTTTATTTAAACCCATTTTATCTAAATCTAATTCTAAATCATAATTATCTAAAATAGTTTCACTATCACTAATCTCCAAATCTACAATGACTTTATTCGTATTATCAATGTCTTCAATATTCCAAATACAACAATATAACATATTTATTCCTCCTCTATCATATTATCTCCAATTTCGATATTATCTCCATTTTCATTTATAACATTATGTCCTATAAATTCCATAGAGTACCACTCTTCTCCCTCGTGTTTACACTCTAAACATTGCCAAGGAAAATAACACATTTCTCCCTCAAATTCTACTGCTCTATATTCTAAATTGCTTTCTCCACAAAAAGGACAAATTCCTTGATTATTACTTTTAACTTTCATTATTTTCTACCTCCTAACCATTCAATCATATTATCATAATCTTTAGTTTCTACACATTCAAAACCTACAAAAGGACAAGGTTCACAATAATAAATATGAGTTCCTTTATATTCTTCGTGTATCATATAACCCTCTTCACACATAGGACAAACCATTTTATTATCTTGATTAAGTCTATCAACTATTTCTTGTATCAATTCATTACACTTTGCTACACTTTCGTCTTGATTTTTTAATTCTTCTTCAATATCTATAATCAAATCGTCTGCTTTAATTCTCCTCTTTTTACTTTCTTCTCTTAAAATCTCTAAACTTTCTTCTAATGTATATTCGTCAAAATCTTCATATTTATATTTCATACCTTTTCCTCCTTTTTGTTTTTCTTGTTCTTTACACTTTCTTTTTGCTTTTCTTCAAGTGCCTTGCTAAACATAAATTCCATTAACTCTAAAGAACTTAATACACTGCCATAAGTATCAAACTTGCCACAAAATAGTTCTTCGTTGTTAAGAATAATAGTTAAGCAATAATTGTTAGTTCCTTTATTAGCATACCCAAGTTTCCAATTTTTAAACCTTAATACATTATTATTAAGTAAATCTATCTTCTCATTGATTAGTGCTAATTTTTCACTAGACTTCATTTTTGATTACCTCCTCTTTTTTTTACAATTATATTATACCATAACTTTTTGATATTTAGGACTTTTCTAGTTCATTTTTAAAATCTTCTAACCAATTTTCTTCCCATTTTGTGCCATTTGAATATCTTTTTGCAATATTATACAAACCTAAACCATAACTAACTGCGTCATTATCGTTTTCGTCCCATTCTTGCTCGTCCCTAAAATAATCTATTGCCCTACCAACTATTCTATTGACAAGTTCACTAAATGTTTGATAATCTTCTTCTGCAATTAATTGCTCCGTTTGTAAATCTGCTATATTAAAACCATTTTCAGTTTTTATAGGCAACCAATCATAAAAATCACAAAAGTTTTCTAATACTTCTAAATCTTCTCCCCCACTCATTTTGTTTAAATTAACTCTAGGGTATCTTTCTCTAAACATTTGGCTATATGCTTGTTCTTTACCATAATCAGTAATATCATATACTTCTTGATTAGGAATTTGATTTATGCTATCGTGATATTCTGCATAGGCTTTCCACCTTTTGTTTTGGTCTTTTCCACATTCGTCAAGTTTTTTAGATAATAACTCGTGTATCTCTTCCCAATATTTATATGCGACTGCTATTTTCTTATCTTGATATGCTTTTCTGCATTTATCTATAAGTTCTTGATACATAACTATTCCTCCTTTATTCTTCGTTTATCATTTCGTAATATTCTTCTTTGTCATAACCCAAAACTTCTAGTGCAAAATCAGTATCTCCGTCCATATCAATATATTCTTCTATTTCTCCATTTAAAAATGTAATCTTACCACAATTAGAACCAATATCTTCGTCTGCAAATTCTACAACAATTTCAACACCACTAAATTGTCTGCTTAATTCTTTAAATATATTTACGGGACAACTCCAAGCCGTGTCAAATTCTACTTCATTATCGTCAACAACATAAGTGTTATTAGCATTCCATTTTGTTCCCCAATTTTCACAACACCAATCATACCAACTATCTGCTCCATATTGTAGAATATTATTTATGTAAACATTTCCTAAATCTTCTAAACTATTAATACCCAATTCTTTATAATTAACTTCGTCAAATGGGTCTTGTTTGCCACTCTCTAGTTGTTCTTTAAATTCTTTTGCTACCTTTTCTAATTCTTCTAAAGTATATTTTTTATGATTATATATTTTTACAAAATAGTTTCCATAAAAACTTGTAGAAGTTGCTTTCAATTTTTCTATTGTTTCTTTTAATTTTGGTATATTCATTTTTAATAAAGCATATTGCATAGCATATTTGTCATTACCACCACTTGTTATGTCTAAAGTCTTTGGTCTAGGAATAATCTTATTAAAATCTAAATATTCCTCTTCTTGTTCGTTAGTAGAGATTATCTTATCAATAATCTCTCTACCTCTGCTCTTAAATTTTACTTTATTTGTTACCCAATTAGGCATTTTAATCTCCTCCTATTCTACTTAACTATAATATTTCTAACTACTTCTTTTACTTGTGTTTCACTAGGAACACCATTATTATTGTAGTATAAATTTTTAATTTCGTTTGATATTTCATAACAAATATTAAATAAATCAGTTTCGTCATAGTTTTTAATATTCATAATTATTTCATATTTTTGTAATAAACCACTTGTCATTCCCATTAACATAATCTCAATTCCGTTTTCAGTATCTTTAACACCAACACCCTTTAATGTTTCTAGTGGCTCATAATTCATTTCTTCTTCGTCTTCGTTGTTATACAACTCTAATTTACCAATACAATCTCTTATATAATCAACCCAATTTTCAAAATCATTTATGCTTTCTCTAATTGTAAAGTTTCGTCTATAATCAGTGTCTTGTCTATGTATATCAATTTCTTCGTCTATATCAAAATTTTCAACAAATAGTCTTAATTGTTCTAACAAATTGTTGCTATTGTCTTTTTCAATAGTGATAAACATATCAACACCTCCGTCAGTATAACTTTCTAATTCTAAATCGTCTGCACTTTCACTAACATTAAATAATTCTTCTAACATTTCTCTTTCTTTACTTGTAATTTTCATAATCATTTCTCCTTTTCTTTATTACATATTTATTATATCATACAAATTTTATATATAGGACTTTTATTAAAAATATCTTTCTTTTTCTTCCTCGTCTAACTCGTCTAGGTCAACAAAATCGTGTCCCATATCTTCTAATAATACTTTTAAATCTTCTTTATCAACTTCGTCTTTGAATAATTCATAAAGTTCCCCATACATAAAATCTTCTCCAAACTTTTCATTGATAAAGTTTTCTAATACTTCTCCAGTCATATCAATTTCCTCAATTAAGTTCATTAATTCAACTGCTACCATTTCCATATTATAATTCTCAATAAACTTTTGTCTTAAAATATTATTCATAAGTACCTCCTTTAGAAATTACAACCTAATTTTCTATATTTTGCAAAATCTTTTAATGCTTGTACTTCACTTGTACTAGGCTTTCTATTATGTAAACCTCTAACTTGTACTATATCGTTGTGTCTAACTTCAAATGTAATTAAACTTTCGTCTTTATCAATTCTTAAGAAGTAAATTAAACACTCTCCGTCAATAACTCTTTTAATATAACTTGCAACACAATGATTAAGTGTATCTCCCTCTTTCTTAAGGTCATTACTATTCTTTGGTGCAACTACAATATATTTTTTACCTCTATAAGGCTTAAAATCTTTATATCTGCTTTGGAATATTTCCTCGTTTTCTTGTTCTACTTTTACATTGTGATTACGACTTGTTATATCGTGTGTTTGTTTCAAATAACTTGAATATAATGTAGGCTTAATATTATCTTGTTTACACATTTTTAAATAATCTCTTAACTCACTAATAAAATCTCTAATTCTATTATAACCTTGATTAATTGTTTCATTAATTACATAATTTGCAAACTTACCAAATGAATAGTTATCTTCAAATACTTCTTCATTAGCATAATTACTTAATATAGTATTTAATAACCCACTATTATTTGCTCCATAATAATAATTATTACTATAATCAATATTATAAAATTTTAAATCTTCCTCATAATTTTTCATTTCGTCAATTATTTCAAACCATTCACTTTCAGTTTTATTAATGCCATATTGTTCGTTTTTACTTCCATTAATATATTCCCTATTATCAAACAATACTCTTATTGTACCTCTTTCAACTGCTTTGTTATAAGTTTCTTGTGATACACCTATAATTTTATATATAGGTAGTGCTTGTTCTAAATTTAGTTTTAATAAATCGTCCATTATTTCTTTTGGAGATGTCTTTAATATAATCTCAAAAGACTTGTTAGATAGATTTTTCTCCCTTAATTCTTTTAAATTATATTTACCTTGATAATCTACACCATATAATTTATTAATAAAAACATTATCTTTAATTCTTGCTAGTGGCTCTGTACTGCTCCAACTATTTTCCTCAATAACATTTTCCTCTTCTAAATGTAACCCAACCACTTTTGGCTCTAAAAAACTAACTACTCGTTCTGCCATTAATTTTGTATTAATTTTAGTATTATCTCTGCTAATATTATACTTATATTCTTTTGTTATAATACTTGCTAATTCATAACTATAACCAACTACAACATTAATTGTATCACTCTTATTATAAATAGTATAAACAATATCGTCTGCTCCTACTTCGTCAACCTCTAGTCCCGTTGCAAGGTCGTAAAACTTCTCTGCAACTCTCCCGTCATATCTAATAATATTTTTATTTGGTAGAGGTTCAAAACTTTTAGAATATGCTTTTTCTAACTCGTTATGTAGTTCTACACTTTTTAATTCAACTTCTTTTTGCATTTTAGCAATTTCTTTTCTAATTTTAGATATAACCTCTTCACTATTTGTGTCTGCATTTAACAAACTTGATAAATCGTGTTCCTCACTTTTATAATATTCTCTAATATAATTAGTTGTTTCCATAATATAAACCTCCTTTATTAATAATCAATATCACTATCGTCGAACATATCACATTTTATTAAAATCTCTCTAATAGTATTACACTCTTTAATGTCGTCTTTAACATTTACTAATAAATCACTTAATTCCCCTAAACTTCTTTTATTTTCGTCTTTTAGATATATTTCTTCTAATATGTCTGCTAGTTTTAACACTTCCTCGTCGTCTAAAGAGTTATCACTTGCTTTGATACAACTTATTCTATATAATTTGTCAACTCTAGCACTTCCTAAATCATTTAATAAGTCTATATCTTTATCTTTGCTCGTGTTATAGCACTCTCTTATTTCTTTATTATAATCAACTAGTGTGCCATAATAGAATACTTTGATTTCCCCATTTGCCATTGTGATTTTTTCTACTTTGTCATTAACATTACAAATCATTGTAATATCTTCTCCACTTACATTTTTAAAGTATAAATAATCACTAAACCAATTATCAAAATAATTATCACATACATTAATTGTCTTATCTTCAACAACCTTTGTATATATTCCAAAATAATCTGCTCCATAATCAAAATTGTTGTCATTGAAATATTTTACATATTTTTCAAATTCTTCATATTTGTATATATGTTCTAGTTCTGCAATTATTCCTTTGCCATACCAACTTATATACATATCTCCATTAAATTCACAAGTTTTATGTAATAATATATCATTGTCTTGTTTATCAACCAAAATCATTTTACCTCTAGTCATAATTAATTCCTCCTTTTACAATATTTCCTCACAACTATTAAGGTCAACTATTCTAAAATCGTTTCCACCACAATATTTATGTACCCTATTTCCTTGCTTAAAACCATTTAATACCCTTGTTGTCATTTTTTGTCTATAAAACACTTTACCACATTTAACACAAGTTATTTCCCATTTATAATGAATTTCTTTTGTAGGTCTAACTTTATTTGCTTTCTCATATATTTTGTTAATACTTGTAGTTCTTGTTATATGATAATCAGTTCTATTATTTACATAACTAGCATAATATTGCCATTTTGCTTTATGTCCTATTGTATCTTTAAAAGTGTGTAGAATTTCGTGAATAATAGTATTTTTTATATCGTGGTCGTCCCCTATTTCTAACAACCAACTTGATATATTAATATCTTGTTTTTCACAACATTGTCCTAGTCTTTTCTTTGCTCTATAATTAATTGTATATCTAATATTATCTTTTAGCATTTTACCTAGTCCAATATCTCTTAATTCCTTTTCACTTTCTTTTGCTAGTCTTTGCAATTTTTGATTAAGTGTTTCACTCATAATATAACCTCCGTTCTTAAAGAGTATTTCTTCCTCTTTACACCTATATTATATCACAACATTTTCATATATAGGACTTTTTAATTAAGAAATTAGAATAAATTTTTCATTTTTTTCAATATTATTGCCAATATTTTCATTAATTAAATCTACTATTAAATTATCTTCCTCTTCTCCTTTGTTCTCAACAAGTTCACAATACCACCCGTTGTGTATTCCGTTCAACTCGTCGTCATTTCCTAAATATACTCTTAATTTAGATAAATCATAACCTCTGCTTTGTAGCATATTACATAAATTGTAAATATCATTCATTGTTAGTTGTTTTATATTTTCCACTCTCCTTATATTCAATATACCAACTATCGTTTTCAAAATATTTATCACAACCTATACCAATAATATCTTCATTATATAGTATTTGATAACAAACATTTTGCTTTTCTAATTCTTTTTTCTCTGCTTGTAGGTCATTAATATATACAATAACCCAATAACAAGATATAATTACTAAACCTATTAATAAGCACATAATATACTAACATATATTTGCATTTTTCTTGCCATTTCTTTTAATTCCATAATTTACTCTCCTTTAATTTAATGGTATATGATTTCCAACTTTGAAATTATGTACTTGCCACTTTCTATCTATATTAAAATCAATATCTTTCATAAGTTGCATTAATTCTTCCATACTTTCTAAAACATTATTTTCCTTTTTAAAATCATATACACAACTATATAAATTACTATAATCGTGTTCTTTTTCTCCACTCATATATTCTGCATAACTCATTTGTATTGCTTTATCTCTGCATTTTGATAATTTGTAATATAAGTTATTATATTCTGCACTACAATATTTTTCTACTAATTCTAGTCTTTTTAATAAATTTTCCATAATTTACTCTCCCTCGTTATCACTAAACATATCTAAAAAGTCTAGTGCTTGATAATTTCCAAAATCAGTTAATTCTCTCAATTTGTCATAATAATCAAAATTGTCCTCTTTTTGTGATAATTCGTCTAGTGCTTTGATTAAACCATTTTCAAGTTTCTTAACATAATCTATATTTAATTCGTGTACTAATTCCATTTCACTCTCGTTGCCAATTTGATTAATTATATCTAGTGGTGCAATTATTTTATCAAAACATTTCTGCATTGTTTTTTCTTTGATTTTAAATAAATTTCTATCTCTATCAATAACAATAACATAAGGCTTTTCATTAAACATATTATCTACCTCCATTTGCTAATTTTTCTAATGTTTCAGTATCTAGCATAATGTTTTTAAATAGTATTTCTTCTTTTGTTTTTTTAGTATCTACTATATCAATATAATCACTTTTAGATATATCAGTATTACTTTCAAGGTCAAGAATATGTCTTTTCCCATTTTCTTCTTCAATAATCATTACACCTTGTTTACTTCCATAACCTTGTTCGTGATTTTTATTTACCATTATTACATTTTTCTTTGTTCTTACTTCTTTTATCATTTCTTTTACCCTCCTCGTGTTATATATGCCTACTCTATGGGCTTTATGAATAGCACTATACGGAACGGAGGTATAATACTATTCATAAAACCTATAAAATAGGTCTTTTGCCCTTATAGGCTTTGTAAATAATACCTCTATGTTAATGATAGTAAAAGATATTGAAAATGATGAAAGACTTTTACTACATACAACAAGTAATGTTGCAAAAATTATACTTCAATAATTTAGATAAATTATTTTTTTAGAGATATTACTCACAAAACCCATAAGAGTTTTGTTCGTCGTGTTATAACCAACGACTTTTAGATTTTTTTAGTCCTATCACAAACCCATATTTGCCACTTTTTACTATATAAGAATTTTGTTTTACTCTTATTAAAAATTCATTATTTTTGGCTTTTTTATCGTGTTTTAAGACTAATTTTGTTAATTTTTTACACATTTTTTCATATTTTCTTCTGCTTTTGATTTCTTGTGTATCAATTAATTTTAGTGTGTTTATGGCTCTTATTTCCATAATCATAATTATCACTTCCTTAATTACATATACATTATAACATAAGATTTCTATATATAGGACTTTTTTAAAAAGTTCTTTTTAATAAATTACAACTTTCTACTTTTTCTATTCCTACTAAACCAATTTCACTGCAATAGTTATCAGTTCTATTCCAAACATAAGCATATAATTGTTTATCTTTTATATCTGCTCTATCACTCTCCCACTCTTCCTCGTGATTACTAACATATAACATAGTGTATAATTGTCCTATATCAGTATTACTATATACAATATGATAAACATAAGCATTGTATTCTTTTTCAAAATTATTTATTGCTTTAATTAATTCAGTTTCCTTTTCTTGTACTTCTCTTATCATATATCTATCACTTATATATAATTTTTCACTAAATCGTGGCTCTAAACCTAATAATTCAATTCTTGCCTTGCTTTCTTCTTTTTGTTTTTGAATAGGCTCATATTCTCTTGTAGGAACGGCTTTTACTTCAACATCTCGTCCTATTGCTTTCTTTAAACAATATGCTTTCTTATAGTCCATAGTTTCAATAAAACTATTATATTCACTATAATAAAAACTTCCACTTGTGCCTTTTGGCTTAACATAACCATAGGTATCACTATATAAATAGTATTTTCCCTCGTGTTTTTCTTCTAAAAATTGCATAAATACTTCGTGGTATCTTTCTAACACTTCTCGTGTTCTTATCTTTTCCTTGTTATATTCTTCTGCTCTATAATATACTTTACTCTTTCCGTCTTTACTTTCCCACTCTAAAACATATTCATAGTTGCCACTCTCTATTTCTGCTTGTGTTATAGGAGTATATGTACTGCTTATTTGCTCTCCTAAACAATATCTAGTATAGTGCATAGTAGATAATTCATATAAATCATATTCACTATATCTTGCTCTTATTTCTTCATTTGTTTTATAGTAAGCATAATTCCAATTATAACAACTATCATTTAAAGATAAACCACCACCATTTATTCCTCTCATAAGTTCTAGTTCTTTTTCGTGATAATCATTACAATTTTGCATAAATTCCCATTTATGATATGTTAAAGGTCGAACATTACTACAAGCACTTGTAATAAATATTTTACCCTCTTTTGGCTTTCTTGTTATACATTTTACCTTTTCATAACTCATATTATTTAACCTCCTTTTTGGCTATTGCTCTTTCGTGTTGTTCTATTTCTTTTTTACTTCTGCCATACATTTTGTTTTCTTGTCTTTTTTTGGCTATTCTATTCCAATTTGCCTTGTTTGATTTCTTTCTTTCTTGTAAAAGTTTTTCATTTATACTATATAATTTTAAATATAATTCCATAGCATACATATCTTTTAATTTGTCTGCTTTTGCTATGAAGTTATTATCAAGTTGTGTTATAGTGTCTTTATTAATATTATATAGATATAATTCTATTTCTTGTAAAATTTCCAAATCTTTATTTGATATATACACAACTATTCCTCCTCAATTAAACTATTGTATGTTAAACCCTCACTATCAGTGTAAACATTTCTTTCAACTTTGCATTTTGTATCAAAATATTCTTTTTGGTCGTTATATATTTCCATAACCCTATCATAACCTAATATATCAATATATTCGTCTGCATAAGGTCTATGATAATATTCACTACAAGCATTGATACAAACACTAGTAAATATATCATTTCCGTATATTAAACAACTCATAATCATTTCTCGTAGGTTCATTTCCTCATACAATTTTCTTGCACTTGAATTGATATTTTTCCACTCTTTGTTATTAAACATAAGGCTCTTGATTTCTTTAATTTCTTTACTATTCATACATAGTTCTCCTTTCTCTTTACACTTATATTATAACATACAATTTTTATATATAGGACTTTTAATTAATTTTTGCACTTAAAATTTCTTTTTTTATTTTCTTGATTTCCTCTGCCGTGTATTCATTACAAATCATTTCATTTGATATAATAGTATTGCATACACCCTCTTTTAGTGTCTTATAATCAAATTTATCTCCATTATAATTGCCTATCATAAAAAACCAATTTGCATAACCCAAACCAAAACAAATGTTTGCTAGTTCATAACTATAATTTGCTCCAATATAGGCTAGTGTGCCGTGTACCTCTCCTAATTCTTCATAGTCAATTTCTTTTTGTAAATCTTCCAAATCATTTTTAAATACATTACAATTATATAAAAATTTATCTTTTGCTTTCATAATTACCTCTCCCAATATTCTCTTATTCTAATAATAATACCCTCTAATTCAGTATTATAATATACCTTTTCTGCTCTTAAATTTTTAATGGTATCGTATGATTTTATACTATTGTTAAATCTTATAAATTCCTTGTTAAATGATACAATATAATAATCACAAGTAATAATTTTCTCGTTTGTACCTTTGGCTCTTGCTACCCTTTTATTATACTTAAATTCAAGATATAAATTGTCCGTATCAAACATATATATAATATTTTTTAGTTGTTGCATATTTCCTCTTTTTCTACTGGTGGTAGTATGTCTTTTTTAGTCCAATATTCTATTGAATAACCCATACCATTATCATAATTGATAGCAACTATTGTGTTATCGTCTAAATCTTCTAACTCGTGAATTAAATCGTCAATTTCCCAAGTTTCTGCTCCGTTATCAATTAAATCTTGTTTTATTTTTCCAACTTCTCCTAGACAAACTCTGCCGTTATCATAGATTTCTTTCATAATTACACCACCTTAAATCTTAACATATTATCGTTATATATTTCTATTGTATAACCACTTCTTAATAAAATCATAAGCATTCTGCTATCTATTAGTCCGTGTTCCATTTCCAAAATATACTCGTTGTTATGGTCTTTATTGATTTTAATAATTTCCCATAATTTTTCTTCACTCATACAACCACTTTGTAAACCAAACAACTTGATAATTTTTTCAGTTTTTAAATCTTCTATTTTCATAATCTACACCACCTTTAATATATAAATTTTATCATATAATCTTCATTTAAGAAGTCAAAATATTCTTTTTCTAGTGTTATATCTCCAATTTCAAAACTGCACTCTAAACAAGCAACCTCGTTATAATCTAGTTTATTTTCTCCTTTTTTCCATATAACTATATTATCATAATAATTGCTAGTGCCACTTGCTATGTCTATTGTTAATACATAGTCCTCGTTAATATCTATTGAAAATAAACCAATGTTATCGTCTTGTCTTGCATTTAATTCTTTAATTAATTTCTGCATTTCTAAACTATCGTCGTCAAAATCAATATCTTGTAATAATCTATTAATATAATCAATATATTTTTTATCTGCTTTTACTTCTATTATCTTCATAATTAATCAAATCTCCTATTATTAATTCTTTCTTTGATTTCCATTAATTCTTGTGTGTATTCTTGTTGTTGCCACTCTGCCTTTATCATATCTTTTTGTAGGCTTGTTAATCTTGTTATGTCGTTCTTTTCCTTGTATTGTGTTATATAAGATTTCAAATTGTCCTCAAGTATTGTATTAATTAAACCACTCATACAACTTTCATAAGTATATCTCTCCCAAGTTCTATTTTGATATTTTACTTTTCTACTTTCTACTTCTCCCCAAGGTGCAATTAGTGTGCTTTTATGTCCCCAAGCACGACTAGTTTCCCAAGTTTCATTTACTATATTATATTCTCTCCCATTTTTACAAATTATTCTTTTAATTTCCATAAGTTTTCCCTCCTCTTTACACTTTAATTATACCATAAGATTTTAAAATATAGGACTTTTTTAATCAATTATTTCAAGTTTTTACTTTCCTAACACTCAAAATATAGTATCATATCAACTGCGTTTTGAAAATTTTGGCTTTCCAATTCCTCTACCAATTCTGCATAGTCTTGTGGGAACATTTCCTCCATTGTTTCCATACTTGCTAATAGTCTGCCATAAAACCCTTGACTACTTGCTAATGATTTTATTGTTTCTTTAATTTCTTTTATTTTCATAATTTCCGTTCCTCTCTTTATTTACACCTATATTATACCACTAAATCTCAATATATAGGACTTTTTAATACATTTCTAAACTTAATTCTTCAAATTTTATTAATTTAAAGTTATTTTCAATGTATTGCTCCATAATAATAATGGTGCTTTCTTCTCCAAATTTTTCCTCTAACTCTTCACTATCTAAATTGTCTAGTTGCTCCTTAAATTCTAGTATTTTTTGTTTTTCTTCTTTTCCACCTTGTATAATAAAATTTTTGTTATAGTTATATTCACTATCATTAATATAAATATTTACCAATATCATTTTATTTTCCCCCTATCTTTTGTGTTAATAGTGTTATATGATTTTCGTGTATCAAATCTGCTTGAATATCTGCTTGTAATTGCTCTTTTAATCTTATAACAAATTTTTCAAAACTCTCTGCTATTTTTTGCTCGTTTCCCTTTACTTTTCTAAAAGATAATTCTCTACGACTATATGCTAACCAATTTTCTTGTGGCTTTATAAAATAGCATTTTGATAGATTTTCTAATAAATAGTCGTTTCCGTTATTTTTTAGCATAAAACTAACTTTAAACATATCGTTTTCCTTATAACCATTAATTAATTCGTGTTCGTCTTTTGCTAAATAGCAATTAATAAAAATTGTTCCTTTATCTCCTAAATAACCACCATTAAAAGTTATTGTGCTATCGTTAAAATATTTTCCATAGATTTCACTCAATTTTTCAGTTAATTCAGTTGTTATATTACTATTTAATTCTTTCATAATATCTCCTCTTTTCTTGATTATATTATATCATACATTTTCTAATTATAGGACTTTTCCCCTCTTATTTTTCGTGTTAATTCTTTATAACTATTTTTTAAATCTTTAATATTATCATAAAAATTAATATTATTAATAGTAAAACCCTTGTTTGTCTTGTATATATCAAAATTTATACCTTTAAATTTAAAACTTTCAATATACATAATAACCTCTCCTTTATGCTAAATTTATTACATCTGCTAACATTATTTCCTTGTGTTCTTTTCCGTTATAATGTAGTCGTGTTGTTATAGTGTTATACTCCAAATCTCTCTCAATTTCAAATACTAAATTCCCCCTTGATAAAATATTCAGTTATATAATTCAAGTGCATTGTGCCAATATATCTATTAGTACGGCTCTTGCTTTCATTATAACCTTTATTTCTCAATTCTTTTCTAACTTGTTTTAATAACTCGTTTACCTCGTGTGTTATAGTTAAATCAAACATAGTTTTTCCCTCGTTTCCGTTCTTTTTCACGGCTCGTGTTATGGCTCTGCTTTCCATAAACACGGCTCGTGATTTCTTTCCGTCGTTTTCAAAAACCTAATATTCCGTGATTTCTTTCCATAATTTTACAATATGTGATTTCTTTCCGTTTTGGCTTGTTATTCTTCAGTTAAACCAAATCTAACCTCGTCCAAATCAACCCTATTAAAATTAATTTTATCACTACCATAATTAAAATCTTTTAAAATGCCGTATAATTGCATATCACTCAAATCTTCTAACTTGTGTGTGTTATTGACAATTCTAGTTATATTTTGGTAGTTTTCATAGTCGTTATTTAACCATAGCATAACTAACCAAGTGTCCCTATTACACCACCCGTTATAGTCCTCAAATTCTAAATTGTATTTTCTAGCATAATTTGTTTTATATTCTTTATTATTCATATCTCATAACCTCACTTTTTTATTATCTGCAAGGAAGATTTTTTTGCTCTTCCTTGCTCTTTACACCTTAATTATATCATATACCTATCAAATTATAGGACTTTTAATTAAAATTTTTCAACTTTTTTGATAATTTCTTGTTTTAGTTTATAAAATTCTATATTCATATTATCAAGTTGCTTTTCTAAATTCTCCAAAAAGTCTATATCTTCATTATAAGATAATTTTTCTAGGTCGTGCATAGCAACTTTTATATCAACGATTTTTTTGTCGATTTCTTTATAACTATCAACTAAAGTTTTAAAATTATTAATTCTTTCTTTTTTAAACATATTATCTCCTCTTTTCTGCTTTAATTATACCACCAAATTTTGAAATATAGGACTTTTTTTAAAATTTCCCCACGATTTTTCAAATTCGTGTTATAGTAGGCTCAAAACTCCCCACAAACTCCAAAACTCGTGTTATATTCCCCACGATTTCACGATTTCGTGTTATGCAAACATTTGTTTTTTATTGTATCGAACACTTGTTCGTGCTAGTCTGTCAACCTTTTTTGGTTGACGAACACTTGTTCGTTTGTTCGTGTCGTGTCGGCTCTTATTAATATTATAAACTTTTTATGGCTTTTTATACCTCGTTTATATATCAATTATAGCACGGCTTTTTTATATGTAGGACTTTAAAAGAAAAAAAAGACACTTTACAAAAAAATGTAAATTGTAAAAAAAATTGATAAAATGTAAAAAAAGTACTTGTATTTTATTTTTTTATTTGATATAATATAATTAGTTAAGGGGAGAGAATAAAAAAAAGTCCTTAACTAGAAAGAGGTTAAAAAATGAAAGTAAAAAAAAGAAGGTTTAAAAAGTGGGTTTTATATGTGGGGTTTATGGCTTTATTTGGTGGCTTTATGGCTTTACTAGGCGGGCTTGACTTGATGGCT
>SAMEA3663025__coassemble_408_pt1 | contig 34522 bp, 52 predicted proteins | sample SAMEA3663025__metabat2_high_PE_042 | metagenome-assembled genome bin SAMEA3663025 (sample SAMEA3663025) | pig gut metagenome | biome: pig gut; feature: pig-associated habitat; material: faeces | place: France | collected 2012
TTCCCTCGCTCATTCTATTTAAATTATAAGCTTTAAGAATGATAGAAGAAAGAGGGAATGAGAATTCTTATAAAAAAGAAGTATCACCTCTTTAAAAATGTATTGGAATATTTTTATTAGGATTAATGATTTGATCAATTTTTGTAATGGCTACGACTACTTCTCCTAGTCCACAAGTGATATTTTTTACTTTTCCAGGATAAGTAATAATATTTCCACAAGCAAAGACATTTTCTAATGAAGTTTGATAATTTTCTTTTGTTACAATAAGGTTGTTTAACTTCTCTACTTCAAAAGAGTCTTTTGTTGTTACTTGACCATAATTAACAAACAAGAAATCAAGAGGAATAGTTTGTTCTTTTCCATCAGCATTGGATTTAATAGTGATTGATTTTAAACTATCTCCTTCACCATTTAAACTTATTACAGCTTGATTTTTCAATACATTTACTCCTAATCTTTCCATTTTTTCAACACTAGAAGATTGAGCGCGGAATTCTTCTCTTCGATGGACGATAGTGACAGAGGCCGCTACTTCTTTTAAGGCAATTGCCCAGTCGACCGCAGAATCTCCTCCTCCAAGGATTACCATATCTTTTCCTTTATAAAGGGAAGAAGAAGTGATGGAATAAATAATATTGTTTTTGTTATCTTCATTTGCTAAGCCTGTTTTTCTTGGGGAAAAAGAACCCATTCCAGTAGTAAGAAGTATACATTTTGTTTCGTATGTACCTTTAGATGTAGTTACTAAATAATAAGAGTCTTTTTTCTCAAATGATAGGACAGTTTCATTTAGGTGAAGGGGAAGTTTATTTACGTTATCTTCATATTGCTCCATTAATTTATCGATAAATCCTTGAGCGCTGATTGAAGCAAATCCTGGTAAATCGACGATTGCTTTTTCAGGGTAAAGAGATGATAATTGTCCACCTACATTTGTAGAACCTTCAATCACTCGACCTTTTAATAAATGTAAAGCTGCTAGAGTTGCTCCATATAAACCGATTGGTCCTGCTCCTACAATAATTATATCATCCATAAGCTTACTCTCCTTTTCGTTATTATTTATTATAAAGATAAAGTGCTCATAAAACAATTTTTAATATTATTTATTTTGAACAATTTGTATTTTGAAACTTATTTATCTTTTTATTGATGGAGTTTATATGATCTTTCTTGATGATTATTCATAATTTTGGTAAAAAAGTTAATATTATTTGTGATTTGTTTATTTTCAAGTGTATAATCTTTATGAAAGAAGTTTGATAACTATGGAAAGAAAAATTGTTTGCAAAGAACAAAGTGAAACTGAAAATTTAGCATCCTTGATTGGAAAATATGTTTTTCCCGGATGCGTAATTAATTTAGATGGTAATTTAGGTGCTGGTAAAACTACTTTTACCCAAGCTCTTGCTTTATCTTTAGGTATAAAGGAACATGTGTCCAGCCCTACTTTTAATATTTTAAAATGTTATTTTGATGGAAGTTTACCTTTATATCATATTGACGCTTATCGTTTAGAAGATAGCCCAAATACTAACATTGGTTTAGAGGAAGTTATCGAAGGCGATGGAGTATGTGTAATAGAGTGGGGAAAGTTTATTGAGGAATTAATATTCGAACCATTAAATGTAAAGATTAATATAATTGATGAGCATACAAGAGAATTTATTTTTTCTTCTCCATATGCAAAATATGAAAAGATATTTTCCGCTTTAGGAGGATTTGAAAATGAATAGTTTATTATTAGATAGTTCAGCACAAGATTTATCTATTGGTATTGTAAAAAATGATGAACTTATATATAAAGTATGTTTTCCTTGTTGGCAAAGGCAATCGGAATTAATGATTCCAGAACTTGAGAAAGCTTTACAAGAAAAAAGAATGGAAATTAAAGACTTTGATGAAATTGTATGTGGAAAAGGTCCAGGATCATATACAGGTGTTAGGATTGCTTTAACCATTGCAAAAACTATTTGTGTAATGGATGAGAATATCAAACTTAAACTAGTCTCTTCTTTACTGATTCAAGGAACAAAGAATAAAAAATTTATCAGTGTTATGAATGCAAGAAGTGCAAGAAGCTATGTATGTGTATATGATGGAAAAGAAGTAGAAGTGCAAGATACAATTATGACTAATGAAGAAGTATTAAATTATATTAATGCGCATAAAGAATATGAAGTAGTTGGTGATTGCTCTTATTTAGGATTAGAAAAAGAACCTTTTGATATAGTAGAGGGCTTATTCTCTTTCAAAGATGAAATAGAAGAAGAAAAAGATATTATGGTTGTAAAACCTGTATACCTAAAGGATTAATTATGATTGAAAAAGTAAGAGCTACTATAGAAGATATTGATGCTTTAGGAGCAATGGAAACAAAATACTTTCCTTCACCATGGACTAAAGCGCAATTTGAAGAAGAAATGAAAAATAATCCTTTTTCTCGTATTTTTCTTCTTAAAGATGAAAACAAGCTAGTGGGCTATATTGACTATTGGATAATCTTTGATCAAGCCCAAATAAATAAAATTTGTATTGAAGAAGAATACAGAAGACAACATTTAGGGGAATATTTAATGAAAGAAGCTTTTAAAGAAATGAAGGAAAATGAAGTGTTTTCTATCACTTTAGAAGTGCGTGTATCAAATATAAAAGCACAAAGACTTTATGAAAAATTAGGCTTTAAAAATACTTTATTAAAGAAGTCATATTATTCAGATGGAGAAGATGCTTTTTATATGGTGAAAGGAGGATTTGAATTATGAGTGATAAAATAATTCTTGGCATTGAGTCAAGCTGTGATGAAACTGCGATTGCTATATTGAAAAATAATGATGAGTTACTATCAAATGTGGTGTCCACTCAAATCGCTATTCATCAAAAATATGGAGGGGTTATGCCAGAAATTGCTTCTCGTCTCCATGTAGAAAATATTGGTGTTGTATTACGCGAAGCACTAGAGCAAGCTCATATTACTATGGAAGAGGTGAGCGCTATTGCAGTTACTGTTGGTCCTGGACTCATCGGTGCTCTTCATGTTGGGCTACAATGTGCAAAAACATTGGCTTTAATGTATCATAAGCCTTTGATACCAGTACATCATTTAAGCGGTCATATCTACGCTAATGAATATGTTTCTCCTTTAAAGTTCCCTTGCTTAGCTATTGTGGTTTCTGGGGGAAATACTGAACTCGTAATTATGGATAAACATTTATCATTTAATATTATTGGAGAAACTAAAGATGATGCAATTGGAGAAGCTTTTGATAAAGTGGCTCGTGTTGCAGGTCTTCCTTATCCAGGTGGTGTATCAATTGATAGAATATTTAAAGAAGGACAAGGAAAACATTCATACATTTTACCTCGTCCATTAGATGATGGAACATACAATTATTCATATTCCGGAATAAAGACTGCAGTTATCAATTTAGCTCATAAATTAGAACAAAACGGCGAAAAGTTAAATGTTCCTGATCTTTGTGTTTCATTTGAAGAAACGGCGATTGATTTACTTTTAGATAAGGCTTTACCAGCTGTAAAAGAATATAATGTTAAACAAGTAGTTCTTGCAGGTGGAGTATCCGCAAATTCCTATTTACGTAGTCAAATAGTTAAGCGTTTAGATGGTAGCGGAGTTGAAGTGGTGATACCTCCTCTTTGGTGTACTACTGATAATGCGGCGATGATTGCTAAAGTTGGATCATATCTTTATGAAGAAAAAGTATTCGCTCCTTTAAGCGTATCTGCTTCGCCTTGTTGGAAATTAGAGGACTTTAGAAAATTCTAATTATTATTCGCATATAACAAATACTTAACAATAAAAGTTTTAATTAGATATACTAATTAAGACTTTTTTTATGATATAATCAAATGGCATTGAAGGAAGAAGAAATATGAATAGTGAAACATTTTTTTTAGAAATCAAACATATCGATAAAAAAACCGGTGCTAGATATGGCATTCTTCACACTCCACATGGAAATGTCGAAGTTCCTATGTTTATGCCTGTTGGAACGTTAGCTACCGTTAAAACATTATCACCAGAAGAAGTTAAAGAAGCTGGTGCCGGAGTTATTCTAGCAAATACATATCACCTATCAATTAGACCAGGTGAAGATGTTGTTGAAGAAGCAGGAGGACTTCATAAATTTATGAATTATGATGGACCGATGCTAACAGATTCGGGAGGATTCCAAGTTTTTTCTCTTGCCCAAAATAGAGAAATTACTGAAGAAGGAGTTACTTTTAGAAGTCATCTAAATGGGGAAAAACTATTCTTTTCACCGGAAAGAGCAATGGAAATAGAACAAAAATTAGGTGCGGATATTGCGATGTCTTTTGACGAATGTTGCCCTTATCCTGTCACTCACGATTATGCGGAAAAATCTTTAGAAAGAACTTTGCGCTGGGCCAAAAGAGGAAAAGCAGTCCATACTCGTAAAGATCAGGCCTTATTTGGAATTGTTCAAGGGGGCGAATTTAAAGATCTTCGTGAAAGATCAGCACAAGAACTAGTTAAAATTGGATTTGATGGGTATTCTATTGGAGGAACATCCATTGGTGAACCAAAAGATGTGATGAAAAAGATGGTAGAATATGGCGTTAAATATTTGCCTGAAGATAAGCCTCGCTATTTGATGGGAGTGGGATCTGTTGATGAAATTTTAGATGGAATTGCTAAGGGAGTAGATATGTTTGATTGTGTTTTACCAACTCGTATTGCTCGTCATGGCGCACTTATGACTTCAAGTGGCAGAGTGAACATTCGTGATGCAAAATATGAAAGAGATTTTACACCTCTTGATACAGAATGCGATTGTTATTGTTGTAAAAATTATACTAAAGCATATTTAAGACATTTATACAAATGTGATGAAACATTTGGAAAAAGATTATTATCTATTCATAATGTTCGCTTTTTAATCCATATGATGGAAGGGGCACGTGAAGCGATAAAAGAAGACCGATTTGAAGAATATAAAAATGAATTTTTAGCAAAATTTGGCGATGAAAGAGGGTTCTAAAATGGATGAGAAAATACTAAGTACAGAAGATTTTGATTATTATTTACCAGAGGAACTTATCGCGCAAACTCCTTCAAAGGTAAGAGATCATTCCCGCTTGATGGTGCTTGATAAATCAAAAGAAACAATAACTCATGAAGAATACTTTTATGAGATTGAAAAATACCTTCAACCTGGTGATGTCCTAGTTAGAAATAATTCTAAAGTGATTCCTGCTCGTCTTTTTGGTGTTAAAGAAGAAACAGGCGCACACGTTGAAGTACTATTATTAAAAGACTTAGGTGAAGATGTGTGGGAATGTTTATGCGGCAATGCTAAAACTATTAAAATTGGTACAATTATCACTTTTGGAAATGGCGAATTAAAAGCAAGATGTGAAGAAATACTTGATGAAGGAATCAGAAGAATGCGACTTCTTTATACAGGCATCTTATTTGAAATTCTTGATCTTTTAGGAAAGATGCCTTTACCTCCTTATATTCATACTCAATGTGAAGATAATTCTCGTTACCAAACAGTGTATGCGAAGGTGGAAGGATCCGCGGCCGCGCCAACTGCTGGGTTCCATTTTACTAAAGAATTATTTGATAGATTAAAAGCAAAGGGCGTAATTGTATGTGATGTTACGCTTCACGTAGGATTAGGCACTTTTAGACCGGTTAAAGTAACTAACGTATTAGAACACCATATGCACTCAGAAATGTATGAAATGAGCCAAGAAACCGCTGATATATTGAATAAAGCAAAAGAAGAAGGAAGAAGAATTATTGCCATAGGCACGACTTCAACAAGAACTTTAGAATCAGTTATTCAAAAATATGGGACTTTTAAAGAATGTCGAGGAGATACGTCGATTTTTATTTATCCTGGTTACAAATTTAAAGCAATAGATGCTTTAATCACAAACTTTCATTTACCTAAATCAACTTTGATTATGCTTGTTTCAGCATTTTCTAGTAGAGAATTTATTCTTAAAGCTTATCAAGAAGCAGTAGAAAAGAGATATAGATTTTTCTCTTTCGGAGATAGTATGTTTATCCATGGATGAGAAAAATACCAAGATTAATTATTATCAAAAAAGTCAAATAGAAATAGATAAAATTGTTCGTGAAGGTAAAAGACCAACGATTGCTTTACATGCTTGTTGTGGGCCTTGTTCAACTTATCCATTGGAGTTTTTAGCACCTTTTTTCGATATCACCATTCTTTATCCAAACTCTAATATTTATCCTAGTGAAGAATATTTTAGACGTTTAAATGAACTAAAAAAGTATATTGAAATATTTAATAAAGAAAATGGCTATAGTGTAAAATTGGTCGAATTTAAATACAAAAACGAAGAATTTAATAAAAAGTTAGAAATTTATAAGGATGAACCAGAAGGAGGAAAACGTTGCTTTCTTTGCTTTACTTTAAGAATGGATGAAGCTTATAAATATGCAGATGAATTAGGATTTGATTATTTTGCTACTGTAATGACCATTTCAAGACAAAAGAATTCGCAAGTTTTAAATAAAATAGGAGAAGAATTATCCGCTAAATACAAGACTAAATATTTTTATTCTGATTTTAAAAAGAAAAACGGAATTAACCGTTCTTATGAATTAAGAAGAAAATATAATTTATATAATCAGCAATACTGTGGATGTGTTTATTCATATGCACATTACTTAAAAAAGATTGAAGGGACTAAAGAAAACTAGTTCCCTTTTTATTTTTTCGATAATTTTGAAACGCGGGAACCCGTTAACAATAACTGATAGAAATCTCACGTGCATACGCGCGTACGTTTTATTTATAAAACATAAATTATATTACAAATACCTATAATCATTATTAAATGTTGAGCAAAGAAAAAATAAATTAAAAAAATTGTTGACACTAGTATATGATTCTAGTATAGTAGAAAAGGTCGAGTCTTTTGAAGATAAACGCGTTGATATGGGAGATTGCTGAACGCCGAAATCCGTTGTCATAGCTCGGATTCAACGGCCAAAAAAATAAGATCAGGTCACTCACATGGAGCGGAATGTCTAGCCACGATTTAGACAAATAGGAGGAAACAAACTATGGCAAAATCAAAAAAGATTAGAATTCGCTTAAAAGCATATGATCACAAAATCTTAGACTTATCAGTTGAAAAGATTATCAGTGCAGCGAAAGAAACAGGAGCAGGAATTGTTGGACCAATCCCTCTACCAACAGAGAAGCAAGTCTACACAATTCTACGTGCGGTTCACAAATACAAAGATGCTCGCGAACAATTCGAAATTAGAACCCACAAGAGATTAATCGATATCGTCAATCCACAAAAACAAACTATTGACGCATTACAACACTTAGATTTACCAGCTGGTGTTGATATCGAAATCAAATTATAAGGAAGGGCAGGGAAACCAATATGAAATCAATCTTAGGAAGAAAAATGGGTATGACCCAAGTCTTCGCAGCTGATGGCACAATGTATCCTGTAACAGTCATCGAAGTCTTACCAAACGTTGTTACACAAGTTAAGACAGAAGAAACAGACGGTTACAATGCTATCCAAGTCGGTTATGAAGAAAAGAAAGAAAACCGTTGCAATAAAGCTGAATTAGGTATCTTCAAGAAAGCAAACACAACACCTAAATATGAATTAGCTGAATTACAAGGTGATGAAATGAATTACAACGTTGGTGATAAAATCACATGCGACATCTTTAAAGCAGGTGATATCGTTGACGTAACAGGCGTAAGCAAAGGTAAAGGATTCAGCGGTGCAATTAAACGTTATGGATTCAAAATCGGACCTAAAGGTCACGGTTCAGGATACCACAGAGGATCAGGTTCATTCGCTACTAATGGTCGTTACAACCGTGGCGTTATGAAAGGTAAAAAATCTGCAGGTCATCATGGAAATAAACAAGCAACTATCTTAAATTTATTAGTGGTTGGTGTTAACCCAGAACAAAATGCATTATTGATTAAAGGCGCTGTACCAGGACCAAAGAAATCAATCGTTACAGTTAGAACAGCTGTTAAGGTTCAAAGAGGTACAAAACAAGAAGCTAAACCTTTAGTTGATTGGACAAAGAAGGGAGAATAGAATATGGCAAGCAAAAAAGTAACTCTTCCAGTAGTTAATCAAGCAGGCGAAGTTGTTGTTAAAGCAATGACTGTTGCTCCAGAAGTATTCGGTGTTGAAGTTAATGAACAAGTTATCTTCGATGCAGTCCAAGTTTACCAATCAAATCAACGTCAAGCTACAGCAAAAACTAAAACAAGAGCTGAAGTTTCAGGTGGAGGTAAAAAACCTTGGAGACAAAAAGGAACTGGCCGTGCAAGAGCTGGTTCAACAAGATCACCATTATGGAGACATGGTGGCGTAGTATTTGGCCCTACAGGAAATCAAAACTACACACTAGCACAAAATAAGAAAGAACACGCTTTAGCAGTTAAATCAGCTTTAACTCTTAAAGCTCAAGAAAAAGACATTATCGTAGTTGATTCATTCAAACTAGATGGTGCTAACACAAAAGCAATGGTAGCAATCTTAAAAGCAATCAACGCTAAAGCTAAATCATTAATCGTTGTTGAAGATGATGCAGATGATTTAGTATTGAGCGCAAGAAACATTGCAGGTGTTACAATCGTTACAACAAACAATGTTTGTGTTTATGATATATTAAATAATGGAAGCGTAATTTTCACAAAAGCTTCTATTAAGAAGGTTGAGGAGGATCTCAAGTAATGCCACGTAAAAAGAAAGAAGAAGCAGTAGTTCAAGAAAGAAAATTTGCTGCTCCACAAATTAACAGTTTCGATGTAATCATTGCTCCAATCGTTACAGAAAAGTCAATGCAATTACAAAAAGAACAAAACAAAGTAACTATGAAAGTTGCTAAAAACGCTAATAAGGCTCAAGTCAAATTAGCAGTTGAACAAATCTTTGATATCAGAGTTGTTGATGTTAAGATTATCAATGTTGCTGCAAAAGCAAAGAGAGTTGGACGTTACGAAGGAACAGTACCTGCTTACAAAAAAGCAATCGTTACTATTGCTCCAGAAGATAACATCAACTTATATAAAGAAGAAAACGAATAAGACATTAAGTCGAATATAGGAGAAAAAAATTATGGCAATCAGAACATATAAGCCTACTTCCGCTGGTCGTAGACATATGACAAATTCAACATTCGCTGAAATCACAACTAATACTCCTGAAAAAAGTTTGTTAGTCACACTTAAGAAAACAGGTGGACGTAATAACACAGGTATGATTACTTGCCGTCACATTGGTGGAGGTAACAAAACTAAATACCGTGTAATTGATTTCAAGAGAAATAAAGATAACATCGTTGGTAAAGTAGCAACTGTTGAATACGATCCAAACAGAAATGCAAATATCTGTTTAATCAATTACGTAGATGGTGAAAAGAGATACATTCTTGCACCACAAGGTTTAAAAGTTGGAGATACAATCGTATCTGGCGAAGCAGTCGATATCAAAGTCGGTAATGCTATGCAACTTGGTAACATTCCTGAAGGTACAATGGTTCACAATGTTGAATTACAACCAGGTAGAGGTGGACAAATGTGCCGTGCTGCTGGAACAGCTGCTCAAGTATTAGGTGCTGAAGGAAACTATGTTATTCTTCGTTTAGCTTCTGGTGAAGTTAGAAAAGTACTTAAAGTATGTAGAGCAACAATTGGTATAGTTGGTAATGAAGATTGGAACTTAATCAACTATGGTAAAGCTGGTAAGAACAGATGGTATGGCGTTCGTCCTACTGTTCGTGGTTCTGTTATGAACCCTAACGATCATCCACATGGTGGTGGTGAAGGTAAGTGTCCTGTCGGACGTGATGCACCAAGAACTCCTTGGGGTAAACGTGCACTTGGCGTTAAGACAAGAAATGCTAAAAAAGCTTCAAACAAACTAATTGTTAGAAGAAGATCTAAATAATTAAGAAGGAGGAAATGAAAAAATGGCACGTAGTTTAAAAAAGGGACCATTCTGTGATGAACACTTAATGAAAAAAGTTGAAGCACTTAATGCATCCGGTAAAAAAGAATTAATTAAAACATGGTCAAGAAGATCAATGATTTTCCCATCATTCATTGAACATTCCTTCGCAGTATACAATGGTCATGAATTTATCACTGTTTTCGTTACAGAAGATATGGTTGGTCATAAGTTAGGTGAATTTGCACCAACTAGAAAATATACTGGTCATATTGGTAACAATGCAGAAGATAGAGCTGCTAAAAAGAAATAGGAGGACAGAATATGGAAGCAACAGCAAAAGTTACTGGAGTTCGTATTACTCCTAGAAAAGCTAGATTAGTAATTGATCTAGTAAGAGGCAAAGATGTCTCTGTAGCACTTGGTATCTTAGCTAATGTTAATAAATCAGCTTCAGTTGTAGTTGAAAAATTAATCAAATCAGCAGCAGCTAACGCTATTAACAACAACAAGATGGATGAATCAAAATTATACGTCGCTGCAATCTATGCAAACGATGGACCAAGATTAAAAAGATTTAGACCAAGAGCTAAAGGCTCAGCAAACTCTATAATTAAGAGAACATGCCACATCACATGTGTGGTTAAAGAAAGATAGGAGGAAAAAGTCATGGGTCAAAAAGTTAATCCAGTCGGAATGAGAATTGGCATTAGCCGTGATTGGAATTCTAAGTGGTACGCTTCTAATAAAGACTTTTCATCCTTATTAAATGAAGATGTCCAAATTAGAAAATATCTAAATGGAAAATTAAAAGAAGCTCTTCTTTCTCACATTGAAATTGAAAGAGCTAATAAAGAAAGTGTTAAGGTTTTAGTTTTCACAGCTCGCCCAGGCCTAGTATTAGGACAAGATGGTGAAAATGTTAAGAAAATCACTAAAGAATTAACAAAAATTGCTGGTGGTAAATCAGTAAAAATTGCAGTAGTTGAAGTTAAAAACCCTGCATTAGATGCAAACATTGTTGCTCAAGAAATGGCTAAACAACTTGAAGATAGAGCTTCATTCAGAAATGTTCAAAAGAAGACAATTCAAAAAGTTATGAAAGGCGGAGCAGTCGGTGTTAAGACAATGATTTCAGGCCGTTTAGCAGGTGCTGATATCGCAAGAAGTGAAGGCTATAAAGAAGGTGTTGTTTCATTACATACATTACGTATGGATGTTGACTACGCTATGGCAGAAGCAGATACACAATATGGAAAACTTGGCTGCAAAGTATGGATTTCACGCGGTGAAGCTAAAAAGAATAAACCTGCTGAAAAAGCTGATTTTTCTGCAAAAAAAGCAAATAAACCAGTAGAAAAGAAAGGAGAATAGTTTACTATGTTACAACCAAAAAGAGTTAAATATAGAAGACCACATAGCATCAAATACGAAGGCTTATCAAAAGCTGGTAATGAAGTATCATTTGGTGAATTCGGTCTCCAAGCTGTTTCCGGAAACTGGATTACTGCTAGACAAATCGAATCTGCTCGTATCGTTTTATCAAGATACACAAAAAGAGGCGGACAAATCTGGATCAGAATCTTCCCTCAATTAGCAAAAACAAAGAAACCTGCTGAAGTAAGAATGGGTTCTGGTAAAGGTTCACCAGAATTATGGGTTGCTGTTGTTAAAACAGGACGTGTAATGTTTGAAATTGGTGGAGTTAATGAAGAAGTCGCAAGAGAAGCATTAAGACTTGCATCTTACAAACTCCCATTAAAATGTAAAGTAATTGCGAAAGGAGAAAAATAGTAATGATGAAATTAAATGAAATCAGAGAATTATCTACTGATGAATTAAATGAAAAAGTTTACGAATTAAAACAAGAATTATTATCTCTCCGTTTCCAACATGCTACAGGCCAATTAGAAAACGGCAAGAAAATCACTGAACTCCGTAAAACAATTGCTCGTATTTATACAGTAATTAAAGAACGTGAGTTAGGAATTAACTAGGGAGGAACTAAAACATGGAAAGAAATACACGTAGAGTTATTCAAGGTGTTGTTATCTCAAATAAAATGGATAAGACAATCAACGTTTTAGTTGAAACTCACAAAAAAGATAAAAAATATGGTAAGAGAGTTAAATATGCTAAAAAATATTTTGCTCACGATGAAAATAACGAATGCTTAGTTGGTGATACAGTTGAAATTATGGAAACTCGTAAATTATCAGCTAACAAACACTTCAGATTAGTTAGAGTTATCTCTCACGCTGAAGACGTTAAATAATAAGAGGAGGATAAAGAATTATGGTTCAAACAGAAACAAATTTAGTTGTTGCTGATAATTCAGGCGCTAAATCCGTTCGTATCTTCCGCTTATACGGTGGATCAAAAAGAAAAGTATCTTCAATCGGTGACATCGTTATGTGTGCTGTTAAAGATGCTATTCCAAACGGAAAGATCAAAAAAGGTGATATCGTAAAAGGTATTATCGTAAGAACAAAAAAAGGTGTTGAAAGAGCTGATGGTTCATATGTTAGATTTGATGATAACGCAGTTGTTATTATCAATGAAGATGGTACACCAAAAGGCACACGTGTCTTTGGTCCAGTAGCTCGTGAACTCCGTGAAAAAGGCGAAGGAGCAATGAAAATTATCTCCTTAGCAAACGAAGTTTTATAGGAGGAAGCGCTAAATGAAACTTAAAAAAGGTGATAAAGTCATCGTCATCGCTGGCGCTGACAAGGGAAAAACAGGAACAATTCAAAAAGTTTTCCCAAAATTAAATAGAGTTGTTATTGATGGCGTTAACGTCCACAAGAAGCACATGAAACCAAGACAAAATAATCCAGAAGGATCAATCGTTGAAATTTTTGCACCAATTGATGCATCAAACGTTGCAATCTTAGATCCAAAGGAAAAGAAACCAGCTCGTATTACTGTTAAGATCGACGAAAATGGAAACAAAGTTCGTTATACAGCACAATATGGCAATAAAATTGACTAAGGAGGTAACTGAACATGCAAGAAGCAAGATTAAAAGCTAAATATAAAACTGAATGTGTTCCAGCTTTAATGGAAAAATTCAAATATACATCAGTTATGCAAGTTCCTCATCTAGAAAAAGTAGTCATTAACGTAGGCGTTGGTGATGCTACTCAAAATTCAAAATTCTTAGATGATGCAGTTGCTGACTTAACAATAATCACTGGTCAAAAACCAGTTGTTACAAAAGCAAAAAAATCAATTGCTACCTTCAAATTAAGAGAAGGACAAGCAATCGGTTGCAAAGTAACTCTAAGAGGTACAAGAATGTACGAATTCTTAGACAAATTATTCAACATTTCCTTACCACGTGTTAGAGATTTCCGTGGTGTAAGCAAAAACGCTTTCGATGGAAAAGGAAACTATACATTAGGTGTTAAAGAACAATTAATTTTCCCTGAAATTGACTTCGATAAGATTGGCAAAATCAGAGGTATGGATATTGTTATGGTTACTACAGCTAATACAGATGAAGAAGGCTATGCTCTTCTTGAATTATTAGGAATGCCATTCCACAAATAAGAAGGAGGATAAAGATTATGGCAAAAACATCATTAAAAGTTAAACAATCTCGTCCTCAAAAGTTTGCAGTTAGAGAATATACTCGCTGCTCACGTTGTGGACGTCCACACTCAGTACTTCGTAAATTCGGAGTATGCCGTATCTGCTTGAGAGAATTAGCATACAAGGGTGAAATCCCAGGTATGAAGAAATCAAGCTGGTAGACGAAAGGAGAACATATAATTATGGTTATGACAGATCCAATCGCAGATATGCTTACAAGAATTCGTAATGCAAATCAAATGAAATATGAAGCAGTTTCAATGCCTTCAAGTAAAATGAAAGTTGCAATTGCTGAAATATTAAAAGAAGAAGGTTTCATCGCTGACTACACAGTCACTGGTGATACTAAAAAAGAATTAAGCTTAAGCTTAAAATATGGCGAAAACGGAGAAAAAGTTATTACTGGTTTAAAGAAAATCTCAAAACCAGGTCTTCGTGTTACAGCTCCTGCTGATAAACTACCACGTGTTTTAAACGGTTTAGGTATCGCAGTTATTTCTACTTCACAAGGTTTAATGACTGATAAAAAAGCACGTAAATTAGGTATCGGTGGCGAAGTTATCGCTTACGTTTGGTAATAGGAGGTTCTAGAATATGTCAAGAATAGGAAAGAAACCAATTGTATTACCAGCTGGTGTTACAGTTACAATCAACGGATCAAATGTTGAAGTTAAAGGACCTAAAGGAACATTAAATCGTACTTTCGATAGCCTCGTTACTATTAAACAAGAAGGTAATGAATTAATCGTTACTCGTCCAAATGATGAAATCAGATCACGCGCTATGCACGGTACTACTAGAGCATTATTAAATGATATGGTTATCGGTGTATCTGAAGGATTCAAAAAAGAATTAGAAATCGTTGGTATCGGTTATAGAGCTGCTATGAGAGGACAAAATATTGTTCTAAATATGGGTTACTCTCATGAAGTTGTTAAAGAACCACTTCCTGGCGTTAAAATTGAAACTCCAGAACCAACAAAAATTATCGTAACTGGATGTGATAAACAAGCAGTTGGTCAAACAGCAGCTGTTATCAGAGAAGTACGTAAACCTGAACCATATCAAGGTAAAGGTATTAAATACAAAGGCGAATTTATCTTACGTAGAGAAGGTAAACGCGCTGGTAAGAAATAGAACTCAAGAAAGGAATTATTAATATGATCAACAAGGAATCAAAAAATGTAAGCCGTGTTAGACGTCATGCTCGTGTTCGTGCAAAAATTAGCGGAACTCCAGAATGTCCAAGATTGAGTGTATTTCGTTCAAACGCAAACATTCACGCTCAAATCATTGATGATGTAAATGGCGTTACTTTAGTAGCAGCTTCTTCATTATCATTAAAACTTAAAAACGGCGGTAATGTCGAAGCAGCTAAAGCTGTCGGTGCTGAAATCGGCAAATTAGCAGTAGCAAAAGGCATTGAAAACGTTGTATTCGATCGTTCAGGATATATCTATCATGGTCGTGTACAAGCTTTAGCAGATGCAGCTCGTGAAGCTGGTCTAAAATTCTAGGAGGAAGAAAAAATGGCAGAAGAAAAAGTAGTAAATACAGAAGCTGTAGCAGAAGCTCCTAAACAAGAAGCTAGCGAAAAGAAACCATTCAGAGGTCCTCGTGGAAACAAAGGTGGCAAATTCTCAAGAAGAGAAGGCGGCAAAAAAGAATTCGAAAAGCAATATGAAGAAAAGGTTATCGCTATTAACCGTGTTTCAAAAACAGTTAAAGGTGGCCGTCATATGCGTTTCGCTGCTTTAGTAGCAGTTGGCGATGGAAAAGGAAACTTTGGCTTTGGCTGCGGTAAAGCAGGTGAAGTACCTGATGCAATTAAGAAAGCATTAGAAGCTGCTAAAAAGAATATGAGTCATATCACATTAGTCAAAGGCTCAATTTCACACGAAATTTATGGTAAATTCGGTGCTTGTAAAGTATTCTTAAAACCAGCTCCTACAGGTACTGGAGTTATCGCTGGTGGTCCAGTTCGTGCAATCTTAGAATTAGCAGGTATTAAAGATATTTATTCAAAAGTATATGGTTCAAGAACTCCTATTAACTGTGTTAGAGCAACATCTAATGGTTTGAAGAACCTAAAAACAAGTGCACAAGTAGCTGCACTTCGTAAGTAGGAGGTAACAAAATGAAATTAAATTCATTACAATACACAGAGGGATCTAGAAAGGTCTCTAAAAGAGAAGGCCGTGGTTTAGGCTCAGGCATTGGAAAAAATGGCGGTCATGGTAATAAAGGTCAAAACTCAAGAAGTGGTGGCGGAACTCGCTTAGGCTTCGAAGGTGGACAAAACCCAATTTACAGAAGATTACCAAAGAGAGGATTTAACCACTTCGGTAGAGTTGAATTCTCAGTAGTTAATGTTTGCGATTTAAATAAATTTGAAGACGGAACAGTTGTTAATCCAGCTTTATTAGTTAAAGAAGGATTAATCCCTGCAAACTATGCAAAAGTTAAAGTATTAGGAAATGGTGAATTAACTAAGAAATTAACTGTTACTGCTAACCAATTCTCAAAGAGTGCTGAAGAAGCAATCAAAGCAGTCGGTGGTACAACTGAGGTAATTTAATATGAAGAAATTGGTTGCCATGCTCAAAAACAAGGACATTCGTGATCGTATCTTATTCACACTTATGATGATGTTCGTATTTAGATTAGGTACGTCAATCACAGTCCCTGGAGTTACAATTTCAAAAGATGCAATGGATACAACCAGCGTCTTAAGTATGATGAACTTACTTGGTGGAGGTGCTTTACAAAACTTCTCAGTATTTGCTCTTGGCGTCTCTCCTTATATTACTTCATCTATTATTATCGAACTTCTTTCAAAAGACGTTCTTCCAGCATTGACCGAACTTTCTAAAGAAGGTCAATCTGGTAGAAAGAAAATTGAAATGGCAACACGTTACTTAACTCTTGTTCTTGGCGCAGTTCAAGCGTATGGAGTTATTGTAACAATGCATAATTCAGAATATATTTCTTTTTCAGAAACATTAAACTTCTGGGTTTATGCTAAACTTGTTTTATACTTAATGGCAGGATCTATGTTAGTTATGTGGATGGCTGACCAAATTACAGAAAAAGGTATTGGAAATGGTGTCTCAATGATTATCTTTGCTGGTATCGTTGCTTCTCTTCCAAGCCAAATCTATACAGCTATCTATTATTTCTTTACATCAGAATTAGTTACTGAAGAATCAAGAATTATCCAAGGTGCAGTTAAACTAGCGCTATATTTAGTTACAATGGTTGCAATTGTCATCTTCGTTACTTATGTCGAAAAATCAATAAGAAAGATTCCTGTTCTTCATTCAGGAACTGGTGGAGCACTTAACGCTAAAGTTAACAATACTTCATTCCTACCAATTAAAATAAATTCAGCTGGTGTTATTCCAGTTATCTTCGCTAGCTCCATTATGATGGCGCCAGCGGTTATCGTAAGCTTTGTAGTAGAGAACTATTCAAATAATGATACAATTACCAATATTTTGAATATTTTTACTCCATCAGCTTTAACAAAAATGCCATGGTTCGACGGATCAACTTGGTATATGCCTTGGGGCTTAATAATTTATGTTATCTTAATATTTGTATTTAGCTTCTTCTATTCCAATTTGACTATCTCACCAGAAACTTTAGCGGAAGATTTCCAAAAGAACGGAAGTTATATTCCAGGAATTAGACAAGGAAATTCAACCGCTCGTTATGTTAAAAAAGTTTTAAATAGAGTTACTTTCTTAGGCGCTTGTGCATTAACATTTATCGCTGTTATTCCAGTTGCTTTAACTCTATTAAATGTTGTACCTTCAACCTTATCATTAGGAGGTACCGGATTAATCATCGTTGTCGGTGTTGCTCTTGAAACAGTTCAACAACTAGATGGACTTCTTGCAAGTAACCAACACGCTAATGTTGTTTAATTTATAAACAAAAGGAGAATCAAATATGAATATTATTCTTATGGGTCCACCTGGTGCAGGTAAGGGCACTCAATCTGAAAAAATTTTAGCAAAGTACAACATTCCTCATATCTCTACAGGTGATATGTTTAGAGAGGCTATCAAAAACCAAACTAAATTAGGAATGGAAGCACAAAGCTATATCAATTCAGGAAAATTAGTTCCTGATGAAGTAACAATCGGTTTAGTTAAAGAAAGACTATCACAACCTGATTGTGCAAATGGATATCTTCTCGATGGTTTCCCAAGAACAATCCCTCAAGCAGAAGCTTTAGAGAAGTTATCACAAGAAATCGCACGTCCAGTGGAGATTGTGGTAAATATTACCGCTAATAAAGATGTATTAGTGGAGAGAATTTCCCAAAGAAGAGTTTGCCCATCATGCGGTAACTCATATCACTTAACATTCAAAAAACCACAAGTTGAAAATGTTTGTGATGGCTGTGGAGCATCTTTAATTCAAAGAAAAGATGACACAATCGAAAGCTTGAACGTAAGATTAGACGCTTATGAAAACCAAACAAAACCATTAGTTGATTTCTATTCAGAAAAAGGCTTATGCAAAGAAGTTGATGGTCTTCAAAGCATTGATGATGTATTCAAAAACATTCAAGATATTCTTGATGAGGTAAAATAATGATCGTTATCAAATCTAGTAGAGAGATCGCTTTGATGAAAGAAGCGGGAAAAATTCTAGCTAACGTATTTGATATTTTAGAACCATTATGTGTTCCAGGTACTACAACGAAACATCTTTCCGAAGTCGCGGAAAAGGTGATTCGTGATGCCGGGGCAATACCCGCGGAAAAAGGATATTATGGCTACCCAGCAGCAATATGCGCTTCTATTAATGAAGTGGTTGTTCATGGTATCCCTGGAAACCGTAAACTCAAGGATGGCGACATTATATCTTGTGATATCGTCGTCCAATATCAAGGATATATGGCTGATGCATGTCGAACATTTAAAGTAGGTAATGTCAGCTCTGAAGCAGAAAGATTAGTTAAAGTAACCGAGGAGTGTTTCTTCAAGGCACTAGAGTTTGCTCGCCCTGGAAATCATGTTGGAGATTTATCAAGTGCAATTCAAAAGCACGCTGAAGCAGCGGGATATTCTGTAACACGTGATTATACAGGACACGGCTTAGGAAAAGAAATGCATGAAGATCCAAACATTCCAAATTATGGTATTCCTGGTAAAGGACCAAAACTTGTTGAAGGAATGACCATTGCGATTGAACCAATTATTCTTCAAGGCAGAAAAGAGACAAGAGTACTACCTGATGGTTGGACAGCAGTTACCATTGATGGTAAATTAGCAGCTCATTATGAAAACTCAATCGTAATTACAAAAGATGGTTATGAAATTCTCACTATGAAATAATGCGAACTAGGAGGAAAAGTAAAGAATGGCAAGAGAAGACGTCATTGAAGTAGAGGCGGTAGTTGTTGAAACTTTACCTAACGCAATGTTTAGAGTAAAGCTTGAAAACGGTGTAGTAATTCTCGCCCACGTTTCTGGTAAAATCCGCATGAATTACATTCGCATCTTACCAGGTGATAGAGTTACAGTAGAAATATCGCCATATGATTTAACACGTGGTAGAATAACATTTAGATACAAATAGTATCGACTAGAAAAACTAGTATTTAGGAGGAAATATTTATGAAAGTAAGACCTTCAGTAAAACCAATTTGTGACAAATGCAAGGTTATTCGTAGAAAAGGCCGTGTTATGGTTATCTGCGTTAATCCTAAGCACAAACAAAGACAAGGTTAATTTAGGAGGATATTGAAAATGGCACGTATTGTAGGTGTTGATATACCTAATGATAAGCAAGTAGCTTATTCATTAACTTATATCTATGGTATTGGATTATCAACAAGTAAAAAAATTTTAGCAACTTGTGGAGTAGATCCAACTATCAGAGTTAAAGATTTAACAGATGAACAATTAACAAAAATTAGAAACGAAGTTTCAAAAATCAAAACAGAAGGTGACTTAAGAAGAGAAATCGCTCTTAACATTAAGCGCTTATCAGAAATTGGTTGCTATCGTGGTTTAAGACATAGACATGGTTTACCAGTCCGTGGTCAAAGAACAAAAACTAATGCTCGTACACGTAAAGGACCAAGAAAAACAATTGCTAACAAGAAAGTAGCAACAAAGTAGGAAAGTGAGGATATAGACTTATGGCAAAACAAAATAACGCAGCAGCACGTAAGAAGAAAATTAAAAGATCTTTCACTAAAGGTGTAGCACACATTCATTCTACATTTAATAACACAATCGTTACAATTACTGATGAAGCAGGTAACGCAATCGCATGGTCAAGTGCTGGTGCATTAGGTTACAAAGGTGCAAAGAAAGCAACTCCATTTGCTGCTCAAATGGCCGCTGAAGCTTGTGCAAAAGTAGCTGTTGACCAAGGATTAAAATTCGTTGACGTAGATGTTAAAGGACCAGGACCTGGCCGTGAATCAGCTTTAAGAAGCTTACAAGCAGCTGGCTTACAAGTTCAAACTATTACAGATACTACACCAATTCCACATAATGGTTGCCGCCCACCAAAGCGTCCACGTGGTTAGTCGTGTATAAAACTAAAAGAAGTATTGAAATTACAAACTTTTAACCAAGCCAGGGAGGAACGCTATGAAAAAATTTGAAAAACCAGAATTTAAGATCGCAACTTACGACACAAAAAGTAATTATGGACATTTCGTAATTGAACCACTCGAAAGAGGATTTGGTATGACTTTAGGTAATGCTTTAAGAAGAGTTCTTCTTTCATCTTTACCAGGAACAAGTGTCTATGCAATTGAAGTAGAAGGTGCACGTCATGAATTCTCATCTTTGGATGGAGTAGAAGAAGATGTAACAGCAATCGTTTTAAATCTTAAGAACTTAGTTATTAAGAGCAACGATGAAATCGATACAAGTTATAAATTATCTTTATATATCGATTCACCAAAGACTGTATTAGCTTCTGATATTTCATGTCCAGCAGGCGTCGAAATTGTTAACAAAGATTTAGAAATTGCTCATGTTAACGAAGGTGGTAAATTATGCATGACAATCTATTGCAAAACAGGTAGAGGTTATGTTACATCTGAAGGAAATAAAGACCCTGATTTCCCAATCGGTATGATTCCAACAGATTCTAATTATTCACCAATTACAAAATGTTCTTACACTGTAGATTCAACTCGTGTAGGTCATAACAGCAATTATGACAAACTAGATTTAGAAGTTTGGACAAATGGCTCTATGGAACCTCATCGCGCAGTTGCATTAGCTGCTAAGATTTTAGTAACACACTTCCAATTATTTGCTGAATTAGATGATACAGCAAAGAGTATTGAAGTATTAGCAGAAACAGTTGAAGAACCAAAGAATAAATATCAAGATATGACAGTTGAAGAATTAGACTTATCTTGTCGTTCATTAAACTGCTTAAGAAGAGCAAATATCGCTACAGTTATGGAATTAACACAAAAGACTGAAGAAGATATGATGAAAGTAAGAAATCTTGGTAAGAAATCATTAAAAGAAGTTAAAGAAAAATTGATTGCAATTGGTCTTGGCTTCAGAGAATATGAATAGGGAGGAACCTTTATATGAAGACTCAAGGACGTAAAAATGTTCATGGTAAAGGCGGCGTAAGATTTAAAGCTGCTTATACAAAATCAAAATATGAATCAATGTTAAGAACATTAGTCACAGACTTAATCGTAAAAGAATCTATCACTTGCACATTATCAACAGCTAGAGACTTATCAGCATTAGCAGATAAGTTAGTTACTCTTGGTAAAAGAGGAGATTTACACGCTCGTAGATTAGCAGCTGCACAAATTCGTGATGTTTGGGCTGATGAAAAGAACAATGTTACTGCATTACAAAAATTATTTGGAACTTTAGCTCCAAGTTATAAAGATCGTAATGGCGGCTATACAAAAGTTTTAAAAACTGAAAATAGACGCGGTGACAACGCTCCAATGGCAATTGTTACTTTTGTTAAATAAGAGATTTATAAAATATAAAAGCTACATCGATTGATGTAGCTTTTTAATTCGTTTCAATCTTCTTATCGTATAAATAAATGTTTAAATAAGTAAATAATACACATATAGATGTGCTAAGAAGAAGAATCACAACATATTTTAAGTTGATATCTTTGATCGGTAATAGGATTAAAGAAGTTACACCAAATACACTTATTAATATAGTGATATAAAATATGAAGAAGAATAAATAATTAAGTCTCTTAAATCTATACGTGAATGATAAAAATGATGAAAATAACGATAATAAGATAATCATTTCTTCTATAAAGAAATAGGAAAGAAGAAAGAGGATATAGGATAGATCAATATGTTCTATGAGGAATAGCGAATATAAGTTTTGATAGTTTAGATTGAGTATAGCAAATATACTTAATCCCATAAAGGTAATTATCACGTGAGCGATTAATAAAATAAATCCCCAGATTGATAAAGAAGTAAAACTTACAAAAAACATCGTTTTTCTTTCAAAAGGAAGAAGAGAAATATTCATTCTTTGTGAAGATATGATACTCTTTTTTACATATAGATGAATCAAATATCCATAAATTATGATAAATATGCATAAGGATAATTTATATAGTTTATTTAGGTAAATAAAAATAGTATTAGAGTCATATAAACTTAGAAAATAATTTGGGTTTATTAACGATGGTATAGCGCCGCTTAATGGGACTATAAACCCTAAAATAAGCATAAATAAGAGGCTATAAAGGAAATAGGGGAGAAATAAGGAAAGCTCAAAATTAAGTAGTTTTTTAATCATTTTTGATAACCTCCTTAAAATAAAGAGATATCGATTTATCATGCTCTTTTATTAAAGTATTAGCTTGGGCAACAAGAAGAAGTTTTCCTTTATCAAGAAAGATGACTGAATCACAAGAGTCTTCAATGTCTTCAACTAAAGAAGAAGTGATAATAATCAAGGAATCCTTAGAACATGTTTCAAATATTGTGGAAAATATAAATTCACGAACATCAATAGGAAGATCTTCCCCTTTTAAAGGCTCATCAAGTAAATAAATCTTAGTTTCTCGAGATAATGTTAAGCATAGCATCAATATTTTTTTATTCTTTGAACTTAAATCTTGATATAAAGATTCAGGAGAAATATTAAATTTGCTTAGAAGACTCGTCATAATAATTTGGTTAAAATCTTTATAAAAATCAGCATAAAAGTTAACAATAGATTTGACGCTATTACTTTTAAAGAAGACGTAATCTTCTCCAAGATATGATATAAAGCGTCTTGTATCTTTAGAAAGTGGTTTATTAAAAATATAGACATCACCTTGATAAGAAGGAATTAAGGAAGCAAGTATTTTTAATAAGGTTGATTTACCAGCACCAACTTTACCAAATATTCCTACCACTTGACCAGTATGAATATCTAAAGAAATATTATTTAAACTAGGTGCTTCTTTATTATAGAATTTCTTAGTTACATTACGAAGCGTTATTGCATTTTCCATAGATTCATACTCCTAGACATGAATAAATTATATATTAACCACTATTTTATTACAAATGTCTTATCTAATTTGTTTTAATTATATTTATAATTAGATGCAAAATTTGTATAATATTTGAAGGAGGATTCGGCAATGGAAACAAAAAGAAAAGATTATATTTCTTGGGATGAATATTTTATGGGTGTAGCATTACTTTCCGCTTGTAGAAGCAAAGATCCTTCAACTCAAGTGGGAGCTTGCATCGCCTCAAATCAAAATAAAGTTGTATCGATGGGATATAATGGAATGCCTATAGGATGTAATGATGATGTAATGCCTTGGTCAAGAAGCGAAGAAAACGAACTTGACAACAAATATCTTTATGTATGCCATGCTGAATTCAATGCTATTTTAAATACAGTTGCTTCTTTAGAGGGATGTAGAATCTATGTAACTTTATTTCCTTGTAATGAATGTGCAAAAGCTATCATTCAATCGCATATAAAGGAAGTTATTTATCTTGATGATAAATATCATGATTCTGTTTCTGCGACTGCGTCAAGAAAGTTATTTGACCTAGCAGGAATTAAATATCGTAAATATGAAGGGAGAAGACCTTCATTGAGTTTTGGAAAGTTTTAGGTGTTAGAAAATGAGTAATCAAAAGAAGAACAATATCGATAAAAGAAAAAGTACATTAACAAAAAGATTTGTTGTTTTATTTGTTGTTTTTACTATGGGAGTAATTTGGATTTTTTCTATTCTTGCTAACAATAATGTTCTACAAAAAGGTACACCTCGAATAATCACATTAGTGTGTCTTATTGCTGTATCCGTCATTTATTGGACAGTATTTTACATTCTTTTAAGAAGACAAGATCAAAGGAAGGATAACTAAATGGAAGCTTTAAATATTAAGGATTTATCATTTAGATATGATAGTAAAAGTGTTGTTTTTAAAAATCTCTCTTTATCTCTTGAAGAAGGTGAGTATGTATCCATAATAGGCCATAATGGGTCTGGTAAATCTACTCTCGCTAAATTGATTATTGGCTTAATTGAACCTCAAACTGGAATCATTTCTATTTTTGGAGAAGAATTAGATTGTTCTAAACCTAATTTTTATGAATTAAAGAAAAAGGTGGGAATTGTTTTTCAAAATCCAGATAATCAATTTATTGGAACTACGGTACAAGATGATATCGCTTTTGGACTTGAAAACCATTGCGTACCTCATGAAGAAATGGACGCTATAATTAAAGAATATGCTACTGAAGTAGGAATGATAGATTATCTTGAAAAAGAACCTTCTTCCTTATCAGGAGGACAAAAGCAACGCGTTGCCATTGCTGGTGTTTTGGCTATGAAACCAGATATTATTATCATGGATGAATCAACGGCAATGTTAGATCCAAAAGGAAAAAGAGAAATAAGAGAATTAACTTCCAAAATTAGAAAGATTAATCCTCGTTTAACTATATTAAGTATTACTCATGATATAGAAGAAGCTTTTGCTTCTGATCGAGTAGTTGTTTTAAACAAGGGAGAAATTGTTTATAACGATACCCCTAACAATGTATTTATTCATCAAAAAGAATTAGAAGAAATGAAACTAGATGTTCCTTTTATTTATCGTTTGAAAGATGAATTAATCAAGCAAGGTATCGAAGTAACAAGTTCTACTGAGGAAGGTGTGGTGAATGAATTATGCCAATAAGCTTTACTAACGTATTTTACACATATTCACCTAAATCCCCTCTTGCCTTTGCGGCATTAAAAGATATTAATGTGACTATAGAAGATCATTCCTTTACCGCATTGATTGGTCAAACCGGTTCTGGTAAATCGACATTAGTTCAACATATTAATGGTTTGCTTCGTCAAAGCGAAGGCACCATTGATGTAAATGGGTTTATTCTAGAAGCAGGAAAAAAGAATAAAAAGATTAAAGAATTAAGAAAGAATGTTGGACTTGTCTTTCAATTCCCAGAATATCAATTGTTCGAAGAAACTGTTTTAAAAGATGTCATGTTTGGCCCTAAAAATTTTGGCGTTAATGAAAAAGAAGCTCGCGAAGCCGCGATAGACGCTTTATCTAAAGTTTATATTGATAAATCATTATGGGATAAATCTCCTTTTGAATTATCAGGTGGACAAAGAAGAAGAGTGGCTATTGCCGGTATCATTGCCTTACATCCACAAGTTCTCATTCTTGATGAACCTACCGCAGGATTAGATCCTCAAGGGGCTAAAGAGATTATGGACTTATTTAAAATGATCCATAGTAGCGGGACTACTGTAATTATGGTAACTCACGATATGAACAACGTTTTAGAATATTGTAGCAATGTTATTGTTATGAAAGATGGTAAGGCTGTTAAAGTCTCTACACCTATTGAATTATTTAAAGATGATGAGACAATTGCCTCTATTGGATTAGAAGAACCAATGGTCATATCTTTTGCTAAAAAGTTGATTAAGAAGGGAATAAATATCTCTTTAGATGAAGTAAAAAATGAAGCATCATTAGCTTTATTAATTAAGAAGGGTAGGGAAGTATTATGACAAACTTTACTCTTGGAAAATATGTTCCTTACAACTCTCTTATTCATCGTTTAGATGCAAGAGTTAAGTTATTATCAATGGTCATTTTTATGGTGATGATTTTCTTTAAATTTGCTTCTATTCCAATGAACTTTATTGTCTATGGTATCTTATTTGTTTTTATGTATATCATCATGCGTATTGCTCATATACGTTTAATAAGTTTATTTAATCAAATGAAACCTTTATGGATCATGATGCTATTCTTATTTGTCATCAATATCTTGATGCCGCAATCTAAAGATGGAAACTTCTTTGAATTATGGAAAGGATTTAAGATTTACTATATTTCCATAATCAATACCCTATACATAGTATTTCGTTTAATTATTATGTTATCGCTGACTTTAGTGTTAACTTCATCAACAAAACCACTAGAATTAACTGGGGCTTTAGAATGGTATATGACTCCTTTAAAAGTTATACATTTCCCAGTTCATGAAATAGCGATGACTATCTCTTTAGCGTTACGATTTATTCCTACATTACTTGAAGAAACAGATCGTATTATGAAGGCTCAATCATCTCGTGGAGTAGACTTTGAACATGGAAAGTTCAAAGAAAAAATAAATGCAGTAATATCTTTAATTGTTCCTTTATTTATCTCTGCATTTCAAAGAAGCGACGAATTAGCTAATGCTATGGAAGCACGTGGCTATGATCCAAGTGCAAAACGTACACGTTATCGAATCAGCAAATGGAAAGTAAAAGATACAATCACTTTACTTATCACTCTTATTTTCCTTGGTGGCACCATTTGTTTGATGGTATTTAACGTAGATTTATATGCACTCATAATGAGTTTATGCGCTTAAAAGGTGTAATTTCGTATAAAGGAACAAATTTCTTTGGATATCAAATACAAAAAGATAGTACACAAAGAAGCGTGCAAAAAGAGATTCAAGATGTTCTAAAAAGGATATTTAATAGTGAAATAAAAATATTTTCATCAGGTAGAACTGATAGAGGAGTCCATGCAGTAGGACAAGTCATTCATTTTGATATTGAGAAAGAAGTGAATGTAGCTAAACTTAAACATAGCATGAATTGTTTATTACCTAATGACATTCATTTTATTTCCTTAGAAGAAGTTGATGAAACATTTCACGCTCGATTTTCATGCGTGAATAAAGAATATCGTTACGTCATTAATTTAGGAGAATACTCTCCTCTTACTAATGATATTATGTATAATTATTGTTCTTATTTAGATTTAGAAAAAATCAAAGAAGCGATGAAATTATTTATTGGGAGACATAATTTTATTAATTTTTGTGCTAATGATGATGGCGATTATATAAGAGAAATCTATTCTTTTACTTGTGAAGAAAAAGAAAATATTATTACTTTTAAAATTATAGGTAACGGATTTAGAAGATACATGGTAAGAATGATTATTGGTACCCTTATTGAAGTTGGAAAAAACAAATTGGATATCGATTCATTACGCACATTAATTAATGGGGAAAATTTTTTAAGAGTATCTTTCAAAGCCCCAAGTGAAGGTTTATACTTATATAAGGTGAATTATGAAAAGGAGGGGAAAAGTGAATATGATGACAATTAAACACAATTATCACACTCATACATATAGATGTGATCATGCTGATGGCACAGATGAAGAATATGTTTTAGCTGCTATTGAAAACGGTGTTGAAGAGTTAGGTTTTTCTGATCATATTATGCTTCCTGATCATTCACAAATTGGCATCAGAGGAGAATATGAAGTTTTAGATAATTATATTGAATCAATTAATGCTTTGAAGGAAAAATATAAAGATAAAATTAAGATACATATTGGATTAGAAGCAGAAGCAATGCATTATTATTTCCCTTATTATCGCCATTTACTTGAAAGTGGAAAAATAGAATATTTAATATGTGGAAACCATTGCGAAGTAGCAGGTAATCGCTTAAAATTCTTTTTTTCAAGTAAGACAACAAAGAAAGATATCAAAAAATATACTTCTTCACTTATAGAGGGGATGAATACAGGATTATTTATTTATGTAGCTCATCCTGATTATTTTATGGGTTCATATAATGAATGGAATCATTTTACAAAAAGGATCTCAAAAAAAATCATTAAGACCGCAATAAAGAAAGATATTCCTCTTGAATTTAATTTTGGAGGAGTAAGGTGCAGAGAAAGATTTTTTAATAAAGAATATCGCCTTCCTTATCCATATGATAAATTTTGGATTTTAGCAAAAAAAATGGGGGCAAAAGTTATTCTTGGATATGATGCTCATAGTCCTCGTGATTTTAATTATGAAGTTAATAAACAAGGATTTGAAATGGTTGAAAAACTTGGATTAAATCCGATAGAAAAATTGGATTTATAACAAATTTATTAAAGTTTACTAAAGAAAAAAGCCTAAAAAACCAACTATTTTTAATAAGGGTATGTATATTTTTATGGAAAATATATATGTGTTATGATATAATACGTTAGTCTTTCAAAGGAGAATTATTATTTATGGGAAGAGCACACGAAGTTAGAGCTAAAGCAATGGCAGCAACAGCAGCAGCAAGATCATCATTATTCATGAGAGCATCTAAAGAAATTTATATGGCTGCAAAATCTGGTGAACCTGATCCTGCAATGAACCTTGCATTAAGATCCGCGATTGAAAAATGGAAAGGTCAAAATGTCACAAAGGACGTTATTGAAAGAGCAATTCAAAAAGCAAAAGGTGGTTCTGCTGAATCTTACACAGCAGGTAGATATGAATTTATGGCACAAAATAATGCATCTCTTATCGTTGATACATTATCAGATAACGCTAATAGAGCTTATGTAGCTGTAAGAACTATAGTCACTAAAAAAGGTGGAAAACAAAGCTCAGTTTTATTCAATTTTACAGAAGCTGGTATCTTAGTCTTCAACGGTACAAATAAAGATGAAATCGAAGAAACATTAATCATGTCAGATATCGATGTTAATTCTGTTGAATTAGACGAAGATGAAATAATTGTTAATGTAGCTCCTTCAGCATTGAATGCTGCCAAAGAAGTATTAGCAAGCACAGGTGTTAATGAATTCTTAACTTGTGAAATTCAAATGGTTCCAAATGATTATGTTGAATTATCAGGTGAAGATGAAACTAAGTTTAAAGCTATCTTAGAAGCACTTGAAGAATGTGAAGACGTTCAAGCAGTTTGGCATAACGCAAAATTTATCGACTAATTATTTATAAAAGTTAAAGCACGCAAAGTGCTTTTTCTTTTTCAAAAATTTCTTAAAAAATAGGAAGCGTTAGTCGCAAAAAAGATAAGTTTGTTTCACATTGTACAAGATGATTTTTCACTTATTAATATATATATTAATCTTATAAGTAAAAAAATCATAAATTTAAAAAATAAAAGTTGAATATATTACTTATTGTTGATACAATTATCTACGGCAATAATTCGCCAATTTGTAGTCCCGGTAAGACAAACAAATCATTAGGAGGAATTAAATATGCAACGTCAAACAACAATTGCAAAAGCCCAAGATATCGAACGTAAATGGTTCGTTATTGATGCAACAGATCTTCCATTAGGTCGTTTAGCATCAGAAATCGCAGTCCGCTTAACAGGTAAAAATAAACCTATTTATACACCAAATGTTGACTGTGGTGATTATATTATCGTCGTAAACGCTGATAAAGTTGGTTTATCAGGTGATAAGATGAACAAGAAAAACTACTACAATGTTTCTCAATATTTAGGTGGTTTAAGAGTCCGTTCTTCAGGTACAATGTTAAAAGAATACCCAGAAGAAATGATTGAAAGAGCAGTTTGGGGTATGCTTCCAAAAGGACGTTTAGGAAGACAAATTTACAAAAAATTATTTGTATATGCTGGTCCTGATCACTTACAAGAAGCTCAAAACCCAGAAAAGCTTACATTAAAGTTCTAGGAGGATAAATACGATGGCAGGAAGAAAAAAAGCTACAAAAGTTCAATATTACGGTACAGGTCGTAGAAAATCCTCAGTTGCACGTGTCTACTTAAGTGAAGGTACAGGTAAAATTACAGTTAACGGAAGAGACGTTAATGAATATATGCCATATGCAACATTAGTTATGGATTTAAAACAACCTTTAGATTTAACAGGTAACACAGAAAAGTTCGATGTTAAAGCAGAAGTTACAGGTGGTGGCTTCACAGGACAAGCAGGTGCAATCCGTTTAGGTATCGCTCGTGCTTTATTAGCAATTACTTCAGATATGAGACCTACTTTAAAAGTTGCTGGTATGTTAACAAGAGACAGCCGTGCAAAAGAAAGAAAGAAGTACGGTTTAAAAGCTGCAAGAAGAGCTCCACAATTTTCAAAACGTTAGTAATAACTATTATGAAAAAATTAATGAAGTATTTAGACTTATTCTTAAGTTTGAATACTTCTTTTTTTATCGCTTCTTTACAATTTCTTTACAATTTCTTTGCTTTTATATAAAGATTAGAAGTTATTATTCAATGTATAATAGTAATTGTAAAGAAAAGAAGGTATGTACATGAGTTTATTTGAAAGTTTATTAGCTCTTCTTGCCGGAATTGGTGTGTTCATTACTGGAATGGATTTTATGTCATCTAGTTTAAGAAGAGTTGCTGGTCCTGAATTAAAAAAATTATTAGGAAAAATGACTAATAATCGTTTTGCTGGAATAGGAGTAGGTGCAAGTGTCACTGCAATTATTCAATCCTCCTCAGCAACAACGGTTATGGTTGTGGGTTTTGTTAATGCTGGTGTTATGACTTTAACACAAGCTACTTCCATTATAATGGGTGCAAATATTGGTACTACAGTTACAGGTTTATTAGTATCACTATCATCAATTAATATTTCTTTATATTTTTCCGCTTTGGCATTTATTGGAGTTATGATGATGTTTATTAATAAATCGTCAATCAAAAATATAGGGGGCATTATCGCGGGATTAGGACTACTGTTTATTGGGTTATCATTAATGAGTGATGCTTTCAATGTTGAAGAAGCACGCAATATGTTTACCTCTTTATTTGCCACTATTAATTTTCCTTTATTATTACTATTTTTAGGATTGATTTTTACAGCATTAATGCAATCTTCTAGTGCTATGACTGGATTAATTATTGTTATGGCAGGACAAGGAGTAATGAATTTAGAAGATGCTTTATTCGTGGTTTTAGGTGTCAATATCGGTACCTGTGTTACCGCATTGATCGCTACTATTGGAACCTCTGTAAATGCAAGAAGAACCGGATTAATTCACCTTTTATTCAATGTTGTAGGAACGATCATTTTTACAATATTTATATGGATATTCAAAAATCAAGTAGTATCTTTATTATCTCACATTAACAACATTCAATATGAGATTGCTTTATTCCATCTATTCTTTAATTTAGTGACAACTTGTTTACTACTACCATTTATTAAGCAGCTAGTCAAAATAGCGGAAATAATTATTAAAGATAAAGAAGAAAATAAAGATAATGTGCTTAAATTTATAGATGAAAGATTATTAAAAACACCTCCAATTGCTGTGATGCAAGTGAAAAAAGAAATTGAAAATATGGCTTCTTTAGCTAAACAAAATTTGTCTTTATGTTTTGAGGGAGTATGTGTACATAATCCAAAAAACGAAAAGATAATCACAAAAAATGAAAATCAAATTGATTCTATGAATTCAGAAATTACGAAGTTTTTGATAAAATTATCACCGCTTGTAGATGGAGAAAGTATTAAAACTGTTGGTTCTTATTACCACGTTGTTAACGATATAGAACGTATCGGTGATCTTGCCGAAAATTTATTCGATTATACGACTGAGATGGAAGAAAAAGGTTTAGTCTTCTCAGATGTGGCAATGGTAGAAATAAAAACAATGTATAGTGTAATAATGGAAATGTATGATATCGCTACTAAGACATTTGATACCGATAAAGTGGTTGATTTAAAAAGGCTATCAACTTTAGAACAAAAAACTGATGAATTAAAGAAACAATTTTCTATGGCCCACTTCGAACGTCTATCTCAAACTGGATGTTCTATGGAATTAGGTGGTTATTTCATATCAATTATTTCTAACTTAGAAAGAGTAGGTGACCATTTAGTAAATATTGGTTATTCCATTCAAAATCCAACAGGTAATCAACCACTTGCTTTGAAAATTACTAATGATTAAAATAAAAATGAAAGGAAATAGACTATGAGTAGCGTTATATATTCAGTAGAAGATGACAAAGATATTGCAAAAATTATTAATAAAACTTTATCAAAACAAGGTTATGATGTAGTTAGTTTTTATGATGGAACATCATTTATTCGCTCATTTGATGAAAATAAACCAGACATGGTATTATTAGACATGATGTTACCTGATCTTTCAGGTGCTCACTTGCTACAATATATAAGAAATGATAGCGCGAATGACCATATTCCTGTGGTAATTATATCGGCAAATTCATTAGTAACTGACAAGGTTGATGGACTTGATATGGGCGCGGATGATTATATTGCAAAACCATTTGATTTACTTGAACTTATGTCTCGCGTTAACGCTTTGTTTAGAAGATTTAAAAAGTCTTCTTCTTTTGAATATGGTAAATTAGTTTTAAATTGTGAATCTCATATTTGTAAATATGATGGTAAAACTATTTCTTTAACCATTAAAGAATTTGACATTCTAGCTTTGCTTTTAAAGAATAAGGGCAAAGTAGTTTCTCGTGATGAAATTTTATCCTCTATATGGGGGAATGAGGAATTAGAGACACGAACTATCGATATGCATATAAAATCTCTTCGTAAAAAGATTAATGATGAAGGAATAATTGAGACTATTTATGGACTTGGTTATAAGGTAGGGTAATGAAGAAAAGATATATTATATTTAACACTTTGATACTTATTTGTTCTTTGTTTCTGTTTTTGATTGTTTCACTCGTATCTATTACCCAAATTAATAAACGTAATATGGAAGGGGAAATCAAAAATTATCTAAGGATCGTAGAGAATGGATATGATGGAACTAATATGGAGGAAATAGGGAATAATGTATATTCCGCGAATAACAAATTACGTATCACCTTTATTTCTCAAGAAGGAATAGTATTATATGATTCTTCCTCTATTTCTGAACAAAACCATTTATCGCGACCTGAAATAAGTTCTTTAGGGACTGTTTTTCATCGCTATTCAGAAACGACTGGTAATAGGATGTTTTATGTAGCATCTTATTTAAGTGATTATTCTATATATATAAGAATTGCAATGGAAGAAACATCCATTACTGATGTTTCCAATACCCTTATTATTTCAGGAAGTATATCAATTGTTTTTATCAGTGTAATATCTTTTATCGCCATTTATTTGATGTCAAATAAAGCGGTTGAACCTTTGAAAAAAGAAGTGTCTAAACTAAGTGATATTGTTGGTAATGAGCCTGATTATGAAGGAAATAATATTGAACAACTTTCTTATCAAATAGATAAAGCAAGAGACTTAATCGAAGAGAAAATTGATACCATAGAAAAAGAAAGAAAAAAGATAAATTATATCATCGATAATATTTCTTCGGGATTATTGATTCTAAATGGGGATTTAAAAGTTATTTTAATCAATCAATTTGCTTGTGAAGTGATCAAACAAAATAAAGAGGAAATGATAAATAAAAAAATCTTTGATTTAGCGCTTAATAAAGATATCTATAATGCGGTAGAAAAGTGTATTAATGAAGATGAAAATTCTTCCATTGGATATATCGATGGTGATAAAGAATATGTAATAAACATATCTTCTTTAAAAGCTTCTTTTGTACGCGTGGAAAATAGATATGGAGTGTCATTATTTATTTTTGATGTCACGGAAGAGAAAAAAGTTGAAAGAATGAAAACAGATTTCTTTGCTAATGCATCGCATGAATTAAAGAGCCCTTTAACCTCAATTATTGGTTATCAACAAATGATAATGCAAAATATAATTGTGGAGCCAGATGAGATTAAAGAAGCAACTGAAAAAACTGTAAAAGAAGCGCAACGAATGAGTTCAATCATCAATGAAATGCTTCAATTATATCGTTTAGAAACAAAGAAAAATGATGAGGTTGTTTCTTGCTCTTTAGTAAAAGCAGTAGATGATATCTTATCTAGTAATTCTTTATTGATCGATCAAAAGAATATTAAAGTTATTAAGATTTATTCTGATTTTGAAACAAAAATTAGTAATTCTGATTTGTATCATATTTTAAGAAATCTAATTGATAACGCGATTAAGTATAATAAAGAAAATGGTAGTATTACCATAAAAATAGACAAAGAAAATAAGTCTTTTTCTATCGAGGATACCGGCATTGGTATCGCTAAAGAGAATCTAGATCGTATTTTTGAACGCTTCTTTAGAGTTGATAAGATTAAATCACAAGAAAATGGTGGCACGGGTCTAGGTCTTGCTATTGTTAAGCATATTTGTATCAACAATAATTTAAATATTAAGGTTGATTCTATTTTTGGAAAAGGTACAAAATTTACAGTTTCCTTTTCATCATAATTACTTAATAATTTAGTCCTTTATTATATTAGTTATTGATATGGATTAGTTTTGCTTGATATTTTTAAAAAAATGAAAAAAGTTCTTGCTTTCTAATTCGACATATACTATTATAATAAAGCGTTGGGCCTTTAGCTCAGATGGTTAGAGCGCACCCCTGATAAGGGTGAGGTCGATAGTTCAATTCTATTAAGGCCCACCATTGATAGAATTTTGAGGTTTAGTATGTAATATGCTAAACTTTTTTTTGCTCTTGTAATTTACTTTTTCTTTACATTTGTTTTACTGCCTGTTGGAGGATTGTAAAGAGACATTTTCTTTATGATAGAGGTGTAAACAAAAGGAGAAAGAAAA
>SAMEA3663025__coassemble_413_pt1 | contig 34031 bp, 29 predicted proteins | sample SAMEA3663025__metabat2_high_PE_042 | metagenome-assembled genome bin SAMEA3663025 (sample SAMEA3663025) | pig gut metagenome | biome: pig gut; feature: pig-associated habitat; material: faeces | place: France | collected 2012
ATAAAAAGAAGGTTAAATAATCTAATATTTGAAAACTATGTTTCAATAAAAAATAAGTTAATAGAGAAAGTAAAGATGGAATTATCAAATCGATGAAATATGAAATAATTCTTTTATCAAATCTTGGTATATTCATTTTGTTTCCTCCCTATTAATATAATAATATTCTTTCAATATAATCTAAAATATATAAATTACTTTTTGTTACTTTTACATACCCTTTTTCTATTTGAAGAAGATTATCATTAACTAATTTTGCTATTTTTTCTTTATATTTAGTTTCAAAATCAATATCATATTCTTCATTTAATTCTTTTATACAAATTCCTTCGCTCATCCTTAGCCCTAACATTAATTCGTAAAACAATTTATCTTCTCTAGATAGGAGTTCTTGACTTGCTACATATTCTCCTTTTAGATATTTATTTAATGATTTAGTATTATCATAACGTACATCACCAATATAAGAAGAAGCACCTAAACCACATCCATAATACTGACTATTTGACCAATATAATTTATTGTGAAATGAGCAAAAACCTTCTTTAGCAAAATTAGAAACTTCATATCTTTTAAAGCCTTTTTCTTCTAATTTTTCACAAATATAATCATATTCTTCTCGAAGAATATCATCATCTTTCTCTTTTACCTTTTTTATACCATATAAAGTATTTGGATTGACCATTAAAGCATACGTAGATATATGAGTAACATCTAAAGATAAAGCTTTCTCTATATCGTTTTTTAACAAAGAAAAACTTTGATTTGGTAAGCCATAAATTAAGTCAATATTTATGTCATCTATATGATGTTTATGAAGAAGATCAATTGCTATTTTTACATCATTTTCATTATGATATCGATTCATATCCTTTAGTAAATCATCAGAAAATGACTGTACCCCTAAAGATACTCTATTTACTCCATACCTATGAAGTAAAACGATTTTATCTTCACTTAAAGATTCAACATTTGCTTCAAAAGTATAGTGAATACCTTGACGAACATATTTAGATAAAATATCTAATAATAAATGTAAATTTTGTAGTGAAAGAGAAGAAGGAGTTCCTCCTCCTACATATATAGAAACAATATCCTTAATGTTTAAAGACGCTAATTCTTTTTCAAGTTCTTTTAAATAGTTATTGCAAAGAGATTCATTATAAATCATTTTGCAAAAATCGCAATACGCACATATATGACTACAAAAAGGAATGTGAACATATAATCCCTTATTTTTCTTCATTTTTTTCTGTTTCTTCTTCACTTTTTGAAAGTGTATTTTCTTCAAAAGGAACTACATATTCATCATCATCTTTTGAAGTATCTTCATTCTTTTTTTCTTCATTACTATCTAACGAAGGAACAAATTTCTTAATCAAAAATACCACTAATGCGATGCCACATGCACCTAAACAGATCCATAATATTTCCATAAAGCATTCTCCTTTTAATCTCTTACTACCGGTGTATAAACAAATTTATTACGAATTTGTTCTTTTTTATAAAATCCTAAATTAGCTAAATTATCCATTGAAGTACGTGCTGTTTCATAGACAACATTTTGTTCTCTTTTATATTGAGCAATCGTATAATATTTACCAATAGTACAATGTTTAGAATAAAAATCGGCTTGATTTTTCTTTAATGAAGGATAGATTTCTAATAAATGTTGGGCAATTAATGAAGCATCCTTTTCATCAAGTCCCACTGGCACTTTTGGTAAAGAGATCTTCTTTTCAAAATCTACTCCATCAATAGCAATGTTTTCACTATAATTAACATGTTCAACTACCTTTTCTTCTAAAGGTTCACTAACTTTGATTTCTTCTTTTTCTTCTAAAACAATTTCTTCACTTTCTTCTTTTTCATCAATTTGAAGTTCTTTAACTTCATAATCCATTATTTTTTCTTCTACTATTGATAAAGAATTATCAAATATTTGAATCAAAAGATTAGAAATATATGTTAAATCAAATTTCATTTCCGATTCGAGCATCATCTTATCAATTATCTTGCTTGAAGATAAAATCTCCTCTTCAATATTAGTAAATGAAGGAATATTTTTATTATCAAAGTGTGTGAGTACAAATTTAAAAATCAATATAGCCATCTCTTCGTTATAATATTCAAATGGTTTAATATAAAGAATATAGAAATATGATATAGATGCATTAATGAGTCCACAATAAGGAGACTTATTTAAAAAGGCAACCAAATCTTCTAAAAGGGGAACGATTCTTTCAAGTGGAGCTCCTTCATAATGCTTTCCTACAAGGACATGATCTTGTTTATTATTAACATCAGTTTGACGAATATAAGAAGAAGTATTTTCTAAATCAAAAGTTCTTCCTCTTAATATTCCATAAATCTCAATAAATTTTGCAAAAGATATTTCATCAACATTATCTTGAATGTACTTCAAAACACTAATATATCGATATAAAAATAATTGCTCTACTGGTATAGTTTCTTGTTCCTTATTTATTAAAGCTAAAGCAGCAGGATGATCAATTTTTATATCGTAAAGACGGGCAAGGGTTAAAACTATATTTAAATACGAATCATTTTCAAATACGATTCTATCTTTAGCATTTGTATAAGAAAGTTGAATATATTTCACTAAGGAACTTGAAATCCTTTTCTCAATTTTTATCACTTTATTAAGCAAATATTGAGGTAAAACAATATTAAAAGGAACATATTCAATGTTGCGAAGAGGCAATTGTTTTGTATAATAAGTACGATATTGAATAACCTTATCCCAAATCGAATCAATGCTGGAAATATTCAATGCTTTTTTTACTTCATCCTTAGTAGCATAGGACTCATCAGTAAACCTTATACCAAAATCTTTTTCCATATTTCTCACCTCAAAAATCATTAGTATGATTATATAAAAAAAACACCTATTTATCAATAGGTGCAACAAAAATCTACTAATATTCTACTAACAAATTGTAACAATTATTATTCATTTTCTTCATCAACTGACAGAATCGCCATAAATGCCTCTTGAGGTACTTCAACAGTGCCAATAGATTTCATTCTCTTCTTACCTTCTTTTTGCTTATCTAGAAGTTTTTTCTTACGAGAAATATCTCCTCCATAACATTTAGCTAATACATCCTTACGCATAGCTTTTATATCGGTACGAGCGATGATTTTTCCTCCAATTGCCGCTTGGACTGGAACTTCAAATTGTTGACGAGGAATTACATCCTTTAATTTGGTAACAATTTGTTGTCCTCTTTTATAAGCAAAATCCTTAAATACAATTGAACTCAATGCGTCTATTGGTTCTCCATTTAATAAAATGTCCATTTTTACTAGCTTATTTGGTAAATAACCAGATAATGAATAGTCAAAAGAAGCATAACCTCGAGAATATGATTTTAGTTTATCAAAGAAATTATAGATGATTTCAGAAAGTGGTAATTCATAGATGAGTTCCATCCTAGAATCATCAAAATATACTAAATCAACATAATTACCGCGCTTTTCTTGAGCAAGCTGCATAATTGGACCAACAAATTCTTTAGGAGTCATGATTTTTGCTTCAACAAATGGTTCTTGAATCTCCTTAACTAATGTTAAATCAGGCATTTTTGCAGGATTATCTAATTCAATCATAGTGCCATCATGTAAATAGATATGGTAGATAACAGAAGGGGCAGTTAATATTAGATCAATATTATATTCTCTTTCTAATCTTTCTTGGACTACATCCATATGAAGTAATCCCAAGAAACCACATCTAAATCCAAAACCTAATGCTTGTGATGTTTCAGGTTCAAAATGTAATGAAGCATCATTTAAGGAAAGCTTTTCTAAAGCTTCTTTTAAATCTTGATATTTTTTCGAATCACAAGGATATAATCCGCAATAGACCATTGGATTTAATTTACGATAACCTGGTAAAGGCTCCTTGCTTGGATTATTTTTAAGCGTGATAGTATCACCAGGTCTTACTTCAGTAATATCTTTAATTTGGGCAGCTACCCACCCTACTTCACCAGCATATAAGACTTCTTCTTTTACTTCTTTAGGATTTCTTATACCAAGTTCAGTTACTTGATAAGACAAACCATTAGACATTAATACTATTTGATCACCAACGCGTAATGTGCCCTCTTTGATTCTAACTTGAGCAACAACGCCTCGATATGAATCATAAAAAGAGTCAAAAATTAAAGCTTTTAAAGGAGCATTTTCATCTCCTTGAGGACAAGGAATTTTATTTACAATTTCTTCTAATATCTTTTCAACATTTAATCCAGTCTTTGCGGATACTCCAATAGCTTCATCGCATGGAAGACCAATAGTCTTTTCAATTTCTTCTTTTGTTCTTTCTACATCTGCTGAAGGTAGATCAACTTTGTTAATCACGGGAATAATCTCCAAATCATTATCAATTGCTAAATATACATTAGCTAAAGTTTGCGCTTCAACCCCTTGAGTAGCATCTACAACAAGTAGTGCTCCTTCGCAAGCCGCAAGGCTTCGAGATACTTCGTATGTAAAGTCAACATGGCCGGGAGTATCGATTAAATTGAATAAATAATCTTCTCCGTTTTGTGCTCTATAATTTAAAGAAACAGCATTTAATTTAATAGTAATGCCTCTTTCTCTTTCTAAATCCATCGAATCAAGTAATTGATCCTTCATTTCTCTTTTTGACACTGTATTTGTTAATTCTAAAATACGATCCGCTAAAGTGGATTTGCCATGATCAATATGAGCAATGATAGAAAAATTTCTTATATGTTCTTTATCATATTTCATAAATCATTCCTCCTTCACCAAAATAAAATACATTAATTTTTTCTATATTTCAAATATAAATTAAGTACTTTTCCAAAAGTCATCGATTATTTCTTTTATTTCTTTATTAGAAGAAACATAATAATTATTTTTATATTCCCTTTGAATAACTTCTTTATATTTTCTTTGTTTATAACGATCATCAATAAACATGACAATCCCTTTATCATTTTCACTTCTAATTACTCGTCCGGCTGCCTGTAAGATTTTATTGATGCCAGGATTAACATATGAGTAATCATATCCACTCATATCGTTATTATCAAAATAATCTTTTATTAAATCTCTTTCAAAAGATACTTGCGGTAAACCAACACCAACAATAATTGCCCCAATTAGTTTATCTCCAACTAAATCAATTCCTTCCGAGAAAGCTCCTCCTAATACGGCAAGTCCCACAAGAGTTTGATTACTGTCCACATCAAAACGTCTTAAAAAATCACCTTTTTCTTCTTCACTCATATCACGTGTTTGTTGAATATACATTTCTTTTTCACTTGAATGAAGGTAAGAGGCTACATTTTCTAAATAAGTATACGAAGAAAAGAAAACTAAATAATTACCTTTCTTTCCTTTTATTACTTCTTGAATAGAACGAGCTATTTCTTCATAAGAATATTCCCTATCCTTATAACGAGTAGAAATATCACTTCTAATAATAGTTAAGCACCTATCACTATCAAATGGTGATTCTAAAGTCATAAAAGGAGTATCATCATTTCCACCTAAACATTGTACATAATAATCAAGTGGCGTTAATGTTGCCGAGAAAAATATCGCTGATTTTAATTTTTTCAGCGTCTTTTCAATTAAGGATGAAGAGTCTAAACATTTAATGCGTGCAATTAGATTTTTATTACAGTTTACATAATACGTTTTAAAACCTTTTCCCACAAATTCAGATATCTTTATAAATTTATTAGTCATTCTAAAAACTTCTAAAAATAAATCAGTTACATAATCACTATAATTCTTTAATACATCTTGCATTTGTTTAAAAAAGTTTTCAAGAATTGCATATAAATCATTAGAAAAATTAGGTTCACTGATAATATACTCTTCTTGTTCTAAAGAAATATTCTCAAGATAATTAATCACTTTTTTCATTGCCCTTTTCATTTTTGGGTGGCGATATGGTTTAAATTGTTTTTGAAGGAGCTTAATTTTATGAAAATCAAAATCAGCAGAATACATGTCTCTACTTCTATCGACTAAATTATGCGTTTCATCAATAAGTGCTACATAAGGTACTTCGTCAGTTTCAAAAAATCTTTTTAGATAGACTAGAGGATCAAAAAAGTAATTATAATCACAAATAATGACATCGCAAAATAAAGAAGTATCTAACTGAAGTTCGTAAGCGCACATATCGGAGTTATTTGCATACTTATTAATTATTTTATCATCAATCAATTTTTCATTTTTAACGATTTGCAATAACACATTTTGAATTTTATCGTAATAACCATTTGCAAATGGACAATCAAGAGGATTACATTTCCTGTGACCAGCTTGGCACATCTTTTCTTTTGCAGTTAGTTTAATAGTTCGAGCAACTTGACCATGTTTAATTAATCTCTTCATCGCTTCATAAGCAACTTCTTTTGCTATAGTTTTCGCCGATAAATAAAAAATCTTTTCCGTATTTTCCGTTCCAAAAGTTTTTACGGCAGGAAATAAAGTTGACATTGTCTTTCCAATTCCCGTAGGAGCTTCAATAAATAAAGTATCTTCGTTTTTTATCGTACCATATACGTATTTTGATAATTCTCTTTGCCCTTTTCTATAAGATTCATAAGGAAACTTTAAAGACATAGCGGTTTGAACTTTTAAATTATCATGTTCCAAAATGATTTTGTAAAAAGATAAATAGTCTCTTAATAAATTTATAACATATGATTCTAATTCATCTTTTGTGTAAGCAAATTCTTTTATCAAACGCGAATCATCTTTTTGGGATATATAAGTTAATCTCACTTTTATATAGTCAATATTATTTTTTGTAGCGTACATATAGGCATAGACTTTTGCTTGACCTAAATGCCAATCTTTTTGACTTTCATAAAACTCTTCTAAATCGACAACTGTTGTTTTAATTTCATCAATAACTGGAATCTTATCTAGAATGATTCCATCTGCCCTTCCGTTTAATTTAAAAAGATAATCATCTATTTGATAGGAAATCTCCAAGGCTTCTTCGCTTAGATACGTTCCTCCTTGAATCTTTTGATATCTTAAATGAATTCTAGAGCCTTCAGCCATAGAAGCATTATTATATATACGATTGTCGATGCTTCCTCTTCTTAGAAGGAAATCTACAAGTCCATGAACTGATAGCACTATTTCTTTCATTTTTTTCACCTTTTTTTATTATAAATTAAAATAAAAAACAATGAAACAATATAAATTAACTTTATACCATTTCATTGTCAAATTTATCATTAATTAAATAGAGAAACAAAGAACAATCATTAATATCATTAATAAGATTGCATCAAGTATCATACGAGATGAAATCTTTACTACTGTTAGTACATTTTTATTTTTTTCAGTTCTCTTAACTATTGTTTTTCTTGTTGGAAGAGCAATAATGGAAACTATAATTCCAAAAAGGAAAATAACGATCCACATGATATCATATAAGTTCGCAAAGATATATTTAAGTCCAAAATCGCCCCATTGTTTGTTACTATGGGTAAATGTTTTACATAGATATGCCGCGATAGAACATAATGCAAAAATAATAATTGAAGGATAAGTAATCATTTTTGCTTTCTTTAATTGACTTGTAATTGTTGCATTTTCTTTATAGACAACATCCATTGTACCATTTGTACAGTTAACTAATTGATATTCATCACCCATTTGTAATGACGCGATAGGTACAAGAATTACCTTAGTATCAATTTTAACAATATTTGACCATTTTTCTTTCTCTTTTTGAAGTCTTTTGTAAGATTTAGTTTGTTCAAGAGCCACTTGTACTCTCTTTTGAATTTCTTCTTGTGAGCAAAGATAATCGGTGTCTAAATCATAATATTCACCATATTTAACTGGTGAGTCCATAATAACTTCACTTTGAGCAGGTAATTTAGAAATATCACAATCAGGATTATTTGTACCAATTCTTAAAACAGTTTCATCGCATTTTGATTCATTAATATCTAATGCTGTTTTATCAACAACATTTAAAATGTTTAACTTGTTAATACGATCAGAAGCATCATTATCCTTACCATAGAATACGGTAGAAAAACGACAGAATTCTTGATGGTCTGTAGGATCACTTCCTTCATCAAATTCTTTCCATGAAAATTTAGCTACACATGTGCAGCAATACAAAGGAACATATTTTACATCAACATATACTGATTGATATTCTAGGCTTTCGATAAAATCAAGGTATTCATCGTCAACATCAACACCTTTTTTCTTAATTGTATCAACAATCTTAGTTAAAGCATCATGTTTAGAATATTTTGATTGTGCCATTTCGATTGCACAACAATTGCCAAGTTTTAATGTTAATTCATCTAATGTCATTTGATTTACCTCTCTTTATTTATTTTTTCAACTTTTCCACTTCATAAGTAGGTTCATCAATAACTTCTACTTTTGAAATAATTACAGGATTTAATGGGCGATCAGAAGGTGAAGTTCTCACTTTTGCAATCGCATCAACTACATCCATTCCTTCAATCACCTTTCCAAAAGCTGCATATTGTCCATCTAGATGTGAAGCATCTTTGTGCATAATAAAGAATTGACTTCCTGCTGAATTTGGAAGATAACTTCTTGCCATAGATATAGTTCCGCGAGTATGTTTAAGTTTATTATCTACACCATTAGAAGAAAATTCTCCTTTAATAGCGTAACCAGGTCCCCCTGTTCCATTTCCAATAGGACATCCACCTTGAATCATAAATCCGTAGATGACACGATGAAAAGTTAAATTATTATAAAAACCTTTCCTACATAATTCCACAAAATTACTTGCTGTATTTTTAGCTTCGCTATAATTCATTTCTAATTTTATTTGACCAAAATCTTTTATTGTTAAAATAACCATATTAATTCCTCTTTTTTTACTATTTTACCACATATTTCGTTACTTTATATAATCTTTTTACAATAAAAATAATTTTTTAATAATTATTAGCATTTGCTAACGATAATTTAATGACTTTTGCTGATTTTTTTAAAATGATAGCTCTTTCATTTTAAGATTTTTAAAAATTTTTTAATGATTTTTTTATGATTTTAATTACTTTGTAATTAATATATTTAAAATACTCGCTTCAATAATGTTTTTTAATGATTTTTGCTGATTTTTAAAGAATTGGATATATAATGTAATTAGAGGTGAGTAAATATGTTAAAAAATTTAAGATTAGAAAAAATTTTATCTCTTCTTGAATCAAAAGAATATGTTTCTATCCACGAACTTATGGAAATCACATCATCTTCAGAATCAACAATAAGAGCGGATTTAGTTCTTCTTGAAAAGGAAAATAAACTTATAAGGCTCCATGGTGGTGCCCAATCTATAAAGAAACCATCTTCTCTTAATGAATTAGATATGAATGAAAAATATCTTATTAACGTCGAAGAAAAAACAAGAATCGGAAAGAAAGCAGCATCTTTTATTCAAGATAATTCCTTAATATATATAGATGCTGGAACAACTACTTCATATTTATGTGATTATATTTCCACTAACGGAAACATAATTATCACTAATTCTATGACAATAGCTCAAAAGCTTACAAAACAAAAATATAAAGTTTATGTAACTGGTGGAGAACTTAAATTAACAACAGATGCTTTTGTTGGTACATTCCCTTTAGAAACGATTAAAAAATTCACTTTCGATATCGGTTTCTTTGGCACTAATGGAGTTTCATTAACTCAAGGTTACACTACTCATGACTTTGAGGAAGCAATAATTAAAGAAACAGCAATTTCTCGATGTAAAAAAGCATATATTCTTTGTGATTCTTCAAAGATTGATAAAGAAAGTGGTGTAAGATTTGCTCCTTTTGAAAGTGCAACATTAATAACAAATGAGATTACAAAAAAAGAATACAGGAAAGTAAACGTAATTGAGGTGAAATAAAATGATTTATACAGTAACTTTTTCTCCAGCTTTAGATTATATTGTTGATTTAGATGAATTCGTTATTGGATCAATTAATAGAACTCAAAAAGAAACTATCCTTCCAGGAGGCAAAGGTATAAATGTCTCTATTGTATTATCAAATCTTATTAAAAATATATGCAAACATCGCCTCTTCTTATGAAGTTGATAATGTAATTAAGAATGATGGTGAAGGAATTGGTTTATTCCGTTCTGAATTCATATACTTAGATTCAAAAACTTACCCTACTGAAGAAGAACAATTTGTTCATTATAAAGAAGTAGTAGAAAAAATGAAAGGTAAAGAAGTTATCATTCGTACTCTTGATATTGGTGCTGACAAAAAAGTTGATTACTTCAATCTTCCTCAAGAAGAAAATCCAGCACTAGGTTATCGTTCTATACGTATTTGTAAAGATCGTCCTGCGATGTTTTTGGATCAACTAATGGCATTATATAGAGCCTCTGCATATGGCAATCTATCTATCATGGTTCCTATGATAATATCCTTAAGTGAAGTTGAGTTTGTTAAGGAAATGTGTGATCTTGCAAAATCTAACTTAAAATTAAGAGGAATTCCATATTCAGAAAATGTCAAAATTGGCATAATGATTGAAACCCCAGCAGCAGCGATTATGTCTGATGTATTTGCTAAACATGTTGATTTTTTCTCCATTGGCACCAACGACTTGTCGCAATATACCTTAGCTCTTGATCGAGTTAATCCTTTGCTAGATAAGACTTTTAATCCTCATCATCGCGCAATTCTACGCTTAATTAAGATGACTATAGAAAATGCTCATAAAAATAATATCCCAGTTGGAATATGTGGTGAATTAGCTCGTGATGAAAAATTACTCCCTTTCTTTGTTTCACTAGGCATAGATGAATTATCAGTATCCCCTTCATATGTGTTAAAATTAAGAAAACAAATATCTGAAATAGATACTTCAAGTGTAAACATCGATAATTATATAAATTATTAAAAAAAAGAACTGTTATTATTTTTCGATACATTCCTTTCTAAGTAGACAAATGATGCATCGACTAATAACAGTTTTTTATATTATTTTTTAAGTATTCTTCTACTTCCTTTAAATTTTGATAAATTTTTACATTTTGTAAATATTTTTCTTTAGGTTTAACTAAATCGGGAATCATGATTACGTCAAATCCACCTTTTAATGCTGCCTCTACCCCAGTATTAGAATCTTCTATCACTAAAGTTTCATATTGAGAAAATCCACATGTTGAAGCTCCAAGATAAAAAATATCAGGTTCAGGTTTTCCTCGTTTTACTTTATCACCGGTAATAATATAATCAAAATAGGAAAAGATATCGCCATACTTCTTGTACTCGATAATATTCTCTTCATTTGTTGAAGTACAAATCGCGGTTTTTATATTATTTTCTTTACAAAATAACGCTATTTCTTTAGCATATGGCTTTAATCTAATTCCATTTTTCTTCATATCATTAACGATATAATCTTTTCTTGCTTTTCTTAATATATCAACAGGAAAATCTTTTCCGTAAATTGAAGTAAAATGCTTATAAGAAGATTCACTAGACATTCCTAAAGAGGCAATAACATCCTCTCTTTTTACATTGTATCCATATTTCTTTCCTTCTATTTGCTTTGAAGCGATTGTAAATTCTTCGGTGTCTATTAAAGTCCCATCTAAATCAAATAAAACACATCTTATCATTTTAAATACCTAGTATGTCTTCTACTTCCTTAAAGCTATCAATAACTTTTAAAGGATTAGCTGTTAAAAGTACATCACGCGCTTGATGGCCATGCGTAATAAGTAATGCATCAGCCCCAATCGCGGATGCGACTTCTGCGTCGTGAGTTGTGTCTCCCACAAAAAGAATTTTCTTATCTTGTTTGTCTTTAAAATAATTCTTCCCAATTTCTACTTTCGATGCTGCTTCAATAGTACTTGTTCCAAGAATTGCTTCAAATTTTTCACTTAGACCAAAATGATCTGTTTGCTCTTTTAAGTTATCTATTTGAGAAGCAGAAAGAAGAACTACTTTTACCTCGTTATTATTACATTTATCAATAAGTTCATTGATTCCTTCATATAATTTACAATTTAAACTAGCTTTTTGATAAAGTGAAATAAACTCACTAGAAATAGATGTAAAACTATATTTTTCTAAATTAAACCCAGCGTTTATATAATATTTTTTAATAGGAAAAGTAAAAATATGTTTATATTCTTCTAATGATACTTTTTTATAATTTCTTTCTTCTAAAAGATGATTTAAAATATTTAAGCATAAATCCACATCATCAATTATTGTACCATTAAAATCTAATACTAGATAATCGTATTTCATATGATAATCCTCTCTTAAAAAAAAGGAGAAAATCTCCTTATTTTTTATTATTCTTGTTTGCTTTTCTTCTTTGTTCTCGATTCATATAAGGTTGTTGTTGACCTTTTTTATTCGAATAATTCTTTTTAACTTGTTTTTGAACGATTTCTTTTTCCTTACTAGCTACTAGAGGTGCTAAATCATCAAATTTAAATAAGACATACATAAGGATGATGATAAACAAAAGCATCACTAATGCGATAACAAATAATCCTGCCGAAAATCTAGCTTTATTTGTCACTACAACAGTAGTTCCTAAGCCAATTTGTAATAAAACAATAACAAAGGATAAGATTGAAAGAATAGAAGAAACAATATCACTTCTAAATAGCATAAGTCTTGCTCCTACTTTAATCTTTCCTACTGTTACTAAAGTAAAGAATAGAGAAAAAAATAGATTAAAAGCAAATATACCTATCAAAACAAAATTTATAATACCTACTAGAGTCAATAATGTTATAGAAGAGGATGTTAATAATGAAGTATTAATATAGCCAGATACTATATTACCGTTCACACTAAGTAGCGGAATAAATAATAAAATAAGACAAATCAAACTCATCCATACAGCTAGCATACAGCATATAATTTTTTTTAAAGTAGTATCGTTCATTATAAAAAGTCTCCTTTATGCATTTTATAATAGCACTTTTAAGAAATGCATTCAATTATTGTCATCTTTTATTAACTTAATTTTATATATTATGTTAAAATAAAAATTGTAAAAAGGAGACTAAACTAAATGATAAATTTAAATGTTGATGATTTTAAAAAAATAGCAAGTGATATATTTTTATGTGATTCTCCTACTGGTTATACACATAATGTCATTTCTTTAATTGCTAAATATGTTTCATCTTTTGGTTATAATTATAAAATTACAAATAAAGGAACGTTAGAAGTTATCGTTGAAGGACAAGACAACACTAAAACAGTTGCTACATCGGCACACGTTGATACCTTAGGATTAATGGTAAGATCTATAAAAGGAAATGGTAATTTAGCATTAACTAAGTTAGGAGGTCCTATCATCCCTACACTAGATGGAGAATATTGTAAAGTTATTACAAGAGACTCAAAGATTTATACAGGCACCATTCTTTCCTCTTCTCCTGCTGTTCACGTATATCCTGATGCATCTACTAAGACACGCGATATAGATAATATTGAAGTAAGACTAGATGAAGAAGTAAAAAGCGCACAAGACACTAAGAAATTAGGCATTCAAAATGGTGATGTTGTATTTATTGACACAAAATATACATTTACGGATTCTGGATTTCTAAAGACAAGATTTATCGATGATAAAGCAAGTGCTGTAATTATCTTACTTTTATTAAAATACTTAAAAGAAAACAATATTTCTTTAAAATATCGTACTAAATTCTATTTTGTGGTTTATGAAGAAGTAGGACACGGAGCTTCCGCGATTGGAAGTGATATCGATGAATTTGTAACGCTTGACATGGGCTGTGTTGGCCTAGATTTAGCGGGTAATGAATATGCTGTATCAATATGTGCAAAAGATTCTGGTGGACCATATGACTATGAATTAACTACTCGTCTAATAAATATAGCTAAAGATGCCAACTTAGATTATACAATCGATATCTTCCCTTTCTATGGTTCTGATGTAGGAGCGGCTCGTTCAGCCGGAAACGATTTTAAAGGAGCGTTAATTGGAACAGGCGTATCCGCATCTCATGGCATGGAAAGAACTCACATTAAAGGTATTGAGAATACTTTAAAATTAATATATTTATATCTAACCAAGTAAAAAAGAAACTAGATTCATGAAAATGAACTTAGTTTCTTTTTCTTATTTCTTTTTATACCAAATAACTGTAAATTCTTCGTGTTCTTCTTCTTTATATGCTTCAAATTGATCTTCATATTCTGGGAAAAAGACATCACCTTCATAATCACCTTTAACAATAGATATAATAAGTTCTTGGCAATATGGAAGTAATTGCTTATAAATAGAGGCACCTCCACATACATAGACTACTTCTTCACTATCTTTGTAACGGTTAATGATTTCATTTAAATCAGTGACAACTTCACATCCTTGCGCATCAAAATTCTTATCGTAGCAAACTACAATGGTCTTACGATTTGGTAAAGGTTTTCCTATGGAAGTAAAAGTGGTGCTTCCCATAACAAGCGTATGATTTAAAGTAGTTCTTTTAAAATGAAGGAATTCATCTTTAATGTGCCAAGGGATATAAAGTCCATTACCAATCACCCTATTTTTTCCTTGTGCATTAATTGCCACTAACATATTAAACACTTACCTTTCCTTTGATTGTTGGATAAGGATCATATCCGACAATTTCAAAATCTTCGTAGCGGAAATCAACAACAGATTCTACTTTACGTTTAATCACTAGTTTTGGAAGAGGTCGAGGTGTACGTTCTAGTTGAGTTTTAATTTGTTCAATATGATCTTTATAAATATGAACATCACCAAACGTATGAACAAAATCACCAGGTTCATATCCACATGTGTGACATAACATTAATAAGAGTGTTGCATAAGAAGCTATATTGAAAGGAACACCTAAGAATAAATCAGCGCTTCTTTGATAAAGTTGGCAAGATAGTTTCTTTCCATCTCCGGAAACATAGAATTGAACAAAGGCGTGACAAGGAGGTAAAGCCATTTGATCAATTTGAGCGGGATTCCAAGCACAAATAATATGGCGACGAGAAAATGGGTTTTCTTTTAGACCTTTTTCTAATTCTAAAAGTTGATCTTTTCCAAAGAAATCACGCCATTGATGACCATAAACAGGTCCTAAATCACCATATTTTAAGGCGAATTCTTCATCATTTTTGATTTTCTCAACGAACTCTTCAATTGTTTCTCCTTGGAAATCTTTGCTCTTAGAATATTTATCATAAGGCCATTCATTCCAAATTCTAATGTTTTGCTCAACAAGTGGTTTAATATTAGTTGAACCAGAAATAATCCATAATAATTCGCCTAATACTGCTTTATAGTATACTTTTTTTGTTGTAAGTAAAGGAAATCCATCATCTAAGTGGCATCTTAATTGATATCCAAAATAAGAGATAGTTCCAGTACCAGTTCTATCCTCTTTATACATACCATTATCTAAAACGAAACGGCATAAATCTAAATAACTTTTCATTTTTTATCACCTTGGTAAATTGTAACATATTGTTATTTTAAGTAACAATATATTATTCTAAATATAATTTTTTTAGTTTTTTTCTATCCACACGTAAAACATTTTCTAAATAAGAATCCACTGATCCATAATTATCTCTAATTGCCTTTAAAGCGGACTCTATGTATTCTCTTTTTGCAGAAAAAACATCATACAAAGAAGGTAACATGCTTTCATCAGTACCTTTTTGTTTTAAAAAATATGGAGTTAATTCCCTAATTTTTTGTTTCATAGCAATATTGGTAAATAGATAATCATCCATAAGATCCGCTTTTACAACTCCTAAAGCATAACATAATAAATAGGCTGCAATACCAGTACGATCTTTGCCTTGGGAACAATTAAATAAGACAACTTTATTTTCTTGTTCTAATAAAGAAAAGAAATCTTGATAACATTTAATACCTACTTCACTTGTAACAATTTGCGCATAAAGATTAGTCATATAAACAAAGCCATTTCTCTCTTTACCCATAAATGAAAGTAAATTTGAATCCTCATTACTTCCTTTTTCTTGAGAAGAGCCATCGTTAGCTAATGTTGGAAAATTATGATAAGTCACGCCTTCTAAAATAACATTTCCTTTATGAATAAATTCTTTTTCAGAACGAAAATCAACAATATCAGTAATCTTTAAATCTTTGAGTAACTCAATATCATGTTCACTTACTCGATGTAGATGGCCACTTCTAAATAATCTTTTATTTTTTATTTTCTTTCCTTCTAAAGTTTTTAGCCCACCTAAATCACGACAATTCTTTTGGTAACTTAATTCAATAATCATTTTCTTCCTCTTTTTTCTTTTTTCTTAAATATTTACACATTTTTGATAATAACTCTTTATTATCGATAGGTTTAGTAATGTGTTCGTTCATACCTGCTTCTTTAGTAGCTTCTACATCTTCGGCAAATGCATTTGCAGTCATAGCAAATATTGGTACGTTTTTTGCATCTTTTCTATTTAATTTTCTAATGCGTTTTGTTGCTTCACATCCGTCTAGTACTGGCATCATAACATCCATCAATATGATATCAAAATAATTGACCTTTGATTCTTCAAATGCTTTTATAGCTTCTTCTCCATTCATCGCTTTTGTCACATTAATGCCGTTTTCTTCCAGGATATAAGATGCGATTTCCATGTTTAAATCATTATCTTCTACTAGTAAAACATTAATATTCCTTAATAAAGATACATCAATTTCATTATTTTTCGTTTCAACTTCGTTTTTATTAAAATCAATTTCAAAAGGTAATGTAATTTCAAATGTTGTTCCTTCATTCTTTTTAGAAGAAACTTTGATAGTTCCTCCTATAATATCAACAATTCGTTTAACAATAGATAGACCTAAGCCTGAACCACCATATTCACTTCTTTTTCCCTCATTTTCTTGACTAAATGGAGTAAAAAGCTTTTTTTGGAATTCTTCACTCATACCAATTCCAGTATCACTAATAGTATATTTATAAGTAACAATATTCTTTTCAACACCTAATTTATCAATCTTAAAGAAAATTTTTCCGTTTTTCACATTATATTTATAAGCATTGGATAAAACATTTAATAACACTTGCCTAAAATGAAGTGATGATCCATAAACATTATTAATGTCATTATCATTAAACTCTGTTTCTAGAGTGATTCCTTTTTCTATTAATTGAGGAGAAATTATTTCGATGCAACCACTTACTACTTCTTGTAAATTCATTGGTTTATGAGGAATTTTTATTTCTCCACTTTCCAATTTATTCATATCTAATACGTCATTAATTAATGAAAGTAAGAAAGAGGAAGCATATTTAATCTTGTTTAGACATTCTTCAACCTTCTCTTCATCAGAAGTATTTTTTAAAGCGATATCTAACATTCCCATAATACCATTAATTGGTGTTCTAATATCATGAGACATTCTGCTTAAAAAACCAGTTTTTGCATTATTAGCTCTCTTTGCTTCTTCCATGGCATCTAATAATTGTTTTTCTCTTTCAAGATCTTTATTTTTTTCTTCATCAATTTCTTGGACAGTTAACATAACATGTCTAACTTGTTTTTCATCATCAATATCAGATTTAATCATTGTTATTCTAATCCAACCTAAGGTGATTGATTCTACTTCCATCATTATTCTTGATTTTGAAAATAATGCTTTTTTAACATTTTCTAAATCCAAGAAAGAAATCAACTTATCTCTATATTCTTCTTTAATAGAATTAATGAATTCTTTTATATATACATCGTAAGGATTTCTTTCGCCTAATGTAAAATTAAATTGTTCATTATTTAAAGGGATAATGGTATTTTCTTTTACATTAATGTATCCAGACATATAATTAACAAAATTTAGTGATTTAACAATCCTCATTTGTCGTATTAAAGCACGATGATTCTTTTCTCTTTCTTTAACATACATTTGTTGCGTTGTATCATCAAAAATTAGAAAAGTAAATCCGATTCTTCTTTTCATAGTACTACTATATAAATAATTTAGTTCAACACGATAATCTTTATCATCTACTGAGAAATAACTAACTCTATCAGTCGAATTAAAAGAAAATAATCTTATTCTTTGAGCAAAATTATTTTGCAAAAATTCATTATCAATTGGTATTTTTTTATCTCGTCTTAACGTATTTAATCCTGGAATAATCTCTAACGCTTTAGTATTAGCTGATTTAAAGCGTCCCATCGAATCAAAAATTACAATAGCAAATTGATCAGATTCGGGTAATTGTAATGAAGCACGAGTGGAATCATAAGCCTCATTATTTATTAACAAATATAATAACGTATATTCTGAAAATACATAAGATATGCAAATCATCCGAAAATTAATTCCAGGTAACTTTTGTAAAAAATAAGTCACAATATTTAGAAGAACGAATGCCACAATCAAAATAGAGGTCTTATAAGAAGCAGTCTTATTTTTAATTAATGTATAAACACTTATTCCTACCATAGCAATAAAATAAGCAACTAAATAAATTGTATATAAAAAATGAAGTGGTCCGTTTACAAGTTCAAGTAAAGTAACACCATTTTCAAAAACTATTCCAACTTGTTTATAATATAAATGATGATACTTATTAGTGAAAATTAAGGTTAAAATCCCCATTGAAATAAGTAATAATATAATATTTAACTTGTAATTCTTTTTAATGTTACATAATTCTAGGATTGCTCCTACTGTGAAAAACATAAGTAAAGCCCCTCCAAAATAAGACAAAGCATTACCTAACATTGCTTTTTCAACTGTAGTAGATGTAGCAAGTTCATAATATCCTAAATTAGCTATTGCAACGCAAATAAAAGCAAAAAGATAAAAGATATTTTGTCTTCTATCGCCAATAACTAAAATGAATAAAGCAATCAAAGATATTAAGAATGCGATTAAATACAAACTTACTAACATCAAATTTTCCCCTTAATTCTTCCTTACTTTTCATTATATAATTTTTTTGAAAAATTGTATACGGGTGGAGAATTTATTTTAAATAATTAAGAATCAAGTTCCTATTAATCATTCCACATCCATTCACTTGAAGAAAATTCATCTTCAGCTGATAAAATTATTTCATTTTTATATGAGAATTCATACTTGCTTTTAACAACAATATTTTCTTTGATGTAGCGGGTCATTGCTCCTTTTTTTGGTGCTGCAAGAAGGTGACCTTCATCATCTAGTAAAGATAGTTTCAATTGATATTTTCCTTTTTTTAAAACTAGACTAGACTTGTCTATTTGTTTTATTTTTACATTGTTCCAAATGCACATGTAATATTCTTTATCTTTTATTTTGATAAAACATAATACACCAGTAAAGGAAAAGAGATGAAAAGGAATAGAAGCTATTGCTAATGTAATTCCTATTTCATTAGTAAGAAGAGAATTATACCAAATATATTTTGAAGGGAAGTTAACACCTTTATCACCTTCTATATATCCTCTTCCTTGAGTGAAATTATACTTAATATTATTACATACGATTTCCCCATCTAACTCATGAAACATAGAATATATATCATGCTTACATTCCATAAATGGAATATAAGTAAATGGTCCCATGACTTTTTTCTTTAATGGATGCAGTTTACCAAGAGAAATTGTTCCTATAAATGTAAGATTATCTTGCTCAACATTAAAAACAAACTTATTTTCATCAATGAGTTTTACTTGATCTATATTTTTTATGTTAAAAGAGCCATTTTTTGTAATTAATTGTATTGATTTCCCTTCATTAGATAAAGCAATAATGATAGCAAATGAAAATCCATCATTAGAAATAAATTTATAATATTTACCAAAAAATCTATTTTTCATAATATCTTTTCCTTTAAAATCTTTCCTATTCTTTTTTATCTAAATCAAGATACTCTTTTAAAGCAAGAAGTTCTCTTTTATATAATCCCGCTGTTGCTATATCAGCTAGTAAATATGAAGGATAAGAAGAAAATATATCTATAGCTTTTTCTATATCTACCCATTTAGTAGTACATCCTGCTTCTTTCTCTCTATCTGTTAAATTCAATTCATTTTCATACGATACTATATCACATATGAAGTAATGTTGAATGTGCTCCCAATTCTTATTCCAATAGAAATATTCTTTAATTTCCAGAAAACTTTCTTTTGATGTAACGATGTATCCTGTCTCTTCTTTTATCTCTCTTTTGAGGCAAGTAAGATAATTTTCATTTTCTTCTACACCTCCACCAGGAATTACGTACTTATTGCTCTTTTTTTCATATGATAAAAGTATCTTATTATCTTTTACAATGATTCCTCGACAAGCATGTCTAGTATAATCAACATGTCCTTGATAATCTGGACTTATCAACGATATCTCTTTCATTTCCTTTGCTTCCTTTCAAACATATATAATCGGTCATCAACATTTTATGTATAAAATATGACAAAAATCTATAATCATAATACTCTAAATTTTAAATACTTTCTTTTATCTAATTCAATTTTAATAATGCATTCTTCTTTGCACCCTCCATTTATTAAAAAAGAATTAAACAAGTCAAATAATAAAATTGATTTACCGCATTTTTTGATACCATTTATACTTTAATATTTCCATCCCACATTTTTGAAATTATTTGTTGTAAATAAAAATCTCTTTTTATCATATTTATTTCCTTACAAAATTAACGACAGTTATGTCCTAAATTTCGCATTTAGTATATCACTTAATCAATTAAAAATTAATATTGGCACTTACTTTTTACGAACTTTAGGGCGATTTCGTCCTAACTTTCGCACAAGAATAAAAAAACAATGAAAGTTATAGAGCTATTATGATTACTTTTTATTAAATTAACTTACGTTAAAGATTAATTATCCATAAAAAAGATTTTCTAATTCTTTTTCTGAAGAATTAGAGCCAATCTTTTTAGTGACTGTTTTTAAATATAGTTTTGCATCTATTCCATTTAAACTTAATCTAATATTTCAATAAATTTTCGACTAGCTTGAGCCCAGCAATATGAATTTGTCTATTTTTTAAGCAATAATTTTATTTCTTGTAGATCATAGTTAACTTTACTAATTTCTTGATAAAATAACGATTCTAGTTCTTGGATTGTATAATGAAATATTCTTTTGAAATCATTACTATTTGGCTCTTCAGTTATTTGGTAAAGTTGAATAAATTTATCAACACCAAATTTATATATTAAATATTTAACAAATGATCCAGCAATTGGATAAGTTATCTACAATTTAAACTATCAAATTCTTCATTATTTAATAAATTAGAAATTGATAAGTCCTTTTTGTTGGCTTTATAATAACTAGTCCAAATATCATTATCAAGTCCCCACCATTTTTCGTCAAAATACATAGCTAAACCCTCAACAATAAAAATAGATTTAGGAGTATTTATAACAAATGAAATCAAGTGAGTATCCTCATGTGGACCTATGCACTTTATTTTATCATTATATACTGCATAAATCTTGTTTTCTCCCCATACAGCAAAGCCATTGATTGGTTCATTTATACCATATAATCTTCCAACTTCTTCTGCTGAATCTAATAAAAAATAATTAATTTTTTCTGTAAAATCAACTTTTAAAGTATTACATATTTTTGTAAAACATTCTTCTTGTATTTTAACAATTTTTTTAATATCTTTAGCAGCTAAAGAACCTTCTTTATATGTAAAAACATAGTGGTCAGTAGTATAACTAGGCATTGTTTTTCCTCCATCAACTTAATAAATTCTAATTTGTCAGTTGACTAAATAAATTTTTTTAATATTTTTTTATTTAGGTGTTTACCTTACAGATAAAAATAGGAAAATATATTCTTTTTTAGTAAAAATGATTACCGCGAATAACTGAATGAAAACACCTTATTTGATTTTATCATAAACTCATTATCTTCTATAATAACAAACGATATATTACTCGAATTTTCGTCGACATAAATAAAAACAAATATATATCAATAGAGTATCATTTCATTTTTGATAGAGCCCGTTTTGTAAAAAAATTTGAAAGCTTAAACTCATAATTACAAATTTGATACAAGAAAAAAAGATGCCATATCTATTTGATACAACATCGTTCTTTCTCTCACATTTTAGTTTTTTATAGTTTTTACCTATTATAATTATATCACACTTGACATGACTCACAATGGTTCATCATGGTCCATTGAGGTTCATAATTATTAGCCGTCAAAAAAGACTATAAAATGAAGCTTTTTTACTAAAATAGAATACTTCTGTCAATATAAGTAATCTAATTTTAAATTGATTTTTGCTATAGCCGTACAAAAAGCTAAAAAATTTAAAGCATTGTAGTTATTAATTTTATAGAACTAACAATATCTCTTCTTCACCATTTAAAATATATACGGAGAAATTATCAGACCAATCGATTTCTTGGCTAAATTTGCAATGATAAATTTCGCGCATACTATAGTAACCTTCACAGCATTCAAAACTTATAATTTCGAATTTTTCTTTTTCTCCATTTCTGCTAATATTAAACTTTAAATCGGAGGACCATGCATCAAATTGTGGAGATTGATAAAGATCATATTCAATTTCTAAATATACATATGAATTATTTTCTTCTGCTATTGCCTTACAATTCAAGGATCTAATTCCATATAGATCACTTAATGATGTATATAACGCTTTTTCATAAGTCGCATTTATTGTCGTTTCTTTATATAAAAATTCCCAAGTTAATTTTGGATTATTTCCATATTTAGTTGTATAAACCTTCCCTTCTTCAGCTAACTCGCCGTCTAATTTTACGTTCTTTGTACCTTTTCCAAAATTCACACGGTAATCAACATTAATGTAATTTGCTGAATCTTGGTACACTTTTACTTTTTCTATACTTGGCCTATCGGCTTTTACAACATCTACATAATCAGGACCCGTTGATAAATTTACATTTTCAACTTTTTGAGAACTTCTATTTAAATATAAAATTTCTGTTATTTTAATTGAAGTAATTGATTCTTCACTTGATGATAAAACAGTAAATTTAAATGATTGATTATCAGCTCCTAACCACTTAATTGATTTTGTTGTGTCGATAACATCCCAACGATCAAGATTTGAGTTATACATTTTTAATGTTGTATCATCAGTTTGAATTCTAAAATCTTGAATTGAATGATCGTAAGGGTTATTTAAATTAATAGTAATGTCATATTGCATCACTGATGTAGGAAGAATTAAAAGATTGTTCCCCAATGTATCAAGAGAGTATTCTCCTTCTTCTGTTATTGCTGCTCCTTCAGATGTTGTTAATTCATTTGCTTTTAAAATATGTTTTGCTTTATTAACTTCTTTTTCTAAATATACAGCAGATCTTGAACCATTAACTGATACAAGTTCAACTTCAGCTTTATCATTTTTGCCGTTAGATTTACTGCACGACGTATATGCCGTTAACGTAAATAACATAATGAATGTTATAAGTAAATTTTTCATCTTCATAATTGTCTCCTTAAAATAGGTTATTTAAATTATAACCCCACCCCCGCAAAAATCAAGGCCTAACACATATTTAATTCACAAAAATATTATCTAATTTTTCACGATTTCAGGATCGGAAAACGTCCCTCTTTTTTCAAAAATTCATCGTAAAAGTCTGCGATAGTGTGAATTGGATAGAGTGTTTCTTCATATTTGATTTTCGATAATCTGCGTGCATGAAATTCTTTGATTGTCATTCAACGCTTCCACCTTCATTTTTATTAATTTTTTATTATACCACACTTGATGTCCGCTTTTCGGGACGTTTTGCAAACAAAGATTTTGGCAATATAAGTCTTTTTTTTCATTATATCGCAACTATCCGTCACTGTCTAGGAAACAAAAAAACGCTCCTTTGCCGCGGTAGACAAAAGTGCGGTATTTGTTGGCAGGGCAAGTAGGATTCGAACCCACGAATGTCAGAATCAGAATCTGAAGCCTTACCGCTTGGCGATTGCCCTATGAATGTATTGTAAAGCAATCATTTATATTTTTAAAGATTATTTTTTATAATAAATTTATTATTTATCATATGTTAATTGTATGATAATTTTTTCATATTGAGGATATAACTTTATTAATTCACTCATTACTGTATCAAACCTATGCTTTCAAGATTTCGTAAAATGAATTATTTACTACCAGGCACCCTCAAAGCCTATATTTATAGGTATATATGCTAAGGGACACATTCTTTGCGGGACAAATGTAACAATTAAGTATGATATGTCAATTTTATATTATGAAATCATTAAAATTGGATTTAATGCAAAATCAAGTCAATAATATTATTTTAATCTAATATAATATGTTGATTTTCCAACACCTTCTTTTCTTATTTCACCTGAGTCACATAATTCTTTTAAACTTCTTTCAATACTAGTTGATGATAATGAAGGCACAAGTTCTAATATATCTCTCTTTGTGAATTTTCCTAGTTTAGAATTAACTGCCATTCTTACCACTTCAATACTAGGTTTCTTATCTGATACTAATTCTACTCTTTCTTCGAAATCATTATATGCACTAATAATTGTAAGATATTAGCATCTCTAGTTTATTCGAATTTATCTTTATTTTGTTTAAAAAATTCATAATATATTCTTACATTTTCTAATTCTTCCCACTTTTGACGAATGACAGGTCTCATGTCTAGATTATATATAATTGCATTAGACAGGCTTAACAAAAGAGGCGAATGAGTGCAGATAAAGAATTGACAATCAAAATATCTCGTTGCATCTTGTATAAGTTTAATTAATTCTATTTGAAAAAGTGGTGATAAACAATTTTCTGGTTCATCAAGAAAATAGATACCTCCTGTTTCAAATGATCTAGAATAAAATTCAATTACTGTTTCACCATTTGATTTCATACTTTCTTTTGATTTAGCATGCGCTTCAGCATATTTTCTTTTACTTAATCTTCTAGCCTCAAGTAATTTAACTAGATTATCATAATCATCTGAATTTCTATAAGTATAGCCTTTTCCAATTATTTCATCATGTTTATTTCTTGCTTGTTCTATCTCCATTAAGGCTCTTCTGTTGTGTCTAGAACGTTCATCAATTCGTTTAAAAATATCATCGCTAGTGATTAATTTTCTGACTTTTGGCATGATCATCGGATATCCAAGATCATCATAGCCCATTTTAACAGATACATACTGAACGAAATTATCAAAAGGATGGATTTCTACACCATAGTCACCATAAACAATATCTTTAAACAATTCATTGTTTCTTTGGGCACTTATTTTCTCAGCTAAAACATTGATAAGAGTTGATTTGCCGCTTCCATTATTACCATAAAAAATAGTTATTTCTTTGCAATTAATCCATTCAAAGCCATTTTCCAAAAAGATACTCCATGGATATGCAGTCAAGTTTGTATTTGATATATAATCATTTATTTTCTTTGATGATGGTAATTGAAATGCTTCGATGTATATCATATTATTCCTTTCGTATTTGAAATAGGCATACATAAGTTGATTTATATTATATAAAAATCTATCGATTTAATAATTATGTATTTAACTAGCTTCTAGATTACTTCTTTTAGTTTATTTAGATTACTTTCTATATTATAAACATTTTAATGAACTTTTTTTAATATGTCAGGATTAACATACTCATCTTTCCTACTATTAATTCTAGATGCAATTAACAAATCCATTATTTCTTTTTTAGTGTTTCATCTACTTTTTGAAGAGCAACTTCTTCATTCTTTATATAAAACGAAGAAACAAAGAAGTACATATCATCATTGTCAAATTAAATTTTAAAACTACCATCTAAACTCATAAATACTCGACGACTATCTTCTATTTTCTTAACTCTTTTTAAGAAGTATTCCATTGATTCATTGAAACACCTTATTTAATTTTATCATAAATTCATTATCTTCTATAATAATAAACGATAGATTACTCGAATTTTCGGCAACAGAAATAAAAATAAATATATCAATAGAGTACCATTTCATTTTTGATAAAACCCGTTTTATAAAAAAAATTGAACACTATAACTCATAATTACAAATTTCATACTAGAAAAAAAGATGCCATATCAATTTGATACAACATCGTTTTTTCTCTCACATTTTATTCTTTTCTCGTAAAACAAATCACAAAATGAGAGTAACTATAGTTTAACCACGTAATATGTTGTTTTGCTAGAACCCATTTTTTCAAGTCTTCCTTCTTCTACCATTTTAGCGATTGCTTTTTCAATAGCACTAAGAGATAGACTTGGACATAGTTCTGCAACATCTGATTTTGTAACTTTTCCAAGTTTCTTTTTTATAGCATTATCTACTAATTCATATGCTGATGCTTTCTTAGATATAAGTTTTACTCTATCTTCAAAATCTTCATATGCCATTTCAATAATACTTAATATATATTTGATAAAAGGCGTAGGATCATCATTACCTTCATGCCATCCTTTTTGAGATTCAAATAAAGCATCATAATATAAATCTTTTATTTTAGATATCTTTGCTTCTAAAGATATATATTTGCCAACATAATATCCACTTCTATATAAAAGTAAGGTTGTAAGCAATCTAGACATTCTACCATTACCATCATTAAATGGATGAATGCATAAAAAATCATGAATAAAAATAGGAATTAATACAAGAGGATCAACATCTCTTTTTTCTATAGCTTTATTATATTCATCGCAAAGATTTTGCATTGCCATAGGTGTTTCAAATGGAGAAAGTGGAGTGAATAATGTAAAACTTTTCCCATTTTCATCAGTAGCATTTATGTAATTTTGAACATTTTTGTATTTACCACCATAATTAACTTCATCATTATGAGAACATAAAATAGAATGAAGTTGCAAAATATAATTAGGGGTTAGCGGAATATATTCGAAACTATCATGTATAATAGATAGAGCATCTCTATATCCGGCTATTTCTTTTTCATTTCTATTTCTTGGTGTAGTTTTTTCATTAACGAGTTGTTTTAATCTTGAATCTGTTGTTCTAATTCCTTCTATTGCATTACTTGCTTCAGTACTTTGTATTTTAGCAATCTCTACTAATCTATTTAATTCCTCAGGTTTTTGAAATAAATAGCGCTCTTGTCTTCCTTTAGCTTCATGGATATTTGCAACCTTTATTAGGATTTCATTATTCCATGTCCTATCTTTTAATTTACTATAATCAAATTCTCTCATATTTAGTTCCTTTCTCGTAAATTGTACAGTAAAATGTGAGAAAAATCAATAATTATGAGTAATATCTTTTAGAATGTCATTGATGCTTAGTGAATATTTATCCTATGTTTTTCTTTCGTTTTCTAAGCTCTTTAAGAAAGACACAAAAAATGGTTAAGATTCATGGGTTCAAACCTAAATTGACGAAGAAAAATGCAAAAAATAGGCTATAAATCAACAAAGGCTTGAAACCATTTTTTCTTTTGGTATCAAGCCTATAATTTCAATATGAAAAAGGTATAGAATTTTAATAAAAACGTTTGCCATTTGCCACTAGCTTCAAATCGTTTACAACTAGTTTTTATATAATTTTGCACTAATTAATAGGCTTGATGATGATTATAATAAAGTTACCTAGCAATTAAGCTTGTACTTTGTTTTATTTTTAAACCTAGAATAAGATAAATCTAGAACACGACATTTTTCTTTATAATCTTTTGTTACAAAATACTCTTCATCAACTCCTACTTTAGCTAAAGGGAGAAAACAATAACCGTAATATTTTGGAAAAGGCGTATAGTCGCAAGTGTCTGCACATACAATTCTATTACAATTCTTTTGTGGTAAATTCCCCATTCTTAAACGAACTTGCTTTATTGATAATTTTCTAAAGCCTTTTTCAAAAAAGAGGAAGTTTACGCCACCTGGATTAGCAATAGATTTATAAGCTAAACAATCAGGCCCTAATTTTATTATTTCATTAATGATGTTTTTTTCTTGCTCATTTAGTGCAATTTCGTTTTCGTTTTTTTCTAATATTTTATGGAAAGAAATATCTCTTCCATCAATAATAATTAGAGGCTCCTTGTTATCAATTATAGGAAATGTGCTTGTTGCATCATCATATGCCCAAAAAGTAATAATATTATTTGATGAACCATGTCTTTTTATTTCTTTTCTTGCTGTATCAATCGAATCGGCCCAATAAGATAGTTTTTGTTTAGGAAAAAGTGCAGAGTATCTATTATTGGCGTTGGATAACCTCAAATTACCTTCGTTCAATTCATATACACTTTTGCCATAAAGTGGTGGTTTGAATTCGACACATCTAAAAAAATCGAATTCATCAGTAACATATACAGGAAATTTGTTGTGCTTATGAACATCTCTGCCCCAGTCTTGATTTGGAAATATTGGTGCATTAATTATCTTTCCGCTCATTTTTACTTAACCATATCCTCAGAAGTTTCCTCAATAAACAATATTTCTTCGTCGCTTAAACCATACTTACTATAGAGTTGCTTATCAATTTCTGAAACAGGTTTATGCCATTGAATTTCTGAGTTATTGGAAAAATCAAGTAATGGGATATTTGCCCAAGTATCCTTGGGATTGTTTTGTGTTACTTTGAGTGTTCCTAGCATAAATCTCAAGAACTTAGTGTAAATATATTTTTCAAAGTTTTTAGCTTCAATTTCAGTGCTAAAATTACCAATGCTCATAAATGTTTGGGTATGACATTCATTTGGTTTAGCTACAATTGGCTTGCTAAGTTGTTCACCTAATTTTCCACTCCCATTAGCACCTGTTATAAAAACTTTATAATGGCTTAAATTATCGTTTTTCCTAACATATTTATTTGAAATAAATTTCCATGTACGTTGATTGTTTTTTCTTCCATAAACTCTAATATCATCTTTATTAACTTGAGTATCAGAAAATACTTTTGGCATTTTTTCAAAAATGCTAGCATCAACTATTAGTTCGTTTCCTTTTGTAAATGTTCCGACATATTCAGGAAAATCTTTATAAATAACACTTTCAAGATTATATATGCTTTTCGGATATGCTATAGAATCAACAAAAACATTTGATTTTTTTCTAATCTTTTCAATAATATTCTTAGTAATAGGATTTTCAGTGAAATGAACAATCGGACCTATTTTTCTACTTTTATCCATCAATGTTACGGCAACTCCGCCTTTTATTTCAGCTGTTGGAAAAACAACACGAGAATCACTAAAGTAATCAATTACAGAAAAATGCTCATCATTCAACATTTTTATATTCCATTCTGTAGGAGTTTGGCCAGCATTAAATAAAAATCTTGCGGGGCTAATTAATGTAACTAAGTTTGAAATAGAAAATGAAGCTTGATAAAAATAATGATAAATAGGATTTTTTCTATTATTATTTATTTCTTCTTGATATGGCGGATTACCTACTATTGCATTGAATTTCATTTGTCCATTACCTCCTAAATTCCAGAATGATGGTTTTAATACTTTTTGTATAAATTGTGCTTGTTTATCTTTTAATTGCATTACTAAGTCATCAAAAGAATGCATATTTGTTTTTCCATTCCTATAGCCAAGCAAAGTTCTTTTAGTAATAAGCTTTGCCATCGGAGTCTTACAAATAACAAACACATTATTTTTAATTACACCATCCCACAATCGATATTTTTCTTCTAAAGAGAGTTTTTGTTTCTCTAATCTGTATTTATAGAATGTATATGTGATATAAAGAGGATAAAGTCCAGTCTTAGAATTAATCTCTAGTACCTTGCCGTGTTCCGTAAAGATTTTATCTGTTATCTCGACTTGTTTAACTAATCTAGGGACGTCCAATTCAACTTCATGTTTTTCATCGAAGAAATCATATCCTCCGATTGTGTCAGACATATGCATATTCACAACTCTCCAAGGAGTAAGAACAGTCTCTTTATCTGGATTTCTAAAAGTCGAGAAAAGTTGAGCAATCTTTATTATTCTTTCAGTTGGCTCTAACTCATCAGCTGATTTAGCAATTGCTCTAATCCTATATGTTGAAGCAATAAAAACGTCTTTATCATAATACTTTCCAAATTTAGCGAATAAGTCTTTTGTTACTCCTTTTGGCATAAACTCATCCCATGATAAATCATCAACTAGATTTGGAAACTCATCAACTGTAATATCTTTAGTTAATGGAACATCTGCTCCATAGACTAATAAAGGAATACGAATAGAAATGCCACGGAGAATAGAAATAGCATCTTGTTTTTGTTTTTTGCGTTTTTTGTTTTCTTCTAGAAGTGCTTTTTCTTCTTCTGTTAATTGCTTTTTATTTTTCTTTTGAGCTTTCTGAATTTTTTCATATTCTTCTTCAGTAAAACCTTCATCATTAATATCAATAGAATTAGTTTTTCCTAATGCCTTTGTTTGGCCAATAATTCCTTTTAGGTTATCAAATTCTTTTAATTCAATATCATCAAGTTTTAAAAGTTCATCATTATAAAGTTTGTTGTCATCAAAACCATTATTAACAACACGTTCAACATATGCCTTTTTTAGTTGTTGTAATAATTCACTTACTTTATATGTTTGCATCATACTTTCAGAAATAGAAATGACTGGGCAGAAATTTAAGAAATCGCCAAGTCTTAACTCGGCTGATTTACTACCCATCCCTCTTTGAGAAAGTTGAACTGATTCTGCCACCATCATAAGAGTACGATCTGGAGCAAAATCAAAAACATAGCAATTTTCTTTAATTTTACCATTGATATTAGCAGGTGATTGAACTCTAAAGATTGTTTGTAAATATTGAGTGGCTGCAGTTGAATAAGAGCCAGCAAGCATTAATACAGCAGTCCATTCAGGAACTGTTACACCAGTTGTAAGTCTTCCGCACGAAATGGTAATAGTCCTTGTGTCCTCTGGATGATTACTCATTGCTTTTCTTACAGCTTTTAATGCGTCGCTAGTATCGATTTCTTCATCACCATCACCAGCAACATTAACAATATCAAATTGAGAGAAAATAGGATGGACCTTTAATAAAGCGGATAAAGCTTTAGCTTCTTTAACTCCAGGAACTACCCATAAAGTGTGCCTAAAATATTCTCTATATGTATCAGTTGAGAATGGATAATTAGAATCTTCACTGTTTTTACATATTAAATTTAAGAACGATTTTATATCGTTGGCGTGGACAAAATCACCAGTTCTTATACCATTAGGCATCTTTTTCCCATCTTTTTCAACATCGCCTAACCAAACTCTAAAAAATTCTCTAAAATTAAAAGCTTTATCTTCAACTTCTTGATAATCTCTAAACGATTCTTCTAAATGATATGTGTATATATTTAACTTTGGCAATTCTTCATAAGGATTGGAGTCACCAAAATGAGTGAGTGACCAATTCAACTTAGCCTGTTGTTCCATAATGTAGTCCCAAGTATAAATCTCTTGGTCTTCATAATCGACAAGTAAATTAAATGGCGTTCCAGATAATTCTAGCGTTTTCGTTACTTTTCCATTGTTTGGTTTTATAACTTCTTGAAGAACATCTTGTCCTAGTTTAGTTTGAGTTCCTTCGTGAGCTTCATCAACAACTACAAAATCCCAATCAATTTTAAAAATAATATTATTCTTATCGAATTTTCCGCCTACTTTTTCACTGCCTCTTAAGTCTTGCATTGAAGCAAAATAAACAAATTTTTTATTGTTTTTTACAAGATTTTCTATTTTTTCGCCAGCCGCCTTAGAACCGAATGCATAATCCGGTTTATCATAAAAAATCTTATTGAAATCTTCGTACCATCCATCTTCAACTACAGGCCTATGAGTAATAATGATTGTACGAGAAAAATAGCTTCTTTTTGCAACTTCAAGTGCAGTTAGAGTTTTGCCAAATCTCATCTTAGCATTCCATAACATCCTATTGCCTTTTTCGTATTGTTTAATTGTCTTTTTGATTGCTTCTTCTTGCTCAGGCCTAAAAACAATAGGACTCCTATTTGAGGTTATTTCTTTTCCGCTTAATGAAGACTGATTATTTTTAACTGCTTTGATTGCGTTAATGGCGGTATTTAAATCACATTCAAACCATTCTTTTCCACCATGAAAATTCTTATTATTGATTCCGCTTCTTTTTAAAACACTATGAACATCATGATCCCTAAATGCTTTAACTAGCCCATGATATTTACTCTTTGAGTTATTAACTGTATAAACCGCAATCTCAGTATGTAATAGTTGGAAAACAATACCTGCTGTTTGTGTGTATTCTTTAATTCTAGAGATGGCAGCTTGGTTTAGTTCGTGACAATTTGGTTTTAATTCATTATATTTCTTATCTGTTTTAATTGTGGCATCACCAATCTTTAAATATCCTTTGTGATGTTCGTCGTTAATTCTAAAAACATAAATTAACTTATAATCAAATGTAAGTTCAAATTTTTCTTTTACACTAGTGTTTCCCATACCATCTCGCCCCTATTTCATTAAATCAATAAACCTTATCGTTTTATTCTTCTTCCAATCTTTTATCTTACAGTAAATTCCATTATGCTTATGATTATCACCATTTTTACATCCTATGCAATATTCTCGCTCAGGTTCAAACTCTGCAAATAAGCTCATTTTATATATTTCTTCAAAATGACAACTATTAGGAATAACAAATTTAAGTCCGTCCATCTGCCAAATGTTCCAAGAAATGATTGTTGTTATTTCTTTAAGTGTATCAATATTTGGTTCTTCTTGAAATTTTTCTTTATAAAATTCAATGAAAGTCATTAATAGGTTTTCTCTAGCAATCAGAAGATTATCACCTTGATATTCAAAGCCATAGATTCTTTGATATGCAACAACCGCCCATTTAGTCCATTCTTCTTTATCTTCAACATTTTCAGATATTGCTCTTAATTTTCTATCTAATAATCCAATTCTATCTTTTGGCACAATATATTTTCCGTTTGTAGTGTCGTATCTAGAGGTTAAGTAAGGAGCTTCTCCACATGTAATCTCAAGTCTTTCTAGATCAACATAATCTTGCCAAGTCTTTCCGTTATTAAAAATGACTTTAGAAGTGACTATCCATGTGTATTCTTCTTCTTTGTTAAAAGCGCCTTCATAACCAAACCACTCATTATCAATTAGATTATTTTGTTTATTGCACATCCAAGAAGGAGTAAAGACCTCTGCCATGACTTTGCTTCTTTTCTTTTGTTCAGATTGTGACTTGAGAATACGAGGCTTTATTAATGAATCTTTTCTATATACTAATGCTTCCTTACGCATCAAATCATCAAACCTAATTCCCGCTCTTTTATAATTATCAGTACACCATTTTATATTTTTCCTTGAGGTGAAATCATATAAAAGAATATCCAGCAATTCAGGATATAACTTTACTACTCTATATTCGTTAAAATCTATAGCGTCAGCCATCCTATTCCACCTCAATCCCATATTTATTAAATAACGGAGCAAGCTTTCTTTTTACTTTTATAGTTGGTTCATATCTTCCAGTTTCCCAACGATTAACTGACGCAAACGAAACTCCTAATAATTTAGAAAATTCCATTTGTGATAAAATCATCTTATTTCTAAGTTTTTTTATAGCTTCTGCATAGGTCATAAGAAAACTCCTTTATTAAGCAGTATTATAACACTTTCGTTTCATTTAATCTATAATTAGTCCCAGATTTTTCTTTCGTTTTTTCTTTCGTTTTCTAACCAAATCAAACGTTTTCTTACCTGCAACTTACGTTTTCTAACCTATACCTTCCGTTTTCTTACCTTGACCCTTCGTTTTCTAGCCCATTATAAAAAAGACACAAATAATGGTAAAGAATCATAGGTTCGAACCTAATTTGACGAAGAAAAAAGCAAAAATAGGGTAAGCGTCAAAAATTTCCAGAATCGACAAAACTGTTCGAACCTCAAATAATATATCTAGGAGGTTCGATTATGAAAGATAACAAATATTTAGAAGAATTTAAAATTGATCTTGTAAAGCAATATTTACAAGGAAAAC
>SAMEA3663025__coassemble_416_pt1 | contig 33978 bp, 32 predicted proteins | sample SAMEA3663025__metabat2_high_PE_042 | metagenome-assembled genome bin SAMEA3663025 (sample SAMEA3663025) | pig gut metagenome | biome: pig gut; feature: pig-associated habitat; material: faeces | place: France | collected 2012
GCTGCTAAACCAGTAGCAATTGGAGTTGCTGCATCTAATTCTTTCTTATCGAATGTTGGTAATAATAATTTATCGAATGAAACTGGATCGATTCTTAATACTGCTTCATCAGTTGTGATTAATCCTTCATCAACCATGTCACAAGCCATCTTTAAAGCAGCAGCTGGAGTTCTCTTACCATTACGTGTTTGTAAGAAGTATAATTTACCTTCTTCAACAGTGAATTCCATATCTTGCATATCTCTATAGTGAGCTTCCATAGTTTTGATTGTGTTCATGAATTGTTCATAAACATCTGGCATACGTCTCTTTAATTCATCGATATGTAATGGAGTTCTGATACCTGCAACAACGTCTTCACCTTGTGCATTTGGTAAGTATTCAGCGGAAATAACTTTTTCACCTGTACCTGGGTCACGAGAGAAAGCAACACCTGTACCTGATGTTTCACCCTTATTACCGAAAGCCATTGATTGAACGTTAACAGCTGTACCCCAAGAATATGGAATACCATTCATCATACGGTAAACGTTAGCACGTGGGTTGTCCCATGAACGGAAAACAGCTTTAACAGCTTCTAATAATTGATCTTTTGGATCAGATGGGAAATCTTCACCGAAGACATTTTTATAGTAAGCTTTATATTTAGCAACTAATTCTTTTAATTCATCAGCAGTTACTTCTGTATCTAATTTGTAACCTCTTGATTCTTTTAATTCATCTAACATCTTATCCATATCTGTTCTTGGATGACCTTTAGCGATGTTTGTGAACATTAAGATGAAACGTCTATAGCTATCGTAAGCAAATCTTACGTTACCTGTTTCTTTAGCTAAAACTTCTACTGTTTGATCATTTAAACCTAAGTTTAAGATTGTATCCATCATACCTGGCATTGATACTCTAGCACCTGAACGAACAGATACTAATAATGGATTATGATCGCCACCGAATGTTTTGCCTGTCATTTTTTCAACAGCTTTGACATTAGCAAAAATTTCTTCAATTACTGATTCTGGTAATTTCTTACCACTATCATAATATAGTGTACAAGCTTCTGTTGTGATTGTGAAACCTTGTGGAATTGGGACACCAATGTGTGTCATTTCTGCAAGGCCAGCACCTTTACCACCAAGGAGCTCTTTACCTTTACCGAAAGCTTCAGTAAATAGGTATACATATTTTTTTGGCATATTTATCCTCCTATTTATAACGGCATAAAAAAACCGTTAGCTATGCTACGGAGATATTTTAACACAAAGATTTTCTAATTAAAACAAAAATTATATATTAGTTAAACACTTTATTTATAGTAAATAAATAATATTTTTATTTTATTAAATTACTTGTTCTTATTTACTTCCATATTCTTTATTAAAAGTGAAGTAAAATATCAAACAAAAAAGAAAGAATCATTATAATGATCTTAATAATTTTTCTTCTTCAATAGTTAAAAGACGATATTCGCCTTCTTTTAAAGAAGAACAATCTAAAAAGGCAAATTTTTTTCTATTTAAATTTACAACTTTATAGCCAAAGTATTCAAACATTCTTTTCACTTGATGAAATTTACCTTGATATAATGTTAACTCAAAATGAGTAGCATCTATTTTAATTAGATGAGCAGGTAAAGTTATTTCTTCATCAAGAGGAATTCCTTTTTTAAAACTAGATTGAACGATTTCAAAATTAGTCATTTCTTTATCTATTTCTGCTTCGTACACTTTATCAACGTGATATTTTGGTGACAATAAACGATGAGCTAAAGGTCCATCGTTAGTAAGTAATAAACATCCCGTTGTATCTTTATCTAATCTTCCAACTGGGAAAAGATGGACAAAATCATAATCAGGTATTAAATCTAAAACTGTAGGAGAAGAGGCGTCTTCTGTGGCAGATAAATATCCTTTTGGTTTGTTAAGAAGAATATAATAAAATTCCTTATACTCCAATAATTCATCGTCAAATAATACTTCATCCTCATTTTCATTTATATTCATAGAATCTTTTACGTTAAAAGAACCATTAACGCATATTCTTTTGTCTTTTATTAATTTTTTTACTTCTTTTCTTGAACCAAGTCCACAAGAAGATAAGAATTTATCTAATCGCATAATGTTTCTCTTTTTTCTCTAATCTACTATAAATTAGTTTACAAATGAAGAAATTAGCTATAGCGACACCTACACCAAGAATTCCTCCAACTAACACATCGGAAAAATAATGTGCTCCAAGATAAATGCGTGAAAAACCTACCATAAACGCAAGAGGTAAAGCAACATATCCCCATTTTCTCCATCTAATAAATATCGTTGTTGCCAAAAAGAAAGCGGTGAAGGTATGACCAGAAGGGAAAGAATAAGAAGAAGGATGACGATAATGAATTTTATCCATCATGAGGACAAAACCATCAATCTCATGGTAAGGTCTTATTCTTTTTACTAAAAATTTAATGGAAAAAGGTAAGAAACCAGCACCATCTAATAAAAGCCAGCAAATCCCAAAAAATAATAAACCGAATGAGAAAGTTAAGCATAACTTTTTATTTTTTATCGCGTGATATATAGTCATTGTTAAACAAAAAGCAATAACTACCACGCCAAATTCACTAAGCCAAGTGAATATAAGGGAAATATAAGATATAACAATATTTAAACAAGAAGCTAACCAAGTGCTAATTGCTTTGTCCATTAGTTTCTTCCTCACTTTCTTTTTCTTTGTCTTTTCTACCTATTAAGAATGAGATAGTTCCTCCTATTATAAATGAAAGAATACTTAGACTAATTTGAAGAGCATCTAATACTACTTCATAATCACTAAATGTTTTAGTATATATACAGGCAATGGAACCTACAATTAATCCCATAATGGCAAAATAAGTTGGAACAGGATAATGCTTTAATAATTTTCCCATTACAAAAGATACGACAAAGAAACCAAGCACTATACCTATAGCAAGAGGAATAAGAATTAATATGTTGTGTCCAAGATTTTGAAATTTTATGATTTCAGAAACAATATTTAGAATAGATTCATAAAAACCAAGAACCATTAAAAGCATAGAGCCAGAAATTCCAGGAGCCACTAAAGCGGAGGAGACAATAAATCCAATCAAAACTAAATAAAACCAGGTACCTACATTTAAAGAAATCGTATTTACATTCGCGCTTGGTAAGAAACATAGACCTATCATTAGTGCTAAGAAAATAACTCCCCAAATGAAAGATATAGGAGATTCTTTCCCACTTACATTCTTATATAAAGAAGGCAAAGAACCAACAATAAATCCCACAAATAAAGTTACAACGATTAAAGGACAATGTTCTAGTCCCCATTTTAAAGGGAAGACTAAAGCAATAAACCCTACCACGGCACCAAGAAGAACTGGTAATATTACCTTCATAGAGTCTTTAAAGTGTTTGAATATTTGATTGACGGCATTAATTAAGTCGTCATAAATTTTAAGAATTACTGCAAGAGTTCCTCCGGAAACTCCAGGGATTATCATAGCTATTCCTACGGCAATACCTTTTAAAAAATAAGAAGAAGTTTTTCCAAGATGAGAAAAAAAGCTTTTAATTTTATTCATTTGTTTTTCTCCTTTGCATTTATTATTTTAAAGCAAAACTGTCGCATATAATAGAAATAAATTTAAAAAGCGGAAAATATTGTTTCATCAGAAAGTGAAGAAGAATATCCTTTTAGTAATTTTTCTTCTGTTAAATTTTCTTTTTCTTCACCTTTAACATCAAAAGCTACTTTTCCATTGTTCAAAATAATAAGTCTATTTCCATATGTTAAAGCAGTTTTAAGATTATGAGTAATCATTAATGTGGTGATTTTTCTTTCACTTATTAAGGAAGCGGTAATATTCATTATTATATCTTGAGTCTTAGGGTCAAGCGCGGCCGTATGTTCATCAAGTAAAAGTAATTTAGGATTAGAATAAGTGGCCATGTATAAGGATAAAGCTTGGCGCATACCACCACTTAAATGTTCACAAGTCGTGTTTAAATTATTTTCAAGACCTAGATTAAATGTCTTTAAATCTTTTATGATTTTTTCTTTTAAAGATTTAATAAAGCCTCTTTTTAAAAAGGTTTTTTCTTTGGTTGCTAAAAGAATGTTTTCATAAACACTTAAGTGGGGTGCGGTACCTTTTAAAGGATCTTGATAAACAATGCCAATACTTTTCATTCTTTTATTCTTTTTTACCTTGGAAAGGTTTTCCTCATTTAAGATAATATCTCCATAATATGGTACTGCACCTATAATACTATTAAATAAAGTAGATTTTCCTGCACCATTAGAGCCAAGAATACAGATAAAGTCTCCGTCTTCTACTTCTAATGATAAAGAGGATAATACCTTTTTCTCTAATGAAGTTGACTCATTAAAAATTACTGTGATGTTATTTAACGTAAGCATTATGATTCACCTTCTTTTTAAATTTTATTTTCGATAAGCATATACATATTATTAAACATAAAGCGCTGATTAATTTCATCGTGGTAGGTTCTCCACCTAGTTGAAGAACTAAAATATAAATGAAACGATAGATAATGCTTCCTAGAGAAATAGCAAGAAGCATAAACGGTAAGCTATGTTTAAATCTAATAAGTGATTCCCCCATGATAATCGTGGCAACTCCAACGACCATCATGCCAGTACCAAAAGAAGAATCATAATATCTTTGTTGTTCCATAAATAAGGCGCCCGATAAAGCGATAAGCCCATTTGATAAAGCGAGTCCAATGATTTTAAGATTATCGATATTAACTCCTTGGGTTTCAATCATCGTTTCATTATCGCCACATGCTCTTACTGATAGACCGGTTTTAGTTTTAAAGAATAGAAATAATAATATACCAACAAGAACGACTATACCTATAGCAATGAAAAGTGAAGCTATGTCATTATTACGAGGAAAAATGGTTAATGTTTTTTTATCTAGTGACATATTTGGATCTAAACCAGTGACCCACAAGTTAATTGTATAGAAAGCTGTCAAAGTCAAAATACCCGCTAGAACCTTGTCAATGTGCAGTTTTGTGTGTAATAAAGCGGTAATAGTTCCAGCTCCTGCTCCACCTATAAAAGCGAGTAAGATTCCAAGAAACGATAGATTATTTTGACAGCACATAACAGCGATAGCTCCTCCTAAAGTGAAGGAAGCTTCCGCGGTTAAATCGGTGAAGTTTAATATTTTAAAAGATAGAAAGATGCCAAATCCGAGTAAGGCAAAAATAAATCCTAATGTTAATGTGTTTAAAATCATAATTAGCTAACCTCTTTTAATATCATTATCAGTTATTTTGACTAAATTTGGATCATTTAATATAGAAGAAGGAATAGAGATATTTGTTTCTTCTATATAACTTGTATTTAAATATGTCTTTAGATTATCTTTAAAGACTTTTACTGGAATGTCTTTTATTTTGACTCCTTCTAAGATAGAAATAACCATATCCGCGGTAGTCTCACCAAGCAATTTATAATTGATACCAACACATAGCATACCACCATCTTTTACTTCGCTATCAGCACCGGTATAACAAGGAATCTTCTTTTCTCTACAGATAGATGAAAGAAAAGACATAGCGGAAGCTACTGTATTATCATCAGTTACAAACATAGCCTCTACTTTATTTACTAAAACTGAAGCGACTTCGCTCATTTCTCCTGCATTTTGAATAGTAGAAGAGATAACTTCAATCTTCTTTTCTTTACAGTATGCTTCAATCTTTGCTTTATTAGATACGGAATTATCTTCGCTTGGATTATAAATAAAACCAAGTTTTGATAAGGTAGGATTAATTTCTAAGGCTTTATCGATGATTAAATCAACTTGGATTTCATCGCTTGTACCTGTTATGTTTTCTTTTGGTGATTCTAACGAAGATACTAAATGAGCTCCCATAGGATCAGATACCGCTGCAAAGACGATTGGAGTTGTATCTTTTAAATTATTATAAGCAGCTTGCGCTACTGGAGTGGCGATAGCAACAACCACATCAGCTTTATTTTTGATAGATTGCATAATAGAAGCGCTATCTGCGCTAGAAAAATTAGCGTTATAAAAATCTAAAGCGTATTTTTCACTTCCATAACCCTTATCTATCAATCTATTTTTGATTGATGATTCGATTTCATCTAAGGAAGTATGCATACCTAATTTGACGATACAAATGTTTGTTTGCTTTGCTTTTGTACAGGAAAATAAACCTATAGATAAAGTAAATGCAGTTAATAAAGATAATAATTTTTTCATAAATAATAGTTCCTTTCCCTTTTTTAGGCATCTATACAAAAATAAAACACTTGCCTAAAAAAGAATCACTTCTTCTTAGGACAAGTGCGATAATATTCACCTGCGGTACCACCTAAATTGCTATAAAAATAGCCTCTTTATAGAGTTCTAACAAACCCCTACTCTATAACGGGAGCTCCCGTATGGAATTACTCTTATTTCACCCCATCCCTCTTAGGCCCACTTTTTATACCGCTTAATGTAACACTTCCACCATCTGCTACTCTCTATAAATGCGCTTATAAACTAACTTCCTAATCATCGGTTTTTTAAAGAATACGTCAACAAAAAGAATAAGTCAACAAAGAAAATTAAATTTTTATTAATTTTTATTTTTGTTCACATACTAAATACGAGGTGATAAAAAATGTCTAAAATTAAATGCAATGAAACTAATTGTAAACACAATTCGCATCAACATTGTACTAAGAACATGATTAAAGTAAACGACACTCCAAAATGTGAAAGCTATGAGGGTATAAGGGATGAAAAACTAGTAGATACTACTTTGCTTGAAGAATATGGGGATGAAAGTGATATGTCATCATTAGATGAACATATGATCGAATGCGATTGTACTCGCTGCGTATCTAATTACTCGTCCTATTGTACTAATCCTGGTATTTTAATTGTAAGAAAAAATAAGTGCGCTTATTGTTCTTCTTTTAAGAATCGTTAATATCCTTCTTACTAAGTTTATAATAAACAATGCTTAATATTCCTCCACTCAGTGCAATTAAAGGAAGAAGAACTCCGCTTATTATTCGAAAAGTGAACGCGGGATTATCTCCTGGACTTCCTCCATCAATATAACCAAATAAGGAACCAATAACGGACATAAATAATGTACTGATCACAATCACAAAGCGTTGTAGCAAAGTGCCAAGAGACATAAAAGAAGCTTCTCTTGATACTTTGTTTTTCTTTTTATCAAAATCTAATATCTCACTGCTCATTAAATCTGGAGTAATAAGCACTCCCCCACAAAGTGGAGAAAATATTATCACCACGAATAAAGACTCTATAAAGTTATGGGGGATAGATAAAGAAAAAAGCATAATAGGAAAAGATATATAAGCAAGGACATAACTTTTTCTGTGACCGATTTTTTTTATGATTTTATTCCAGATAAATAAGGATAATAGACAGCAAATAAATAATACTCCCATTAAAATGCTTTGTTCATAGGGTTTTAGTTTTAAGGTGTAACGAGCATACATAGGATAAAGGGTTAATAATAGCGATAAAGACGCTAAAACAAATGAGGATGAAAGATGATAGATAATGATGCTTTTATTAAAAAAGAAATCTTTTATCGTTTGCTTGAAAGAATATTTTGTTTCGTATTTATAATCTAAAGCATAATCGTGTTTTAATCCTTTAAGTAAAATCAGCATTAAAGGAATATAAATGATTCCATATATGACACACACTCCTATATAATCGATTTTTTCTTGAAGAAGAGGGGTTAAAGTTAAACAGATACCAATGGCAATAACTTCTAAAGCATGACGAAAGGAAGAGGCACTTGATCTTTCCTCTTCATTTTTAAATAATAAAGGGAATAAAGCGCCAATATTGATATAAAGAATCGTGGATATATTTTCAAATAAAATCGATATGAATAAATAATACATAAAGAAAAAAGAAGAAGAAAAATTCATAGTGTGATTTAACACGTAAGTTAATAGAACGCAAAGAGGAAAAAAAGGAAAGGAATAAATAATCCAAGGAAGACGCTTCCCCATTTTACTTTTAGTTTTCTCTGATAAATATCCAAAAATGACATCGTTAACTCCATCCACAAGTATAAATATAACTTTAGATGCAGTGGCTAAACTTAAGGATATTAACGCTTCTTTATCAACATAATAAGAATAAGAAAAACTATGATATAACTGTCCAACTAAAGTTAATGCGAACATTCCTAATGCGTATCTTAAGACTAAAGATTGTTTTTTCATTTTATTTCCCTCAAAATAATGTATAATTATAACGATAATTTATTACTATGGAGGTTGAAAAAATGTTACTTATTGTCGGACTTGGAAATCCTGGTGACCAATACGCTTCTTCTCGCCATAATATGGGATTTATGACTCTTGATTATTTGATGGAAGAACGTGTGGGAGAAGAGATAAATAAAAAAGGATTTCATGGGCTTTATACCAAAGCAAAGTTTTGTGGCGAACAAGTTTTATTTTTAAAACCTCAAACATATATGAATTTGTCAGGACAATCTGTTGTAGAAGCTATGCATTTCTTTAAGATAAAAGCGGAAGATATAATTGTTATTTATGACGATATGGATTTAGATGTTGGAAAGATTCGCTTGCGACCAAACGGTTCATCAGGTGGACAAAAAGGAATGGGAAATATCATTGATCTACTAAAAACGCAAAATATCAAAAGAATTAGAATTGGTATTGGTAAAAGCCCAATTCCGGTTGTTGATTACGTGCTTGGAAAACCTACTTTAGAAGAGAAAGAAGAAATTGATAAAGCTATAGTTAAAGCTTGTGATGCGCTTGAAGAAATCGTGCGTAATGGATTTGATAAAGCGATGAATAAGTTTAATTAAGAAAGAAGGAATTAATATGAGTTCCATCTTCGATAAAATAAAAAATAATGAAATAATAGCCCACCTTGAGAAAAAAGATGGGCGTTTTGTCGTTCACGACTCTCTCTCTTTAGCCCTCACTGTTGGTGCATTATATAGCAAAAAAGAACAAAGACTATGCGTTGTAGCATCTAATTTATACGCAGCTCAACAAGTATATGAAGCCCTTGTTACAATGCTTGGAGAAGAGCATGTGTTATTCTTCCCTCAAGATGAAGTTCTTCGACTCGATGTAGAAGCGTATTCTAAAGAAATGCTAGCTCAACGTCTCTATGTATTAGAAAAGTGTTTAGAAGAAAAAAATGCTGTTCTTGTGTGTCATGTTGCTTCCTTGACACGCTTCTTACCGGAAAAAGAATTGTTTGAAAGGAATTCTTTACATTTTGAAGTAGGTAAAAGTTACTCCCTTGAAGAAACAATAAGAAAACTGATTTCTTTATCATTTACACGTGTTAATAAGATTGATCAATCGCTTCAATTCGCGTTAAGAGGCGATATTTTAGATATTTATCCAATCAATGAAGAAAATCCAATTCGTATTGAGTTTTTTGATGATGAAGTTGAATCGATACGTTTCTTTTCTCTTAATGATCAGTTATCGCTTAAAAGTGTTGATAAGATTGATATTTATCCAGCAAGCGATTTGCTCCTTGATGAAGAATCTTTAAAAGGAGTGGAACCAGCCTTAGAAAAAGAACTTATTAAATGTAAAGATAAAATCCCTTATGATGCTTATTTGAATTTAGAAAAAAGAGTGAGAAACGATATTGAGGAGATTAAAGAGGAAGGCTTAGGAGAAAAATTTTATAAATATTACTCATTCATATATAAACATAAATGCAATGTGCTAGATTATTTTAATCCGGATTTAACTATTATATATGATAAAGAAAAATGTGATAGTTCATATGAATTTTTAATTAGTCAATCCTATTTATATTACGTGGAATTATGTAAAGCGGGGCTTGCTTTATCTTCTTATAATCTTTTTGATGATTACTTAGCTAGTTTAGAACATTCAAAAAGAAATATTTTTACTCATTCCACATACGAGAATGATAAAGATATTGAATTAGGTATTCGCGCGATTAGTAATGTTGCTCCAAATATTATGAAATCGATTCAAATCATTAACGAATACCTAGAAGAAGGAAAAAAGGTTGTTGTCTGTTTAGATAATAGTCAATATGAAACATATAAGCTTTATCTTGATGATGCAAACGTTAAATATGAAGAGATTAACTTTAATGAAGTACCTTCTTCTTTAGCTATATGTCATTATAAATTAAATGATGGATTTGAACTTATAAATGAAAAGATCATTTATTTGTCAGCTAAAGAAATATTTGGTTATAAACCAAGCATTTCTAAGTTTTTACATCGTTATAAACAAGCTAAAGTAATAAAGAGTTATGAGGAATTAGAAATAGGCGATTATGTAGTTCATGAAGAAAGCGGCATAGGAAGATTTGAAGGAATCGTCACTTTAAAAACTTTAGACGTTCACAAAGATTTTTTAAAGATTCACTATGCAGGAAGTGATGTATTATATGTTCCTTTAGAGCAATTTAAATTAGTGAGAAAATTTGTTTCTAAAGAAGGGGCAGTTCCCAAAATTAATAAATTAAATGGAACTGATTGGGAAAGAACCAAAAATAGAATTAAAGATAAAATCAATAATCTTGCCGAAAGGCTACTACTTTTATATGCGCAAAGAAATGCCGAACTTGGTTTTGCTTTTAAAGAAGATGACGAATTTCAAAAAGCCTTTGAAAGGGCCTTTCCTTTTCCTCTAACTGAAGATCAAGAAAAAGCGGTTGAAGAAATTAAAAAAGATATGATGTCACCTCATCCTATGGACCGTTTACTATGTGGTGATGTAGGATTTGGTAAAACAGAAGTAGCATTTCGCGCTGCATTTAAAGCGATTCTTTCTGGTGCGCAAGTCGCTTTGCTTTGTCCTACTACTTTACTAGCTAGACAACATTATGAAAGAGCTTTAGAACGTTTTTCTTTATTTGGAGTACGTATTGCTATGTTCTCTCGTTTTGTCCCTCTTTCTGAACAAAAAAGAATGATGCAAGATATTAAAGAGGGAAAGGTTCATCTTATCATCGGTACACATCGTCTTCTTTCTAAAGAAATCGTAATTCCTAATTTAAAATTATTGATTGTTGATGAAGAACAAAGATTTGGTGTTGAGCATAAAGAAAGAATCAAAGAAGTAGCACGTGGTATTGATGTACTTACGCTAAGTGCGACCCCAATTCCTCGTACTTTACAAATGTCATTACTTGGAATACGAAGCTTATCACTTCTTTTAAGTGCTCCATCAAATCGTATGCCAATACAAACCTATGTAGCTCCATATCAAGATAACTTAGTTAAAGAAGCTATTGAACGAGAATTGGCTCGTGGAGGACAAGTGTTTTATTTGCATAATAACACATCCACAATTGTATCTAAGGCCAATAAGATTGCTAAGATGATTAATGGTGCTAAAATAAGTGTGGTTCATGGACAAATGGATAAGGAAGATATCGAAGATACGATGACTCGGTTTTACAATAATGAGATTAACATTTTAGTATGCACATCAATTATTGAAACCGGATTAGATATTGCAAACGCTAATACCATGATAATTGAAGAAGCGGATCATTTTGGACTTTCGCAACTATATCAAATCAAAGGAAGAGTGGGACGTTCTGATCGTATCGCTTATGCTTATTTACTATACAACAAAGATAAGGAACTATCTGATATATCTAAAAAGAGATTAAAGGCTATTAAAGACTTTACTGAATTAGGATCAGGATATAAGATTGCGCAACGCGACTTAACAATTCGAGGTGCAGGAGATATATTAGGACCAGAACAAGCTGGCTTTATTGATACGGTTGGTGTTGATATGTATATTAAACTTCTAAATGAAGTGCTACAAGAAAAACAAGGAACAATAGCAAAAGAGAAAGTAGTTAAAGTGAATAATTTATCAATAGATGCATACATTCCTTCTTCATATGCAACAGATGGAGATAAGTTAGAATTGTATCAAGAGATTCAAACTCTTAATACTATACCTCAACTAGAGATTTTTGCATCTAAATTAAAGGATGTATATGGAAAACTTCCTCCTCAAGTAGAATTATTAATAAGAAAAAGAAGAATTGATATATTAGGTAATAGCGCGAATATTGAAACTATAAAAGAAGAAAGTGGTGCGATAGTTGTTTTATTAACAAAAGAGATTTCTTCTATTAATAGAATAGGAATAATTCTATTTGAGAAATTAGGAGAAGTAGCAAAACATGTTGTGGCTTCATTTGAAGATAGAAAAATAAAGCTGCGCCTAAAGAAATCTTCTCTCTACGTTGATGAGTTAGAAAAACTATTGTCTACAATAGGTTCTCTTAAAGGATAATAATATGGTAGAAACAGTACTTTTATATTTAGAACAAGATGGAAAATATTTGATGTTATATCGTAATAAAAAGAAAAAAGACATCAATAAAGGCAAGTGGATAGGAATAGGGGGACATATTGAAGAAGGAGAAACAAAAGAAGAAGCATTAGTAAGAGAATGTAAAGAAGAAACGTCTCTTAATCTTCTTTCCTATTCTTTACGTGGTAAATTGGTTTTTGTAATTGATGGGTATGAAGAAACGTGTTATCTTTATACTTCTTCATCTTTTGAAGGAAAGATTCAAGAATGCGATGAAGGAGAGTTAGCTTTTGTTAATAAAGAAGAAATATTTCATCTTCCTTTATGGGAAGGGGATAGAATCTTTCTAAAGATGCTTCTTAATAATGAGCCTTATTTTGTGTTACGACTAAATTATGAAAAAGATAAATTGATTTCATATGAAAGGGAGATGTAGAGCAGCATGCGTATAGATAAGTATTTAAAAGTTTCAAGAGTAATTAAAAGAAGAACAATTGCAAAGGATATTCTTGATTTAGGATTTGTGAAAATCAACGACAAAGTTGCAAAACCAAGTACAGAAGTAAAAGAAAATGATATTATTGAGTTAACTTTAGGGGAAAGAAGATTAAGCGTTAAAGTATTAGGATTAAGCGAACAAACAAAAAAGAAAGAGGCTTCTTCTTTATTCGAAGTGATTGCTGATGAACAAATTTCTTTATAATTGAGTAATAAAACCCCATATTTCTTCATATATACTTATAGAGGAAAATCATATGGAAAACGAAAATATTACTACTAAACAAAGCCTTACATTAACAGAAAGAAAAACTCTTTCGCTTGATAATGTTAAGAAGATTGATAGTTTTGATGCTAATGAATTTTTGTTAGATACAAGTGATGGTTATGTCCATGTCAAAGGTAAAGATTTATCTATAGGTACTATGAATATGGAAAGTGGATTATTAACTATTAATGGACTTATAAATCAGATAACTTATTTAGGAAAATCTAAAGGAGATAAGAAAGAGTCGATTTTATCAAAACTATTTAAATAATGACTTTATTTGAACAGTTTCAAGTCAGTATAGGAACTATAGGATGGGGAGGGCTAATAGGACTTGCGATAAGTTTAATTAATGTATTACTTGAGAATAGAAAACTATTATTTCTAAAGATCATTATTGAACCGGCGCTATTTTTAGGCCTTACTAAACTATATTTCCTTTTTTTGGTTGAAATCGTCGACGGGATATTATCGTTATATTATCCTTTCTTTTTGCTAGGAGGAATATTTATTTATTTCCGTTTTTACTATCGCCATATCAAAGGAGTAATAATTAAGTTAAAAGCAAGAATATATCAAAGAATATATATTCCTGCAAAGTTGAAAATAAAAAAGACCTATGGTAAAATTATTTCACAAATGCAAGGGAGGACTAAAAGATGGGCGAAAAGACGAAGAAAGCCAAAAATAGATTAATAAGCTTTGCTTGTTTAGGGGTTTTTGCTCTATCACTTGTAGTCGCAACATTTTCTATTTATAGAATCACTTCATTATATAAAGAAAGACAAGTGTTAGAAGCAACAAAACAAAAAATGATTGAGGAACAAACATATTTAAAGAATCAAAATACTTATTTAAACGATGAAGAGTATTTAAATGTTTATTTTGATGGTACATATACCGGATATGATATGCAAGAAACTTTAATTATCATAAAAAAATAACATCGAGGTGACATCTTTCGATGTTTTTTTATTTTCTACTTTCCTACAATACTTAAGGGAGAGGGAATAATGGAGAAATTATTAAGTAAAATTAAGTATTCACTAAATAAATCTTTACTAATTCAAAACATAGTTTTCGGGTTTATATCAATTCAATTTATACTCCTAGATAAAGCGTTTAGCTTTAATCCCTTTATTGTTGCACTTCTTTTTTCTTCTTATTTCCTCTCGCCTGGAGTTTTTGTTTTTTCTTCTTGTATATCTTTGATTACAAGTGCTTTTATTAGTATAAAATACTTTTTGGAACTTTCCTTTGTTCAAGGTATTTTTTTATTTTGTGCTTATTCTTCCAAATTAATTAAAAATAATGAGGAAAGAAGAAAAAAAGTAATGCTTATTTCTTTTATATCTATCTTGATAATCTTTTATTTTATCTTAGATAGAACACTGTATACTTTGGTTATGAGTTCCTCTTTAGGGGTGCTAAGTTATGTTCTTTCTCAAGGAGGAGAGAATATTTCTTCTTATATAAAAGATAAAGAAAAAATTTTAAAAGACGAAGATTTGTTTATAGGGTTCTTTATTATTACGTCTTCCCTTCTTCCTATAAAAACTGTCTTTATTTTCTATTGTTATTTATTATCTATCATTCTTAAACGATGTGATATTCACATTAAGAAATATCTTTGCTTATTTCTTATTTTTTGTGCGATGTATTTCTTTGGAAATTACACTCTTGATGAGGCGTTTAAATTCATATTGCCACTTTTAGTTTTCTTTTTAATTAACAAAAAATACTTTTATTTGTTTTTATTGATTTTTACATTATTTTCTTATATTTTTGATAATTTATTCTATTTATCATCATCTTATTATATCGGGGTGGTTTCCTTTTTGGTGAGCTTATTATTTAATGAAAATATGTTAGGAAAAATTCAAAGATTTATTATGCAAAGCGAAGAAAAGAAAATAAGAGAATACAATAATTATACTTTGCAACTCGTTAATATTTTAAACAGTTTTGATGAACTGCTTGATCTTCTTAGTAAAGATGAATTCGATAAAAAAGAGGAAAAAGACGACGATTATTATATGAAGAAGGAACATAAACGTCTTTTTAATAAGGAAATATCTTTCTTTAAGGAGCCTCTTCAAAAGATGATGAATTTGCTTAACACAAAAGAAGAAACAAAAGCTAATAAATTTAGAGTTAAGAGCTATTCATTTTCTTCTGCATTTAAAGATGGAGAAAATGGCGATTATAATTTATTTATCGAGGAAAAGAATATATTTTCTTCTTTATTAGTAGATGGAATGGGACATAATAAAACATCAAAACAAATTGCAAAATATGTAGCTTCTTTATATTTACATATGAAATACTTATCTTCTTCAGAAAGAGAGATTATCACTTGTTTAAATGCGTTTATTAAAGGAAAAACTTATGAAGAGATATATTCCACATTCGACCTATTAAAATTTGATTTAGTAAATGGTAATTATTATTCTTATCAATATGGATCTTATCCTACTTTCTTAATACGAAATAGAGAGGTAGTGAAAATTAGTCAGATATTTCCTCCTGTTGGGATAATCTCAATTCTTGAAGTTGAACCTTATATAGGTCAAATAGAACCAAATGATATATTTGTGCAACTAAGCGATGGCTTTAAAGAAAATCTTGATAAAGAGATAGAAAGATTTTTCCGCTTCTATAGTGGTCAAGATGATGATATGATCATCGATTATTTGTTTGATTATCTTTCTTCCCATCGAACCCTTGAAGATGATAGAACACTAATTGTGCTAAAAATAGTAAGAAATGATGAAAAAGTATCTCACTTATAATATAATTTCCTAAGAAAAGTGGTGAGAAGAAGTGCAATACGAGAATAAAAATAAATATGTTGTTGCCGTATCCGGAGGTCCTGATTCGATGGCTCTTTTATCGATGATGATAGAGAAAAATTGTTCTCTTGTTGTCGCTTTTGTTAATTATCACACCCGAAAAGAATCAGATAAAGAAGAGGATATGGTTAAATCATTTTGTGTTTTACACAATGTGCAATGTTACGTTAAAGAAGCATATTTCTCATCTAAAAAAGGAAACTTTGAAGCATGGGCAAGAGACGTTCGTTATTCGTTTTTTAAGGAAGTATACACTAAGGAAAAAGCTTCTTCTTTAGTAGTGGCACATCATAAGGATGATCTTATTGAAACTTATCTGATGCAGAAAAAAAGAGGGGCAATCGTTTCTTATTATGGAATCAAAGAGACCACTACAATTAATGACATGAAAGTAGTTAGACCTTTATTATCATATCGAAAGAACGAGTTATTAGCGTATTGCCAAAAAAACAATGTTCCTTTTTCTCTTGATTCAAGCAATTTAAATACTAAATATACACGCAATAAAATTAGGCATGAGATTGTAGAAAAACTAAGCGATGAAGAATTAAACCTAATTCTTCATGAAATAGAAAAAAGAAATGATGAACTAGAGAAGATCAAAGACAAAGTTGAAGAACTCTTAGCAAAAGAAAAAATCAAAGTAGAAGAAGTTTTAAAACTTGATGAAACCACTTTTGCAATGTACTTTTTTTCTTTGATTAATAAAAAAAATAAATTATCTTCCTTCAATCTTTCATATACTAAAGTTATGGAGATAAGAAAAACGTTACAAAGTAGTAAAGCTAGCGCTAGGGTTAGCATTGGAAAAAACTATCAGTTGATTAAGGAATATGACTTTTTTGTCATTAGTAAAATGGATTCTTCTTATGAATATGAATATATTATGAATGAACCAAGTGTACTAGATACAAAAGAATTTTCTTGCGATTTTACAGGGGACTTATATCCACTTAAAATTTATCCTTCTTCTTATCCTCTTACATTTAGGAATGTTAAAAAAGGGGATAAAGTGAAAATTGGAGAAATGTTTAAGAAGGTAAATAAGGTTTTAAAGGATGAAAAAGTCCCTTTGAACAAAAGAAAAAAGTATCCTATTGTACTCGATAAAAATGGAAATGTTGTTTATTTACCTTTAACTAATTCATTAAGTCAAAAAATGCTAGTAAATAAAATTAAGTTTGTGGTAAAATGATACCACATTAATTATAAATAATTTAATGTGAATTTCAAAAAGGAGGTTACAAATGAAAAAGAAAAAGACATCCTGGATAAGTTTCATAATGCCTTATGTTATTATTATTGGAATTATCGTTGTTATATCATTAGTCTTTTCACAAGGATCTAGTAATAGAGCATCATTTTCTGAAGGTGAAATTATTACTACTAGAATTGGTTCTGATTCTGATTCAGAATGGAAGACAAAGGTTGAACGTTCCGTGTTATGGACAAAAGACTTTACTAAAATTTCAGTAACTTATTACAGTGATTTTATTGATATATCCGGTTCTTATAAAGGCCAAATCACATCTTCAACTGGAACAACAAAGAATGTTATTTATTCATTCTCATCTCGTATTTCGGGAACGGATGACAATAAAGATTTCTTAGCTTATGTATTTGAAAATAGATTAGACTCAGAAGGAAATCATTATTTTACATCAAGTAATTATGCTATTGTAAATCCTAATGCTTCTAATTTCTGGACTGATTATTTTCCAATGATTCTTCTTGTTGTAGTAGGATTAGGACTTGTTCTATTCTTAGTTTCAAGAATGGGAGCGGCAGCTTCTAAATCTAATAACCAAGCTATGGACTTTAATAAGTCAAGAGCAAGAAGAGAAGATAATACTCCAGTTAGATTCTCAGATGTCGCAGGTTGCGAAGAAGAAAAAGAAGAGATGATGGAGTTAGTTGACTATTTAAAACATCCAGATAAGTACGCTAAAGCGGGGGCTAAATTACCTAAAGGTTTATTATTAGTAGGCCCACCTGGAACTGGTAAAACATTACTTGCTAAAGCAGTTGCTGGTGAAGCAAGAGTTCCTTTCTATTCTATTTCAGGCTCTGACTTTGTAGAAATGTTTGTCGGTGTTGGTGCTGGTAGAGTTAGAGATATGTTTAGAAAAGCTAAACAAACTGCACCATGTTTAATCTTTATCGATGAAATTGATGCTGTCGGTAGACAAAGAGGAGCAGGACTTGGTGGAGGAAATGACGAAAGAGAACAAACTTTAAACCAACTATTAGTTGAAATGGACGGATTTGCAGATAATGTTGGTATTATTGTAATTGCTGCGACAAATAGAAGCGACATTCTTGACCCAGCCCTTCTAAGAGCGGGAAGATTTGATCGTCAAATTACAGTTGGTTTACCTGATAAAAAAGGTAGAGAAGAAATACTTAAAGTTCATTCAAGAAATAAGAAATTTGATGACACTGTCGATTGGGAAAATGTTGCTCGTAGAACTATCGGTATGTCAGGAGCTGACTTAGCAAACGTTGTTAACGAAGCTGCAATTCTTGCAGTTAGAGCTAAGAAAGATACAATTTCTATTGTTGAAGTAGATGAAGCAATTGATAGAAGAATTGCCGGACCTGCAAAGAAATCAAAACGCTTAACAGAAAAAGAAAGAAAGACTGTTGCATATCATGAAGCAGGACATGCAATCATCGGATTAAAGCTTGAATGCAGTGACAAAGTACAAAAGGTCACCATTGTCCCTCGTGGAATGGCGGGAGGATATGTCTTATCTGCGCCAGAAAATGATCGTTTCTTAATGTCAAAAGATGAACTATCAGCTCGTATTGTAGGTTTCTTAGGTGGAAGATCTTCTGAAGAAGTTTTCTTTAATGAAATATCTACAGGAGCATCTAACGATATTGAACAAGCAACTGAAATTGCTCGAGCTATGGTCGTTGAATATGGTATGTCTTCACTTGGCCCTATTCAATACGAAAAAAATACTGGATCTGTCTTCTTAGGAAGAGATTATACTTCTAATCAAAAGAATTTCTCTGGTAATGTAGCAAATGAAATTGACAAGGAAGTAAGAAAGATTATTGAAGACGCTCACGAAAAAGCAGTCAATCTTATCAAAGAAAATAAAGATGATGTTATCTTAATTGCGGAAACATTATTAGAATTTGAAACATTGAATTCAGAAGAAATCGATTATCTATTGAAGAATAGAAAAATGCCTGACTATGCATTACAACCAAAGAAAGATTCTTCTAAACAAGAAGATAAGCAAGAAGAACAAATAAATGCATTTGTAAAGAATGCTTATAACGATGAAGAAAAGAAGGATGATAAGGAAGGGGAATAGTTATTCCTCTTTCTTTTTGTGTTTATATGAAAAAGTTAAAAATAGGAAATATTGAATTAGAATCAAATATCGTTTTAGCCCCAATGGCAGGTATTACTAATCTTGCATATCGAAAATTACTTAAGCCATTTGGATGTGGCTTAGTAGTTTCAGAAATGATTTCAGATTTTGCTTTGATTTATTCTAATAAGGAAACATTTGAAATGATTAAGGATGATAAGGAAGAACATCCTTTAGCTATTCAGCTTTTTGGAGGATCTGCTTCCTCTTTAAAAGAAGGAGCAAGAATTCTTTGTAATAGAGCAAACTTTGATATTCTAGATATTAATCTAGGATGTCCTGTTCCTAAGGTTGTTAAAGAAAATGCTGGTTCTTCTTGGCTAAAAAAAGGAAGAGAAGAAGAACTATTTGAAGCGATTAAAGGCGTAGTAGAAGTAAGCACTAAACCAGTCACATGTAAAATTAGATTAGGATGGGATGAAGATTCTATCAATGTGGTAGAAACATGTAAGATATTAGAAAAAGCAGGAGTAAGTGCTATTGCAGTTCACGGAAGAACAAGAAGTCAGTATTATGCAGGTAATGCTTCTTATTCGTGGATTAGAAAAGCAAAAGAAGCAATCTCTATTCCTCTTATTGCTAATGGTGATATAAGAAGTTTAGATGATGCGATAAGAATCATAGAAGAAACTTCTTGCGATGCGATAATGATAGGAAGAGGAGCACTAGGTAATCCTTTCTTAATCACGCAAATCGATCATTATTTAAAAACTGGTGAAAGACTTTTAGATCAAACTTTAGAAGAACGTATTTTGAATATGAAAAAACACTACACATATTTAAAAGAATTAAAAGGGGAACATCGAGCTTCTTCGGAAATGCGTGGGTTAGCCGCTCATTATATTTCTTCCTTCCCAAATTCAAAAAAATACCGTTACAAATTAACTCAAATTAAAAATGAAGAAGAATTTAATCGCGTAGTAGATGAGATTTTGAAAGATTATCAAGAAAGATGATTTGTATAAAAGGCTTTTATACTTATAAGTAATTAGATACGAAAATTAATTTTCATTGCATAGAACTATATTTTTAGATAAAATATAGACGTCTTAAAATAGAAAGAAGGTATATAAATGGAAGAAAAGTTAACAGACCAAGAAGTGGTTAGACGTCAAAAAGTTGAAAAATTAAAAGAGATGGGAATTGATCCATTTGGACAAGCGTTTGATCAAACTGATTGGTCAAAAGATATCAAAGAAAAAGTTGCAGGTAAAACACATGAAGAAGTAGAAGCAATGGATTTACATGTATCCGTTGCCGGAAGAATCATGTTTATCCGTAAAATGGGAAAAGCAAGTTTCTTCTCTTTACAAGATAGAAAAGGAAAACAACAAGTCTATATTTCTATCAACGATGTAGGTGAACAAACATATACATTATTTAAGATGGCGGATGTTGGTGATATTGTTGGTGTTAAAGGAAAAGTTATGTTAACACAAACTGGCGAACCTACTGTTAAATGTTTAGAATATACACATTTAACTAAAGCTTTAAGACCTTTACCTGAGAAATTCCATGGATTAACAGATAAAGAAGAAAGATATAGACGTAGATACGTTGACTTAATAATGAATGAAGAAGCAAAAAGAGTGGTTTTATCTCGTCCTAGAATCATTAGAGCAATGCAATCTTATTTTGATTCATTAGGTTTTATCGAAGTAGAAACTCCAGTTTTACAAGCAATACAAGGAGGAGCTACAGCTCGTCCATTTATCACTCACCATAATGCTTTAGATAAAGATTTTTATTTACGTATCGCTACTGAATTACCATTAAAACGTTTAATCGTTGGTGGTCTTGAAAAAGTGTATGAATTTGGAAGATTATTTAGAAATGAAGGAATGGATTTAACACATAATCCAGAATTTACTACAGTTGAATTATATGAAGCTTATGGCGATTTATCATCTATGATGAGAATTACTGAAGGCGTTATCAAACATGCTGCACAAACAGTAATTGGTAAAGAAGAATTTATTAATATTTTTAATCCAGAAGGAGAAAAAATTGATTTATCTAAACCATTTAGAAAAGTTACTATGTGTGAAATGATTAAAGAACAAACCGGAGTTGATTTTAAAGCAAATAATTATTCTTTAGAAGAAGCCACTAGAATTGCTAATGAACATGGTGTAGAAGTAGAAAAACATTTCACTGTAGGTCATATTATCAATGCATTCTTTGAAAAGTTCTGCGAAGATAAATTAATTCAACCAACATTCTTATGCTCACATCCAGTTGAGATTTCTCCATTAACAAAAAGAGATGTAGAAGATCCAAGATTTGTTCAAAGATTTGAACTCTTTATTGGAGGTAAAGAATTCGCTAATGCATATACTGAATTAAATGATCCTATCGATCAAAAAGAGAGATTTATCGAACAATTGAAAGAAAGAGAAGCAGGTAATGATGAAGCTTCCCAAATGGATGTTGATTTTGTTGAATCACTTGAATACGGTATGGCTCCAACTGGTGGAGTAGGAATTGGAGTTGATCGTTTAGTAATGCTATTAACTGAACAAGTATCAATTAGAGAAGTAATTCTTTTCCCACATATGAAAGATAGAGGAAATTAATAAAGAGAAAAAGCCCCACGAACAAGTATTAAATAAGGGATTTTTCTAACATGCAAAATATAGTCAAAAGAAAACCTTATCCAAGAGTTTATAGCTAAGCTCAATGGTGAGGTTGTTTTTATTGTTTCATTTTCATAATAATCATTCTAACTTTATTGGAGACATCAACAAGCAATATACAAACGAAAAAGGATACCTAAGCATTTACGCCAAAGTATCCTATTTTTAATACCTTAGAAAAATTTCTAATGAAAGTATAGTCAAAGATATGTATGAAGAAAGCGGACATAATGAATATAATTGATATTCTCAGATGGATACGCATAATGTTTTGATGTATTTTAATAGAAATTTTACAGCTAACATAATGACAATGTGTTGACAAAAGACATCTTTTTGCATATACTATGCTTGAATGGAGGTGTCTATATGGCAACAACAAATTTGAATATTAGAATAGATAAAGACATCAAGGATCAAGCTGAAGAAATTTTCAATGAACTCGGTCTAAATATGACAACCGCTGTAAATATGTTCCTAAGAACAGCTATCCGTGAACAAGGCATCCCTTTTGAACTGAAATTAGATGTACCGAATGAAACAACAGCTGCTGCGATTGAGGAAGGACGAAAAATGATGTCTGATTCTTCTGCACCAAGATATTCCAGTATGGATGCTCTAAAGGAAGCTCTTGAAGTATGAAATATGATGTACAGTTTACCAATCAGTTTAAGAAGGATTTGAAGCTTGCAAAGAAGCAAAATAAGAATCTTGATAAACTGTTTGTGGTAATCGATATTCTAGCGAATGGCGGCACGCTGGATGAAAAATACAAAGATCATGATCTCACCGGAAACTACAAAGGTGCTCGTGAATGTCACATTGAACCGGACTGGCTTCTAATTTATGAGATTCGTGGAGATGTACTTGTTTTAATGCTCTATCGGCTTGGAACACATTCTGAGTTATTTAAGAAATAAATGAAATTCAACTTTGTAGATTCCAGTTTGTAAATCACAAAAAAATAGTAGTTTGTTAGCATCGGTCAAAGAAATCTAATTGGTGCTTTTTTTATGCTCGACAACGATGTCAGTCAATTTTATGGCTGTTTTCAAACAGAAGATGCGCTATGAAGGGAAGCATAACCAAAAAATCCCTTATTAAGGTGCTCTAATAGGGCTTTTATTTTTTAAAAATCCAATCAATAGAACATACTACTAATTGGATTAATTAATTTTATTTTTTTATTTTTTCTAGATAAAAATTTTTTTCTTTTACAATCTCGTTTCTCAATTCTGATTCTGTAGGCAAATACAATTTATATTTTGAAGCAAACAGCTGTTCGTTACCTTTCAAGATAGAATATTTGGCTATATCTTCATCCGTATCTGAACAAAGAACAATACCTAGTGTTGGATTATCATCAGAGGCTTTCTTCAATTCATCATACATTCTAATATACATATCCATTTGTTCAACATCTTGGTGAGTAATTTTTGATGTTTTTAAATCAATAAGTACAAAGCACTTAAGAATATAATTATAAAACACCAAATCAATAAAATAATCTTCTTTTTCGGTGTGAATTCTTTGTTGTCTCGCAACAAATGCATATCCTTTGCCTAACTCCATAATAAATTTTTGTAAGTGACTTATAATAGCTTTTTCAACATCACTTTCAAGATATGTATTATTTTCACTCAGGCCTAAAAATTCTAATATCATAGGATCCTTAATGTAATCAAGTTTGTTTTGTTGATTAACCTTATTTAATTTTATCATCTCATTATGAACACGCTCCTTTACTAAAGAGGATACCATTCTATTATAATATTGCGACGATATATTTCTTTGTAAAGTTCTAACACTCCAGGCTTCTCTTACTGCTTCGGAAGCATACCAATTTCTTGCTTCAACATCAGATACTTGTAGCAATTTTACATAGTGTGTCCAGCTTAATAAAGAATTTGCATTCACTGATTGCAAAATGTTTAGGAATGAATTGTAAAAATCAATAAAGTAGTAGATATTTCTTGTCTCAAAACCAGTTCCATATTTTTGAGTTAGTTTTTGTGATAATTCTTTTATTACCGACTTTCCATAGTCATCTTTTCTAGTTGTTAATTCGTTTTCAACAATGTGCTTTCCTAGTAGCCAATTTTTTTGTATTAATATGTAATTAACCGTTTTATTTGCTAATGAATATTTATAGAAATTCCTTATTAAAGTGCCTAAAAGGGCAGTGCTGTAAGCAAGGGAAAAGTAAAACCTTATCCAAGAGTTAATAGCTCAAGGGTGAGGTTGTTTTGTTATTTGAGAATTTTCGATTTTATATGCTCATTTTCTTGTTTTGTTAATTCGATTAATTGCTTATTTGTGTATTAATATTTTTTGAGAAATTTATAAGTAATTTAGAAAAATGAAAATGGTAGCTAAGTATTTACGTCTAAGTATCCTATTTTTTGTTTTAAAAAATCCCTTATTAAAATGCTCTAATGGGGAGTTTTATTAGGTTATTTAGTAGCACTCATTCATTTTATCTCCTACCAACAGGCAAATCTCCTAAATTCATATTATTTTAGGTGAAAGTACAATGATTATTTGAAAATATGGAGACGTGATGGTTTCAACTGTTATAATTTCAGTCAAACAAATGTGTTCAATTAGTCAAATGAAGTTGTAATAAATTATATATTTCTGATATAACGAGTATTTCTACCTTCGCCAATTTTAACAATCTTATTTTCCTTAATCATTTTAGATAAAACACTTTCAATTGTAGTCACAGACACATCTGGCAAAATGTCACTAATCTCTTTTTTCGAAATAGGTAATATACTGTTTAAGATTGTGGCTTCAATTCGTGATGTTTTATTGATTTTTTTATTATTTACTGTTGCAAATCTCTTATCAAGTTCCTTGTAACATGTAAATAAAGTCATTAAAAAGTTTTCAACGAAGAAAAAGTAGTCATTTTGATTTTCATGCCATGAAATAGATGATTTCCTTAACGCTTCATAATAATATCCTTTTGTTTTATTAATTTGTTCTTCAAAGGAAATATATTTACCAGCATCAAAGCCCGCTTTATACAATAATAAAAGAGTTAAAAGTCTAGACATTCTACCATTACCATCAGAAAATGGATGAATACATAAAAAATCTAAAATAACGCATGGTATTAATAATAGCTGATTGATATTAGGATTATCTCTAGCATCTATATAAGCAAGTAATAATTGTTCCATTGAGGCTTTTGTATCAATAGCTGGAACTGGCGAAAATCTAACACTACGAGTTCCATCTTGTTTTATTTCCATAATGACATTATCACTTGTTTTATACTTTCCAGCTACATTGGGTTTTGCAGTTCTTAGTAATATTTCATGAAAAGATATAATATTTGCTTCTGATATATTTAAACTATCGTGCGTAGTATGAATCATATTCAACACATCACGATATCCTGCAATTTCTTCTTCATTATGATTTAAAGGAGTACTACTTTTATTAACAATTTCATTAATTCTTTCATCAGTGGTTAAAATACCTTCAATAGCATTTGACCCTTTTACAGATTGAACAATAGCAATTTTCTCTAATTCAGTAAAGATATTGGGAAAGTTTTCTTTTCTATTATCATTGCTACTTTTCATCGAATATATACTCGTTAGTACATTTATTAAATGTCCAGGAATTTTATTAAATTCTAAAAATGAATAATCAAATTTTCTCATTATCTCGCCTCTCTTATGCATATATTTTATCATTTTTTATGCATATTGACAATTCATTTATGCATATTTTTTCATCATTTATATGCATATACAGGTGAAAATTAAGTATATAGAAATACAATTATTGCTTAAAATTGACTATTTCTTTTTGGTTTAGGTCTAAGCCGAAATTGTTTCATCGGTATGCCATGCCATTTTTAGTTGAATTCACCATCGCTATCGTTAGTGCACTAATGTGGCATTTTTTATGTTTTATTAAGATTAACAAAAAATTTTGATGAATAAAGTTTTCTAAAAAGAAATGTTTTGATAAATAATAAATATGTTGTAAAGAAATTAATATTCTTGAAATAACTAGACGAATTGTTTTTAAGTTATTGTGTAAGTGTAAATTCAAAATTTGAAATGTCTTCAACATGATGAAAATCAATTAAAGTCTTTATTTTCGCCTAGTTTTTTAAGATTATCACCATCCACTCGGTAGGAAGTCCAATCTGACATAGGTTTTGCTCCAAGAGATAAATAAAAATCAATACTAGGTTTATTCCAATCTAGGCACCACCATTCTAGACGACCACATCCTCTTTCTAAGGCGATAGAAGCAAGGTGACCAATAAGAGCTTTTCCTATCCCTAATCCTCTGTATTCTTCTTTTACAAATAAATCTTCTAAATAGATTCCACTTCTTCCAAGAAATGTGGAAAAGTTGTGAAAAAATAATGCAAAGCCAACTTCTTTATTATCATATAGAGCAAAAATCACTTCTGTTTTTTTGTCAAAAATCCATTCCTCTAATGTTTTTTCATCCGCGACTACTTCATCTAGCATTTTTTCATATTCTGCTAGATATTTAATAAATACGAAGAATTAATGAAATATCTTTTCGTGTAGCTTGTCTAAATAATATTTTTTTATCCATAGATTATAATACCTCCATATCTTTTATTATATAAAACAATTATTAGCAACAAATAACAAGAAATAATTATGTATGTATTGCTGTTACAAAAAATCAAGATATGACAAATTTTTTTTATTTTTTAAAATATTATATTTAAAATAATTTCTTATTAATTGACTCGGTAAAAACAAAGATATAAAATAAAAAAAGTTAAAAAACGAACAGTTCGTTATTTAACTAAATGAGGTGAGTAAAATGGAAGGAATTATTGATAACTTATTTGTTAATCGTGAATTATATGCATCTTTATTTGGACCATTATGTGAGAAATATCATCTTACAATGACAGAAATGATTGTGTTGATGTTCTTAGCTAAAAATCGCGGATATGATACCGCTAGTGATATCGTTGAAAATTTAAAAATAACGAAATCACATGTATCTATTTCTCTACGTGATTTGGAAGAAAGAGGCTACGTAGAAGGAAAATATAAGGGAGAGAATCATCGTAGTATTCATCTAAAATTATGTGATAATTCATTAAATATTATTAGGGATGGAGAAAATGTTCAAAAAGTATTTATCGATGTGCTTCTTAAGGATTTTTCTTTAGAAGAAAAAATGATTTTTAAATCATTTATACAAAGAATAAATAAAAACGCTAATGAATATTTACATAACCAAATATCTATGAAAAGGAAGTGAACTATATGAAAAAAATAAATGACATAAGCAATCTTTCTACTCTTATTACATATCACCGATATATGTTTAGCAAAGATCAAGCGGAAATTTTATTTAAAAATATTGCTATACCAGAATACATTGCTTTAGAAGAAATTAAGGATTCTTTAGAAAATGGAAAAGTCTATTTGAAAGTTATTTCAGATAATATGAAAATTTCTATATCAAAAGCTTCAAAAATTGTTACTTCATTAAAAGAAAAAGGACTTGTTCAATGGTCTCATGATGGAGATGGAAGTGAAGGTACGTATGTTTCTTTTACTGAAAGTGGAAGAAAGATTATGGATGAACAAGAAAAAATATTAAAAGAATATTATAGCGAAGTTGCTAAAAAATTTGGTGAAGAAAGACTTATAAGTTTATTAAGTTTAATGAGTGAATTAGAAGATATTATGAGTGATGAGTTAAAGAAAATAGGAGGGGAAGAAGATGAATGAACAAGTGATTAATTATGCATCAAAAAAAGCAGAGTTATGCAAAAATAATGATAATATTTCTCCTCGTCTTTATGATGAATATGGGGTAAAGAAAGGATTACGTGATGAAAACGGAAAAGGAGTACTCGCGGGTCTAACTAATATTTCTAAAATCATATCTTCAAAAATTATCGATGGAAAGAAAGTATCGTGTGAAGGAGAACTATGGTATCGAGGTTATAAAGTCGAGGATTTAATTAATTCTTTAGGACCAAATGAATTAGGATTTGAAAAAGTGGCTTATCTATTACTCATGGGAGAACTACCAAGTGGCGAGGAACTTTCTTCTTTTAAAGAAGTGATTGGAAGCCTACGAACTTTACCTTCGAATTTTACACGTGATGTTATAATGAAAGCTCCTTCTTCTGATATTATGAATACCATTACTCGAAGTGTTTTAACACTTGCTTCTTATGATAAAAATGCGTTAGATACTTCCGTGAATAATTCTTTACGACAATGTATTCAACTTATTAGCGAATTTCCTCTTATTGCTATATATGCTTATCACGCATTTACTTATTATGAAAAGCAAGATAGTTTATTTATTCATCGCCCAGATCCTTCTTTATCGACTGCAGAAAACTTATTGATGATGCTTCGTCCTGATAAATCTTACAGTAAAGTTGAAGCTAAGGTATTAGATACAGCTCTAATATTACATATGGAACATGGAGGAGGTAATAATTCTACTTTCACAACTAGAGTGGTTACTTCTTCTGGATCTGATACTTATTCTACTATCGCCGCGGCTATGTCTTCTCTTAAAGGGCCAAAACATGGAGGCGCTAATATCAAGGTGATGGAAATGATGAAAGATATAAAAGAGCATGTAAAGGATTATTCATCTAAAGAAGAAATATCTTCTTATTTAGAGAAAATTTTAGATAAAGAAGCATTTGATCAAAAAGGACTTATTTATGGTATGGGCCATGCTGTTTATTCTCTTTCTGATCCAAGAGAAAGAGTGTTTAAAAATTATGTTAAGCAATTAGCAAATGAAAAAAATAGACAAAATGATTTAATTCTATATGAAAATATTGAAGAATTAGCTCCTCTCTTAATTGCAAAGAAACGTCACATATATAAAGGCGTTAGTCCGAACGTAGATTTCTATAGTGGTTTTGTTTATGATATGCTTGGTATTCCTCAAGAATTATATACTGCCATATTCGCAGTTGCTCGAATTGTCGGATGGAGCGCTCATAGAATTGAAGAACTTATTTGTATGGACAAAATTATTCGTCCTGCTTATATGAGTGTAATGGAAGAAAAAGAAGAAAATATCTAATAAGCGTAATAATGAGTAGGGAATTATTTCTCTACTTTTTTAATTGTCTTTTTCTGGAGGAAACAAAAGTTATTGTTGTCCATTCTTTACAAATACTAACAAAATTCGTTCATTTAAAAATCTACGTGTAGTATCATTATTTCATTAAGAAAGGAAGAAATATCCATAATGATATTTCTAAAGGACTAAATAATGAATAAATGGGATTTAACATATTTATTTAAAACAAAAGAAGATTTCTTAGAAGAACTAAATAATCTACCTCCTTATGGAGATAAACTTGCTTCTTATCAAGGTAAACTAAATGACGAAAAACAATTTGTTGAGTATATTCTTTTAAAAGATGAATTTGATAAGAGAGCAACAAGAGTATATGAATATGCCGCTCTTCAATCTGATTTAAATAAAAAAGTTGTTGAAAATGCAGCATATGTTTCTAAGATCATGATGATCTTTAATGTAATTCAATCTAAAACAAGTTTTGAAGCACCAGAAATATTAGCTCTAGGTGAAGAAAAAGTGATGGAATTTATTGCAAGAAATGATAGCATAAAGCAATATAAATTCTTGTTTGAAAAATTATTCAGAGGTCAACTTCATGTTCTTGATGCAAAAAGAGAAGAATTACTTGCTAATTATGCTCCTTTATCTTCTATTGGAGGTAACCTATATTCTTCACTCGCGGTTGCTGATTCTTCTCCTAAAGAAGCTGAATTATCTACTGGAAAAGTGAAAGTTACGCAAGGCAATTGGCGTTCATTAATTCAAGAGCACAAAGATAATGAAGAAGATAGAAGAAAAATATTTGAAACATTGTATTCAACATATGATGAACATAAAAATACATACGCTAATATTTATTCTGCAACTTTAAATATGGAAAATGCTGAAAGAAAATCAAGAAACTATAATTCCATATTAGAATATCATTTATATGATAATAATATTCCTGTAGAAGTTTTCACTAACCTTATTGAAGTGGCATCGCAAGAAAATGCTTCCTTAAAGAAGTATTTAAAACTTCGTAAAAAATATTTAAAGATTGATAATTACCGCACTTACGATAGATTCATTGATCTTGCTTCATCTAGCAAAAAATATACATATGAAGAAGCAAAGGAATTATTCTTTAATTCTATTAAATCTTGCCCACAAGACTTTATTGACAAAGCTCATGAAGTACTAAGAGATGGGTTTGTAGATGTTTATGAACAAGAAGGTAAAAGAACGGGAGCATATTCTTCTGGTCAATCAGATTTACATCCATTTATTTTATTAAACTATGCTTCTACTTTAGATGATGTATTTACAGTAGCCCATGAAGCAGGTCATTCTATTCATACTTTATATGCGGAAGAAGCACAACCTTCAGCTTTACAAAACTATACAATATTTGTAGCAGAAATTGCTTCAACATATAATGAACATATGCTTCTTGATTATTTAATTAAAGAGGGAAATACCACAAAAGAAGAGAAAATTATGCTTTTACAAAAGGCAATAGATGAAATATATGCAACTTTCTATCGTCAAACTTTATTTGCACATTATGAATGGACTATCTCAAAATGTGTAGAAAATAATGAACCTATCACTTATGAACTATTATCTAAAACAATGATTGATTTATATAAGCAATATTATGATATGGATATAAAAGAAGAAAAACTCAAAGAATATGTTTGGGCATATATTCCTCACCTATTCTATACCCCTTTTTATGTATATCAATATGCTACATCGTTTGCCGCTTCCTTCGCTTTATATAAAAATGTTAAGGATGGTATAGATGGAGCGTTCACTCGATATACATCATTATTAAAATCAGGAGGTTCTAAATATCCTGTAGATCAAGCACGTGATGCTGGGGTAGATTTCACTAAAAAAGAAACCTTTATGGCGGTAGTTTACCGTTTAAATGAATTAGTGGACGAATTAGAACGCTTAATTAGCGAATAAAACCTATTCTCTAAATAGTAGAATTGCAAAAAAAGCGTTTTATTCTACTCTTAGTATAGGGTAATATGGACTTACGATAAAGGAGAATTAAAGATTATGTGGTGGCTTTTAATATTAATTATAGGATTTTTACTTATAGCATTTTTCTTATTAATCATTTTACTAAATGCATTTGTAAACAGAGATACAAACTATAAATCATTCTATACAAAGTTCGCAGCTTTATATGATAATGCGGATACTCAATCAGAAGATTTTGATGGTCCAATCATCATTGCATTATTAGGATCAGGAAACAAAGAAATTCAAGCTAACTCTTTAAAAGCAAAAGTTGGTGACGAAGTATTATTTGATGTCAGTGCATCAAAATCAGTTATAAATGTATGTTCAAAAGATACAGATCAACCTATTGGTTATATTTTCGTAGCTTTAAGTGGATTCATTTACAAAGTATCTAACAATACAGAAAATTACATTGGTAAAGTAAAAAATTATTACTATATTAATGGTAAAAAAGAAATTGAAATTGAAATTTCAAGAAGAGCATAATAAAATGGAGCAATTCGCTTATACTAGCGAATGCTCTTTTTTTAAATAACGTAGTAACAATTAACACAATATATAAATTGTTTTTAATTATGCCAAAAAAAGTGTCGAATATGACAACTTCAAAATTAAGCGTAAAAATAGGTTAATATATCAATGTAAAAAAGAAAAACCTCTTTTATACAAGTACTCTCTATTTATTATTTTCATGTCCCTCTTGTAATTAAATGATAAATAGTGAGTATTTTTTTTATGGCAACAAAAAAAGATGATTAACTCATCTTTTTTGTTATATATAAGAAAGGGAATAAAAAAGCTCTTCTTGGGAGAAAAGAGCTAATAAACGATGGCCGACTATGAAAAACAAAGATATGAGGGAAAAATTTCGACCAACGCTTAGGTACTTGACCCAATAATATTGTACTTTGTTGATTACAACAATCAATATTGAAAACGATTACATTTTTTTAAATATTTATGAAAGTGTTTTCAATGAAAAAAAGTGAATTTTTTTTAAAGGGTTAATTAAAAAAATAAATGCAACAAAGTAAATAATATAATTGAAGTTTTTTCAAAATAGCAATTTTTATGTATAAAAACAAGAAAAATATAGAGTGAATATGATAAATGATATTAAAGGGAATGTGGGTAAAAAAACACCTATATTCCTTTTAAAAATTCTTGACCATGTTGATTTGCATGATATAATTTAAGTAAATGTAGGTAAAATAAATTTTAATACCTACAATTACTTTAAGGAGGGTGAAGGAAAATGCTACTGTCATATCAGGAGTGTTTGGAAAAATATGGAACGGATTATAAAATTAAAAAATGTGTTCAAGAAGAGAAACTGTATGTAAAAGAAAAAGGCATCTATTCGGATAAGAAATATGTGCCTGAGCTGGAGATTATTTGTAAGAAATATCCCAATGCAATTATAACTCTGAATAGTGCCTTTTATTACTATGGATTGACGGATAACATACCGAATTTTTATTATATTGCGACACCGAAGAATACAAGAAAAATTAGTGATGAAAGAGTGAAGCAATTTTATGAAAACAGCGAAGCCTTTGATATGGGCAAAACTACGATGAATTATGATGGTGTGGATATTGTAATTTATGATAAAGAGCGTCTTCTTGTGGAACTGATACGGAATAAAAGAAAATTTTCTTTTGATTTGTACAAAGAATTAATTGCAAGTTATAGAAAGATTGTTCATGAACTGGATATGACTTTAGTTGCAGAATATGCGTATGAATTACCAAAGACAAACATGGTAATGGAGACACTTAGATTGGAGGTTTTATGATGATAAATATACAGAAGCTTATTGAAGAAGCAAATGAAAAGGGTTATCACGGAGATAAGGCGTCTGCGAAAGTATGTCAGGATATTTTGTAAAAAGCATTATCGATTGGACCGTTGAGTAGAAATGTAACAATTAAGGGTGGTGTGGTTATGCGTAGCAAGACCAATAATGTTAGAAGAGCTACGCAGGATTTGGACATTGATTTTATTAAGTATTCCTTAGCAGATGAGTCGATAGATGCGTTTATAAGCAAGCTGAATTGTCTTGATGGAATTAAGATTAGCAGGTTGGGTAAGATTGAAGAGTTGAAACAACAGGACTATAGCGGAAAGCAAGTTTTTATTTTGATTGAAGATGCAGAAGGAAATCAGGTTAGAAGCAAGATTGATTTAGGAGTTCATAATCGATTTGAACTGGAGCAGGAAGAGTATTGCTTTGATATTGCGTGCGATGATGAAGGAGAAAACTTATTGATTAATTCTGATGAGCAGATGCTGGCAGAAAAACTGCGTTCGCTTCTTAAATTTGGGTCATTTTCAACAAGGTATAAGGATGTATATGACATGTATTACTTGAAGGATTCCGTTAATAGAGAAAAATTGATGTTAGCTTTGGATACATATATATTCAATGACACAACGATGAAGGAAAATAACGGAAATGATATCGTCAGGAGATTAAAAATTTCCTTTAGTGATAAGGGTTACATTCATAGACTTGATACTTCAGATAAGAGATGGATTGATGAAGAAATTATATTGTGACGGAGGGAATTTTGGAGTTTATTGGAAAAATTTGTTAAATGATTATAATGAATACATAATGTCTTAAGTGTGGTCGTGCCCTTATCTTAGAGTCTTTTTTGTTACATATCTACCATACAAATATAGAAAATGGTATCTAGGCAAATTGATATGTGCAATTGATTGAAATAAATGTGAGAATAATGCGAGAATTCGAATAAAATTCGAAATTCGGAATTCGAATAAAATCCGGTAGTAATTACGCATATAGCTAAAATACAAATATTTTTTAAAAAAAATAATGCTTA